>Ga0209181_10005221_pt1 | contig 18774 bp, 16 predicted proteins | sample MAT05_FD_187208 | JGI IMG/M metagenome (GOLD analysis project Ga0209181, IMG submission 187208) | Freshwater microbial communities from Lake Fryxell liftoff mats and glacier meltwater in Antarctica - MAT-05 (SPAdes) (version 2) | ecosystem: Environmental > Aquatic > Freshwater > Ice > Liftoff...
CCCAACCGCGGGGCCGTGGTGGTCCCTTTGAGCGCGAAGCAATGCAATGAGTTGGCTGGCATGCGCGTGGCGTTGGAGCTGGTCGCGATTCGAGCTGCGGTGCCGAATCTGGCGGAAGCACACCTGAAAAGGGCCCAAACGGCATTGGCGCGAGGTCGCGCTGCCGTCAAACTCGCGTTCCGGGCGCAGCAGAACTGGGAGTTCCATCGCGCGATCTACGCGGCCCGAGATAGCCACGCGGGTTGGCCACGACGCGGGTATGGCCGATGCGGTAGTCGAAGCTGTCGTGTACATGGCCGTGCAACCAAAGCGCCGGCTGCCAGCGGCGGATCTGCGGCTCCAGATCGGACACGAAGCAGGCGTTCAGCGGCGAGCCGGCGAACTTCGCGGCAATGCTGCCCCGCGCTGGTGCGAAATGCGTGATCACCACCGTCGGGCCGTCGTGCGGAACAGCGAACTGCTGTTCGAGCCACAGCACGGCGCGGTCGAACAGGTACTGCGACATGGCTGGCGTGAACCTCTCGTCGAAGTCCGGCGCGATGCGGATGCGCGAGAAGTCGCGCACTAACTCAGCGGCCTGTTTCAGCCCCTGTTCGCGCTGCGCAGCTGAGTCGAACAGCCGGTAGTCCGACCACAAGGTGCAGCCCAGGAAACGCACCCCGCCGTGCAGCCAGACATCATGGTCGAGCACGCGCACGGCAGTGCCCTCGGCATGTGCGCGCAGGTCGCGCATGGTCGTGGCCAGATCGCCGCCGTAGAACTCGTGGTTGCCGGCTATGAACAGTGTCGGCTGGCGGAATTGCCGCGCCAATTCGATGGCGGCAGCCGGGCGATGCAGGTCACCGGCGAGCACGACAACGTCGGCATGGGTCGCTGGTGCGTCCATCGATTGAACCGACAGGTGCAGGTCGGACAGCAGTGCGATCTTCATCGTCATCGAGACTCGGGTAGAGGTTCGGGTCGGGGTAATTGTCCGTCGGCCTGGCGTTGCAATCACGTGCGCGCTGTGGCGGTTGCTGCCGTGTTCGCTGCAGGTTGCGTGGCCTGCCGGATCGCGATCGCTCCCAACACGATCGCGAGCAGCACCGGGCCGATGCCGGCATGGCGCTGGTCGTCTTGCAGGTGGTTGACGCACAGCCGCTGTGGCGTGTCCAGGTACAGCATGCCGGCAGTGGCCGTCATCCAGGCGATGTTGCCGGTGAAGAACAGGTTCACTTCCGGGTCCAGCCGGCGCCAGCTGTCGGCCAGCCACCATCCGGCCAGCCACCAGCTGACGACCTTGGCGGCGGCCACAGTGGGCGACATCAGCGACAGATCCAGCATCGACGGCAGCATCCAGGTGATGCTGACCAGGGTGACCCCGGTGGCGCCGGTCCAGCCGCGCCAGTCGATCCAGTGCAGCAACGGTGCGCGCAGCCCCAGTCGCTGCGCTGCCCATCCAGCGCTGAACAGCGCGGGAAACTCCAGCAGCATGTGCAGCGACATGCGGCCTTCGATCGTCTGGCGCAGAACCGGCCACAACAGCAGCAGCGGCAGCGCGGCGAGCACGCTCCACAACGCGGTCCTGGCGAAGCGGTGGCGGGGCATTATTCGGCGGCTGCCTGCGTTGGCACTTGTACCGCCAAGCGACCCGCAGCCGCCAGAGCCTGCGGCCATTGATCGAGAGTGAACACTGCGCGCAACTGCCCGTGGCGGTCAAGCAGGTGCATGTCGCCGTTGTGCACGAATCCCCCTGCGCCATCGGCAACGGCCACCACGCCGAGCGCACGCAGCAGCCGCTGTGTTTCGGCATCGCTTGCCGGCACAGCGAAACTCCATCGCGCTGGATCAGCACCCAGACTGGTCGCCAGCTGCCTGAGTTCGGTGCTGCCGTCGTTCGCCACATCGAACGAAATCGACGCCAGATGCACCTGCGCCAACGCGGGATCTTGCGCCATTCGGTGCTGCATCTGCTGGTACTGGCTGCCCAGCGTGCGGCACACGGTGGGGCAGCGGGTGTAAATGAATTCGACCAGGTAGGCGCGGGGCGCCGTGGCACCGGCTGGCCACACCAGCGTCTCGTTGCCGAAGCCCTTCGTCATGGCCACCGTTGGCGCGCGCAGGTCGCCGCTGGCCAGCTGCAGCTGGCGACGCCCCTCGAAAGTCCAGGTGTCGAAGCCAGCAGTTTGACGCCATGCGCCCCAGGCGAATGCACTGACCAGCAGCAGGCACAGCGCCGAGCTCAGCCGGCGTGCCAGTTGGTCGCGCGAGACAGGCGAGCGCATCGGGCTGGCCTATTCCATCGACTTCAGGTCGGCGTCGCCCTTGTATGGCTGCGCCCGCGCGTCGGTGTCCTTGCGCACCTTGGCTACCGTGTCGGCCGTGATGGCGTCGGCCTTGTTAGCCCAGGTGCTGCGCACGTGTGACAGCACCGCAGCGAGCTCGGCGTCCTGCAACTGCCCTTTGAACGCCGGCATCGCGCCGCTGTAGCTGTTGCCCTTGACCGTCAGTGGCCCGTTGATCCCGTGCAGCACCATGGCGACCAGGGTTTCGGGCTTGCCCACCACCCATTCCGAGCCGGCCAGCGGCGGGAACACGCCCTGCAGGCCGGCACCGGTTGCCTGATGGCAAGCGGCGCAGCGGGCGCTGAATACGGCAGCACCGTCAACGGTGGCGCCGGCTGCTGCGGGAGGTGAACCCTGAAGTTCGGCGACGCTGCGCCCGTCGCCCCAGGTCGGCGGATTGTCCAGCGTCGTGCGCGCGATGTAGACGATGCCGAAGACGAGCAGTGCAGCGGTCAGCAGGATCACGAACCGTGGCATCGGGTTCGACCCTTCCTCCGGCTCCGGGTTTTCACGCTGCTGCTGGATGTGGGCCTTGCGGTCGTTGCGGTCGTCGCTCATTTCGTGGCGCCGGCAGCGGCGGGTACGACGGGTGTGCCGGGTGCTGCCACCACCGGAAAACTGCGGTCCAGTCACAGCAGGCACTGCGCCAGATCGAGCGCGTCGGGACGCGCCACCACGACTTTGCCTTCCGGCGCCGCGCCGGGGGGCAGCTTGATCACCCGGTCTTCCTTGTCGGCGCGGTCCTTCAGTTCGAACAGGAAGGGATAGCCCGGCATGATGCTGCCCGGCACGTAGGCGCGTGGCTGGTACAAGTGGCCCAGGTGCCAGTCTTCACTGGGCTGGCGCACGCCGATGTTCATCAGGTCGGGGCCGGTGCGCATCGTGCCCAGCAGGTGCGGGTTGTCGTAGGCGTAGTCGCCCGCCACCGTTGCCCGGCCCCGGCCCCGTTCGAAGTCGGGTGCGTAGGACCTGGCGCGCGGCTGCTGCGAATGGCAATACACGCAGCCGCTGGCGATGTAGACCTCGCGGCCGCGCCATTGCGCACTGGTGTAGGGCTTCAGGCTTGGCGTCGGTTCGACGCCGCGCACCTGCAGGTAGGGCAGCACCACCAGCGCGCTGGTCGACAGCGCCAGCATGACCATCGCGCCGGAGATGAGCTTGACCTCGCTTTTCATTGCGCACGCTTCCGGCCGAAGAAATGTTGGAACAGCGCCGGCGTGTCGTTGCGGGCCGCGGTTCAGCACAAGCAATAGAAAGTGGGCAGCGAAGGCCAGATGGCCCAACACCATCAGGCCGCCCCCGATGCTGCGCCCCTGAGCCCGCCCACGCCGATGAAACGCAGCGTCGGCGAGAAGCGAAACGCCGACAGATGGCCGTTCAGCGTCTGGAACTGGTTGACCGTGAAGGCAGCCACCGGAATGATCATCATCATGCTCTGCACGATCGACAAAGTGACCGTCCAGCCGGGCACCGGCCCGCCGATGAGGTGGTGGCCGCCGACCTGGCCGTAGAAGAACGCCAGCCCCCAGAAGCCGAGCAGCGACAGGTTGTACGACTGGATCGGGCGTCCGATCACCTTGGGCAGGAAGTAGTACACCGAGGCCAGTGCCAACGGCGTGTAGAACAGGCCCAGCACGTTGTGGCCGAACCACCAGTTCATCGTCGCTTGCTCGACACCGATGTGCAGGCCGGGAAACTTGGCGACGACGAACAGCACCGGCAGCCAGAACAGTGCACAGGCCATGTACCAGACCGACACGTACAGGTGGCTGACCTTTCGGTTGATCAGCGTGAACACGAGCGGCAGCGCGATGGGCGCGCCGCCGAGTGCGAACAGGGTGCCGATCTGCCAAGGAATCTCGAGCCATTCCAGGCCGTCGCTGATGCCGGCGCCAACGCTGCCCAGCCCCGCAACCAGCGCCGCGTTGCACAGCACTGCGCCGACGAAGGCGTAGCGCGCACCGATCAGCGGCGTCTTCAGCAGCCGCGGAATGATGAACAAGGCCACCCCCAAGCCCGGCCATCGGCGCCCAGCCGTAGGCCACTGCATTCAGATGGATGGTGCGGATGCGGCCGAACGTCAGCCAGGCTTGCTGGGTCAGCCAGTCGGGTTCGTGCAATTTGATCGTTGCCGTCAGGCCGGCCGCCGATTCGACCAGCAGCCACACCACGGCGCAGCAGAAGAAAAAGAACACCAGCGGCCCCGTGGAGGCGTCGGCACGTATGCGATCGCGGATCTCTTCGCTGTCGATGCGGCCGGTGCTGCCGCCTTGCGCAGCGTCGGTGGTGCGTTGCAGCGAGCTACGCGCCGCGCGGGTGGCAGCAGGCTCTTCGATGCGGCCGATCTCGTCGGGCGCAAAGATGATCTCGGCGCCTCGGCTGCTGCGGTCAAACAAGCCCTTGCGCTGTGACCAGATGAACACCAGCAGGGCAACGAACGACAGGATGAAGGCCGAAAGCAGGATGCCAACAGTGTTCAAGAAAAGTCCTTTGTCGAGAACGGCGTGGGTGTCTCGACTTCAGTGACGGCAAAGGGCATGCCGATACCCTGACGGCTTCAGCCGCAACAGGCGCCGCCTGAGCAGCAGGAATCCGCCACGACCGGGACGGGCACAGCACGCAACCTGGAGATGCGCAGGCGCCACAGATCGGGGCCAGCTTCGAGGGTGTTCCATTCAAAGCGGCCGGCCGAACGACCTTCGAACTGCGCACGCAGGGGCAGCGGATCGTGGTCGTTCACCAATTCCAGCGCCTCGCCGACGCGAAGCGCGTCGAAGCGATCGAAGATCACCGCATGGCGATCGCGCGGAGCGATCTCGCGTACGTCGATGGGGTTGGCAGTTGTCGAAGACATGGCAGGTCCTTTCAGAGTGATAGCCAAGGAGATGGGCCAGGGGATGGACAAAGTGATGGAGAACGTGAGTTCGACAACCATTGAAACCTGCTGCGGTGCGGTTCAACCAAGGCCGGAGCCTCAGCCGTCCTTGCCGTCCAGGCGTGTCGACATCAGCCATGGCGTGTAGATGACGAGGTAGATGGCGAAGGCGGCGCTCCAGGCCAGCGCAGCGGCCAGCAAGGACTGCACGAACCACTGCGGCGCCACGATGGGCAACGGCACGCGCAGCACTGCGGCCGTCATCACCAGCGCATAAGCCAACACCTCGGCCTTCGACGCCTGCAGCGGCCGACCGGTGTGGCCGCGTGCCGTGCGCGTGAGCATGCCGATGATCAGTCCGCCAGTCGCGCCGATCGCCAGCGCATGTATTCCGGCCGACACCGCCACCCACCCCATCTGGCCCAGCGCGAGCAATGCAAAACCCGCAGGCAGCCACACGTAGGCGGCGTGCAGGATCCACAGGATGGGACGGCTGCGCGTCACGCCCGGCTGCCAGGACCACTGGCGCCGCAGGTGTGCGGCAGCCGCCGCGGCGAAAGCAACCGCGGTGAACCCGGCAGGCGCAGCCACGACCCACGACAGCAGCGCAATGGCCGTCAGCGCCAGCGTGGCTTGTTCGAAGGGCGGCTGCGCCTTCAGGTTCAGGCCTGGCGTCACGCTGTTCGTGAACGCCGGCAGCACGCGACCGGCCATCACGCACTCGATCATCACGATCAATGCCAGCGCCGCGTAAAGTGCACGCATCGGCGCGATGTCGATGAGCCCCAGCACCGCCAGGTGGAAACACAGGTTGGCCAGCGACAGCAGCAGCAAAATGCCGGCAAGCGGCAGGTTGCGGCGGCTGCGCGCGCGCAGCAGCACGCTGATGAGCACGGCGGCCACGACTGGCAGCAGCACCAGGTCGAGGACGGCATACAACGCGTAAGGACCCGCGATCGCGGCGATGCGTGCCGCCAGCCACAACGCAGCCAGCGCACCCAGGAATGCACCCCGCGGCGTGGCCAGCCCGGTCCAGGCCTTGCCCGCCGTCAGCAGAAAACCCACGATGACGGCCACCGCAAAGCCGAACAGCATCTCGTGGGCATGCCACAGCAGCGGCGCCACGCTGAGATTCAGCGACGCCTGCCCAAGGAACAGCGCCAGCCACAGCGGCACGGCCAGCACGCTGAACGCCGCTGCCCCGAGGTAGAACGGACGGAATCCCAGTCGCAGCAGCGGCCAGCCCTGCGGCTGGAGCGCCGGTGCTGCAGCTGTGGCCGCTGTGGCCGCTGTGGCGACGGGAATGGCGGCGTGCTTCATGGCTGGAAGGGGTGATGAAAGGTTGCTGCGTAACGTAGACACTTGCTGCAGATGCATACTGCAGATCCATGCCTTAAGATGCATTTTTTGTGCATCTTAATGCGCCGACGAACGCAAAGCAATACCATTGATGCATCTTCAGGAATCCGTATGCGACTGTCCGAATACACCGACTACACCCTGCGCGTGCTGATGTATTGCGCCGCGCACCCTGACCGCCAAACCACCATCGCGGAGCTGGCCGAACACCATGGCGTGTCGAAGAACCACCTGATGAAGATCGTCAACGATCTGGCGCGCCAGGGCGTGCTGGAGACCACGCGTGGGCGCGGCGGCGGGCTGCGCTTGCTCAAACAGCCTGCCGAGATCCGGGTGGGCGACGTCGTGCGAAGTTCCGAGACCGACTTCCGCCTCGTCGAGTGCTTCGACGACAGCACCAACAGCTGTTCGCTGACACCGTCGTGCCGCCTGAAGGGCGTGTTTCACGCTGCGCTGCGGGCCTACTTCAAGGAACTGGACAGTGTGACCCTGGTCGACATCACCGGCCCGTTGCCGCCAGCCCGCAGCGCGGGGCCAGCGTCACGTGGCACCAGGGCCGCAGTTCTGGTACGGGCGCCAGTGACACGCCGACGCGCGCCCGCCAAACACACTCCGTAGACCAGAGTCGATCACCATGAACATGCGTTTGCCTGGGCACTCTGCCCCGACCGTCGGCTTCGAAGTGCCGCTGGAAATGCTCTCGGCCTGCCACGGACGCGTACTGCATCAGTGTGCAACGCTGCGTCGACTGGTGCCGCATCTGGTCAAGCACGGCGCCGACGAGAACGCGGGCATCGCTGCTGCAGCGGTGCTGCGCTATTTCGACACCGCAGCGAAGGACCACCACGCGGATGAAGAGACCGACCTGTTCCCCGCGCTCATCGAGTCGATGGCCGGATCGGACGCGGTCTGCATCCGTGATCTGGTCCGCGCCTTGACCATCGACCATCGTGCGCTCGAATCGCACTGGGCTCGCCTGCGCGTCGTCTTGCTGCAGCTCGCAGCGGGCACGACAATGCTGCTACCCAGCGAGGAAGTCGAAGCATTCGTCGCCTTGTATGAGCAGCACATTGCCCGCGAAGAGAGCGAACTTTTGCCCATGGCCACCCGGCTGTTGGGTGACGAGGCACTGGATCGCGTCGGGAAGGCCATGCGCGAGCGGCGCGGCATCACTGCCGTCGCGTAGCGGCCACCGGCAGTCCGAGGCGCCTGTACTCGGCACCGGCACTCAGCCGGGCCTTCCGTCGACGCGCGGAAGGCCCAACCACCGCCCGTGCCGGATCGCCCAGACCAGCGCAACGCCCATCCAGGCTGCGCCGGCCCAGCGCAGCCACAGCGCTGACCCCGCGGGTTCCAGTGCGCCATACAGACGCATCACCACAGCGACCTGCAGCAGCGCATACAGCGCACGCGCGACGCGGTCCATCGCCTGAGGCCGGCCGCTGTGTGTACTGCTCACGCGCGTGACCATGACCAGCATCGTGCCGCCCAGATAACCCATGGTCAGCGCGTGCAGGGCAGCCAGTTCCAGGGCCTGCGCCGTGCCCATTGCCAAGCCGGGCCACCGAGCGGCAGCACCCAGCCACAGGGAAACATCCCACCACAGGAAGGCGCCAAACAACATGGCGACCAGCGGCTGCCGCAGGGCGCGCTGGCGTGTCGAGCGCAGTGCGATCCACAGACACAGGGTCGCCACCGCAGCGACGTGACCGGCCTCGAGCGCACGCCGTCCGTGAGGCAAGGTCTGCAACTGCCACCCCGAGACGGTGGCGCCGGCACCGCGAACCACAGGCACGGAAACAACCACCCACAACGGCCAGTCTGGCCAATCGGCGTCCAGCGCCGGCCAGCTGCCCGCCCCCAGGAAAGGCAGCAGCCGGTGCGAGGCAGCCAGAAACACCACGGTCACGCCACCCCACAAGGCCACCCGCGATACGGCGGAGAGCCAATCCGGGCGGTCACAGGCCAAGGCGAGCGACGCCACGCCCATACAGACGACGAGCAGGCTGCTGGCCCACACGATCAGCCACGCATGCCGGCGATCGATTTGTGCGCTGCCCGCAACCAGCCGAGCGATGCGCCAGGTCAGTGCGCCCCATCCGGCGGCGACCAGCGCCAGCCCCGCCGCAGCCAGCGCGGGCGAGAGATGAAAGCCCGCCACCGCGACGGCCCACCCGACATTGAACGCCGCTACAGGCCGCCGCAGATCCCGCGCCAAGACCGGTGGGCGACGCAGCCACTTGGGCCCTGCGGTGAACATGAACCCGGCCATGAACAGCGGCATGGCGCCGAGGGTGAACCAAAAGCCGTGTGCCGCCGCAGGCCTCACTTGCCAAGGCCATGATGTGCCCGGCGCATCCGTGATCAGATGCGCGGCCCACTACACCGCCGCTGACGCACAGGTCACGCCAGCCCAGAAAAAACACACCCGGTGGGGCGCATCGAGCAGCCGCCCGACGCGCCAGCGCGCACGCGTGGCAGCGGGGTCGGACGGCTGATCAGGTGTCATGGCTTCGACCGTCAGGCAGATGTTGGCGGGCCCGCGCAGCGTCTTCCTTGCCTTGGTAGAGAAAGCTCGGTAGCATAGATGTATTATCTATGCATCTTATCGCAGCAACTCGCCCCTGCCCTTCCTCACCCCCTCTCACACAGGATTCCAGCATGTCACAAACCCACCAACACCTGTCCCCCTCGGCCATCTATCCGTTCGACGCACGCGGCGTCGCAAAACGCTTTCGCCATGCCGCGATCTTTGGCGCGCTCGATGCCCTGCAACCGGGCGAGACGATGCGATTCGTCAATGATCACGATCCGCTGCCGCTGCTGGACCAACTTCGCTCGCGCTACGGCGAACGCATCAGCATCGAGTACCAGCAACGCGAACCCGGCGCCATCGCGATCGACTTTGCGGTTCGCTGAAACCAGACCCGCCCGTCCTGCAACACCGTGAAGCCCTCCGCCGCATCCACCGTCATCCCGATCCGCGCCGTCCCGTTCGTCCCGCCCGATATGGACGCGGTACTGACCGTCTCGATGTACGAGAAGCAGGCCAAGATCTACCCACGTGCCGTCACTGGCTGGTTCGCACGCTGGCGCTGGACGATGGTGTGGCTGACCCAGGCCGTGTTCTATGGCTTGCCCTGGTTGCAGTGGAACGGCCGCCAGGCCCTGCTGTTCGATCTGGAAGAACGCAGGTTCCTCGTGTTGGGCTTGGTGCTGCAGCCGCAGGACTTGATCTACCTCGCCGCCCTGCTGGTCATCGCGGCGCTGGCCTTGTTCCTGTTCACCGCCGTCGCCGGCCGCCTGTGGTGCGGCTATGCCTGCCCGCAGACCGTCTACACGGAAATGTTTCTGTGGGTCGAAAGACGCTTCGAAGGCGACCGCTTGGCCCGCATGCGGCTCGACGCGGCGCCGTGGAACGCCGACAAGTTGGCTCGCAAGGGCGGCAAACAAGCGGTCTGGCTCGGCATCGGCCTGATCACCGGCTTTACCTTCGTCGGCTACTTCACGCCGATCCGAACGCTTGCGTTTGAAGCGGCCACGTTGGCTTTCTCGCCATGGGAATGGTTCTGGGTGCTGTTCTACGGCTTCGCGACCTACGGCAATGCCGGCTACCTGCGCGAGCAGGTTTGCAAGTACATGTGCCCCTACGCCAGATTCCAGAGTGCCTTGATCGACAAGGACTCGCTCGTCATCGCCTACGACACAGGCCGTGGCGAAGCGCGCGGGTCACGCTCGCGCAAGGCCGACCCGAAAGTGCTGGGCCTGGGCGACTGCATCGACTGCACGCTGTGCGTGCAGGTCTGCCCCACCGGCATCGACATCCGCAACGGCCTGCAGAACGAATGCATCGGCTGTGCGGCCTGCATCGACGTGTGCGACGACGTGATGGGCAAGATGGGCTACGCGCCCGGCCTGATCCGCTATTCAACCGAAAACGGCGTGGTCAACGGGTGGTCGCGTTCCCGCATGCTGCGGCGCGCGCTGCGCCCCCGAGTCCTGATCTACAGCGTGGTCTTGCTCGCCGCGGCGGGCGCTTTCGTCGCCAGCCTGTCGCTGCGCACGGGCTTTTCGGTCGATGTGATCAAGGACCGTGGCACCCTGGCACGCGTTGTCGAGGATGGCATCGTCGAGAATACCTATCGCCTGCAAATCTCGAATGGCACCGAACAAACCCGGCGTTACCGTGTCGGTGTGGACGGCCTGCCGGGCCTGCGCATCGTCACTGTCGCGGATGTGACGGTCGATGGCACCCGCATCCAGTCGCTTCCCTTGACGTTGGCGCTGCCGCCCGACGCTGCAGAGGCCTACCGCGGACGAGCCAACCCGATCGTCTTCGAGATCACGACAGCGCAGGACGGCCACACCAGCACCCGGCGCGAGAAGTCGACCTACTTCGTGCCGCGCTGAGTGCGGTCCGCGCGCTCTTGCGAAGAGCGTGATCGTCCAGCGCAGCATCGATGCGCGCTTCACAGACGATGACCTGTTGGGCCACTTGCCACACCGCGTACGCAGACTGCTGATTCCAGGCGCAATCTGGTCGGCACTCTGGACGAACGGTCTTGATCCAGCGCAAGGTCTGAGCCGAAAGCATTCACCGTAGTCCTTTAGAACTACGGGTACGAACATGACCATCGTTCTCCTGCCGCGACGCCGATAGCCACCAGAAGGATATTCGCCCGAGCCTCATGGAGGGACAGTCTCGTCAATCCCAAGACGAGTCTGTTCCATGGCCACTTCGACCTCTCCCGTCCCGCGCCAAGCCTGGTCGGTGCTGATCGTCAGCACGCTGGCCTTCACCGTGTGCTTCATGGTGTGGATGATGTTCGGCGTCATCGGCATACCGCTGAAGAAGACGCTGGGGCTCAACGCCACCGAGTTCGGTCTGCTGACGGCCACACCCGTGCTGACGGGCTCGCTGATCCGCGTGCCGCTGGGCATCTGGACCGACCGCTACGGCGGGCGCATCGTGATGACCGTGCTGATGGCCGCCACTGTGCCGGCCATCTGGCTGATGAGCTACGCCACCGCCTACTGGCACTTTCTGGTGATCGGGTTGTTCGTCGGTCTGGCCGGCGGCTCGTTCTCGGTGGGCACGCCCTATGTGGCGCGCTGGTTCCCGAAGAGCCGCCAGGGCATGGCGATGGGCGTCTACGGTGCTGGCAACTCCGGCTCAGCGGTCAACAAGTTTGCGGCGCCAGCACTGCTGGCGATCGGCGGCTGGACGCTCGTTCCGCAGGTCTATGCCGCAGTGATGCTGGGCACCGTCATCCTGTTCTGGCTCGGCAGCAGCAGCGACCCCAAGCACCTGGTGCCTTCGAACGTGAAGTTCAGCGAGCAACTGAAGATGCTGAAGGACCCCAAGGTCCTGAAGTACTGCCAGTACTACAGCATCGTGTTCGGGGGCTACGTGGCGCTGGCGCTCTGGATGGTGCAGTACTACGTCGGCGAATACGGTCTGTCGATCCAGACTGCGGCCCTGTTGGCCGCCTGCTTCTCGCTGCCCGGCGGCGTGCTGCGCGCGGTGGGCGGCGTGATGTCCGACAAGTTCGGCGCGCACCAGATCACCTGGTGGGTGCTGTGGGTCAGCTGGGTGTGTCTGTTCCTGCTGAGCTATCCGCAGACCGACTTCACGGTGCTCACCGTCAACGGACCGAAGACCTTCCACGTCGGCCTGAACGTCTACGTCTTCACGGGGCTGATGTTCATCCTGGGGACTGCATTTGCCTTCGGCAAGGCCAGCGTCTTCAAGTACATCGGCGACGACTACCCAAGCAACATCGGCACGGTCAGCGGCATCGTGGGTCTGGCCGGCGGGATGGGTGGCTTCGTGCTGCCGATCCTGTTCGGTGTGCTGATGGACCTGACGGGCATCCGCTCCAGCGCTTTCATGCTGATGTACGGCGTGGTCTGGGTGTCGCTGATCTGGATGTACTGGACCGAGGTGCGCAAGACCGAAATGATGGGCCGCAACGCACCCGCATCCCCCCTGTCGCGCGGCTTCGCGCGCTGATGTGCAAGGAGCGCATTCGATGAACACCACCACTTCTACCTCGTCGCCTGCCCTGCCCGGGGCGCCCACCGGCCCTGACATTGCCGACTGGCGCCCGGAAGACGAAGCCTTCTGGAACAGCACGGGCAAAAAGATCGCCTACCGCAACCTGTGGATCTCGGTGCCGGCCTTGCTGTGCGGCTTCGCGGTCTGGGGCATGTGGGGAATCATCACGGTGCAGATGCTCAACCTGGGCTACCCCTTCACCCAGGCCGAACTCTTCACGCTGACCGCGATCGCCGGCATTGCCGGCGCGACGATGCGCATTCCGGCGTCGTTCCTGATCCGCCTGGCCGGTGGCCGCAACACCATCTTCCTGACCACCGCGATGCTGCTGGCGCCGGCGATCGGCACCGGGATCGTGCTGCAGCACAAGGACTGGCCGCTGTGGAGCTACCAGCTGATGGCGCTGTGGTGCGGCGTGGGCGGCGGCAACTTCGCCTCGTCGATGTCCAACATCAGCAGCTTCTTCCCGAAACGCCTGCAAGGCACCGGGCTGGGGCTGAACGCCGGCCTGGGCAACTTCGGTGTCACGACGATGCAGATCGTGATCCCGCTGGTGATGACGGTCGGCATTTTCGGCGCCTGGGGCGGTGCTCCCGAAACCCTGCTCAAGGACAGTGGCTGGATCTTCGGCAAGATTCCCGCTGGCACCCCGACCTGGATCCAGAACGCGGGCTTCGCCTGGGTGCTGTCGCTGGTGCCGCTGTCCATCCTGTGCTGGTGGGGCATGAACAACCTGAAGTCGGTGTCGCCGAACACGGGCAGCCCGCTGGTCGCGTTCGCCAAGATCACTTACCTCTACACGCTGGCCTTCGTGCCCGCGATCTTCATGCTCTGGCTCTACCTGCCCAAGCCCACGGGCCTGGGCGTGCTGAGCATGTGGGTGGCCATTCCGCTGGACATCATCCTGGCCCTGACGGTGATGAAGCTGGCGGCCTTCGGCGAAATGAAGGAAGGCGTGAAGAAGCAGTTCGCGATCTTTTCCAACAAGCACACCTGGTCGATGACCGCGCTGTACATCGTCACTTTCGGCTCGTTCATCGGCTTCTCGATGGCCCTGCCGCTGGCGATGAAGGTGATCTTCGGTGTCAGCCACGTGCCGGATGTCAACGGCGTGATGCGGCACACGCTGAGCAACCCGAACGCACCGACCGTCCTGGCCTATGCCTGGATCGGCCCCTTTGTCGGCGCCGCCGTGCGGCCTCTGGGCGGTTGGATCGCAGACAAGGTCGGCGGCTCGATCGTGACGCAAGTCATTTCGGCCGTGATGGTGGTGGCCTCGGTCGCCGTCGGCTACGTGATGATGTTGGCCTACGGCTCGGCCACGCCAGAACAGCACTTCCCGATGTTCCTGGGGCTGTTCATGCTGCTGTTCTTCGCCAGCGGCATCGGCAACGGTTCGACCTTCCGCACCATCGGCGTGCTCTTCGACCGCACACAGGCCGGCCCGGTGCTCGGCTGGACCTCGGCGGTCGCCGCCTACGGCGCCTTCGTCGCGCCGATCGTGATCGGCGACCAGATCAAGGCCGGCACACCGCAGTTCGCGATGTACGGCTTCGCGGTGTTCTATGCCGCCTGCCTGGTCTTGAACTGGTGGTTCTATCTGCGTGGCAATGCCTACGTGAAGAACCCCTGAGCCATATTGCTCGCCGCAACTATTGCTGCACCCGACGCCGGCGCACGAAGCCATGTCGACCATGTCAGTCGTTCACCACTGGAACCCCGAAGACCGCGGGTTCTGGGCCGCCACCGGCCAGTCGGTGGCCACCCGCAACCTGTGGCTGTCGATCACTGCGCTGATCGTGGCGCTCGCCGTGTGGATGCTGTGGTCGGTGGTGGTGGTGCATCTGCCTGCCGCCGGCTTTCGCTACTCGACCAACCAGTTGTTCTGGCTGGCAGCGCTGCCGGCCCTGTGCGGTGCCACGCTGCGCATCTTCTACGCCTTTGCCGTACCGATGGTCGGGGGCCGACGCTTCACCGTGCTGGCCACGGCCAGCCTGCTGTTGCCGGCCGTGGGCATGGGCCTGGCGGTGCAGGACCCGACGACACCCTTCGAGTGGATGGTGGTGCTGGCCCTGCTGTGCGGCCTGGGCGGCGGCAACTTTGCCAGTTCGATGGCCAACATCAGTTTCTTCTTCCCGAGCCAGCGCCAGGGCTATGCACTGGGCATGAATGCGGGGCTCGGGCACCTGGGCGTGGCACTCGCGCAGTGGCTGGTGCCTCTGGCCATCAGCGTGGGCGTCTTCGGCGTCTTCAACGGGCCGGCGCAGGCCACGCCGCAAGGCCCGATGTGGTTGCAGAACGCAGGCTTCATCTGGGTGCCGCTGATCCTGGTCAGCACGGTGGCCGCTGCGCTCGGCATGGATGACCTGGCCGACGCCAAGGCAGGCTTTGCCGAACAGGCGGTGATCTTCACGCGCAAGCACACCTGGCTGATGTGCTGGCTGTACCTGGGCACCTTCGGCAGCTTCATCGGCTTTGCGGCCGGCCTGCCGATGCTGACGCAAAGCCAGTTCCAACGCACCGACGCGTTGCAACTCGTCTGGCTCGGGCCACTGATCGGTGCCGTGCTGCGCCCGCTCGGCGGGTGGTGGGCCGACCGCTGGGGCGGCGCCCGTGTCACGTTCTGGTCCTTCGTGGCCATGGCGCTGGGCGCTGGCCTGGCGCTCGAATGTCTGCCCGGTGCGCGGCTGACCGGGACGCAGGGCTCGTTCGCAGGCTTCCTTGCCGCGTTCGGCCTCATCTTCGCGGCGGCGGGCGCCGGCAACGGCAGCACCTTCCGAATGATTTCGACGCTGTTCGTGGCTGCGCGCCTGCGCACGGTCGATGCCTTGCCTTCGGCTCAGGCGCAAGCCGCGCGCGAAGGCGCCGTAGAAGCCGCCGCCGCGCTGGGCTTTGCCAGCGCCATCGGGGCCTACGGCGGCTTTTTCATCCCCAAGAGCTTCGGCACGTCGCTGACGCTCACGGGCAGCCCGGCCGCAGCGCTGACGTTGTTCATCGTGTTCTATCTGTCGTGCATCGCGTTGACATGGTGGACCTGCAGCCGCCGCAATGCGCCCTATCCCTGTTGAGCTGCTGAGCTGCTGAGCCACCGACGCCGGCCGAACAGACATCGATTTCCCCAAGGACCCCACCATGAGCCACTTCCTGGACCGCCTGACCCACTTCTCACTGCCCAAGGAGGCTTTCTCCGGCGACCATGGCCTGACAACGGGCGAAGACCGCACCTGGGAAGACGCCTACCGCAACCGCTGGGCGCACGACAAGATCGTGCGCAGCACGCACGGCGTGAACTGCACCGGCAGCTGCAGCTGGAAGATTTACGTCAAGGGCGGCATCGTGACCTGGGAAACGCAGCAGACCGACTACCCGCGCACACGCTGGGACATGCCCAACCATGAGCCGCGCGGCTGTGCGCGTGGCGCCAGTTACAGCTGGTACCTGTACAGCGCCAACCGAGTGAAGTACCCGATGGTGCGAGGCCGCCTGCTCGAGCGCTGGCGCGCGGCGATGAAGACGGCCCAATCTCGGAATGAATCGCCGGTGGACGCCTGGGCCACCATCGTCGAGAACCCCGAGGCCAGGCGCGATTACCAGAAGGTGCGCGGCATGGGCGGCTTCGTGCGCAGCAACTGGGACGAGGTGAACCAGATCATCGCGGCGTCGAACGTCTACACGATCAAGAAGCATGGGCCCGACCGGATCATCGGCTTCTCGCCGATCCCTGCCATGAGCATGGTCAGCTATGCCGCCGGCAGCCGCTATCTGCACCTGATCGGCGGCGTGGCCCTGAGCTTCTACGACTGGTACTGCGACCTGCCGCCGGCCAGCCCGCAGGTGTGGGGCGAGCAGACCGACGTGCCCGAATCGGCCGATTGGTACAACAGCACCTACATCATCGCCTGGGGCAGCAATGTGCCGCAGACGCGCACCCCCGACGCCCACTTCTTCACCGAGGTGCGCTACAAGGGCGCGAAGACGGTGGCGGTCACTCCCGACTACTCTGAAGTCGCCAAGCTGGCCGATCTGTGGCTGCACCCCAAGCAGGGCACCGACGCCGCGCTTGCGATGGCGATGGGCCACGTGGCGCTCAACGAGTTCTACTTCAAGCAGCGCAGCCCTTACTTCGACAACTACGCGCGGCGCTACACCGACTTGCCGCTGCTGGTGATGTTGAAGGAACACCAGATGCCCGACGGCAGCAAGACTTTGGTACCCGACCGCTACCTGCGTGCGAGCGACTTCAACGGCAAGCTCGGCCAGGACAACAACCCCGAGTGGAAGACGGTGGCCTTCGATATCGGCGGCCGCGCCGTACTGCCGAACGGCAGCATCGGTTTCCGTTGGACGCCTGAGGGCGGCGTGGACCAGGGCAAGTGGAATCTGGAGAACAAGGAAGCACGTCACGGCACCGAGGTCAAGCTCAAGCTGTCGGTGATGGAAGACGCGGACGGCGCCCACCCACAGGCGCACGAGGTGGTCAGCATCGGCCTGCCCTACTTCGGCGGCGTGTCTTCACCGCACTTCAAGTCGAACGTGCAGAACGGCGAGGTCAACTTCGTCAAGGTGCCGGCGGTGCGCCTGCGTCTGGGCAAGGAAGGTGAGCATCGCGAGGCCTTGGTCGCCACCGTGTTCGACCTGCAGGTGGCGCAGTACGGCATCGACCGCGGGCTGGAGAACCTGGACGCGGCCGGCAAGCCCGGCCGCCCGGCGCGAACCTATGACGACGACGCGGCCTACACGCCGGCCTGGGCCGAGAGCATCACCGGCACGCCGCGCGACCAGATCATCACCGTCGCACGCCAGTTCGCAGAGAACGCGCACAAGACGCAGGGCAAGTCGATGATCATCATCGGCGCGGCGATGAACCACTGGTACCACGCCGACATGAATTACCGAGGTGTCATCAACCTCTTGATGATGTGCGGCTGCATCGGCCAGAGCGGTGGCGGCTGGGCGCATTACGTGGGCCAGGAAAAGCTGCGCCCGCAGACGGGTTGGACACCCCTGGCCTTCGCGCTGGACTGGGTGCGCCCACCGCGGCAGATGAACGGCACCAGCTTCTTCTACGCCCACACCGACCAGTGGCGCTACGAGAAGCTCGGCATGGAGGAGATCGTGTCGCCGCTGGCCGACAAGAAGATGTACGCCGGAAGCATGATCGACTACAACGTGCGCGCCGAGCGCATGGGCTGGCTGCCCAGCGCACCGCAGCTCAAGACCAACCCGCTGCAAGTGGTGAAGGACGCCACAGCGGCCGGCATGGACCCCAAGGACTACGTCGTCCGCGGGCTGAAGGACGGCACCGTCCAGATGAGTTGCGAAGACCCAGACGCACCCCAGAACTGGCCGCGTGTGCTGTTCGTCTGGCGCAGCAACCTGCTGGGCTCGTCCGGCAAAGGCCACGAGTATTTCTGCAAGCACCTGCTGGGCACCGAGAACGGCATTCAGGGCAAGGACCTGGGCAAGGATGACGCCAAGCCCACCGAAGTGAAATGGCACGAACACGCGCCGGAAGGCAAGCTCGATCTGGTGGTCACGCTCGACTTCCGCATGAGCACCACCTGCCTGTACAGCGACATCGTGTTGCCGACTGCCAGCTGGTACGAGAAGAACGACCTCAACACCAGCGACATGCACCCGTTCATCCACCCGCTGTCGGCGGCGGTGGACCCGGTGTGGCAGAGCAAGAGCGACTGGGAAATCTACAAGGGCTTCGCGAAGACCTTCAGCGAGGTCTGCATCGGCCACCTGGGCGTCGAGAAAGAGGTGACTCTCTCGCCCATCATGCATGACACCGCAGGCGAGTTGGCGCAGCCCTTAGAAGTCAAGGAATGGAAAAAGGGCGAGTGCGATCTGATCCCCGGCAGAACGGCGCCGCAGATCACGGTCGTCGAACGTGACTACCCGAATGTCTTCAAGCGTTTCACCGCGCTCGGCCCCTTGATGGACAAGCTGGGCAACGGTGGCAAAGGCATCGGCTGGAAGACCGGCACCGAGGTCGAACAACTGGGCCAGCTCAACGGCAAGACCTTGACCGAAGGCGTGACCCAGGGCATGCCGAAGATCGTGACCGACATCGACGCCTGCGAGGTCATCCTGCAGTTGGCGCCCGAGACCAACGGCCATGTGGCGGTGAAGGCCTGGGCCGCACTGGGCAA
>Ga0209181_10005224_pt1 | contig 18768 bp, 17 predicted proteins | sample MAT05_FD_187208 | JGI IMG/M metagenome (GOLD analysis project Ga0209181, IMG submission 187208) | Freshwater microbial communities from Lake Fryxell liftoff mats and glacier meltwater in Antarctica - MAT-05 (SPAdes) (version 2) | ecosystem: Environmental > Aquatic > Freshwater > Ice > Liftoff...
CTCTGCCTATTGGATCGCCCCCATTCTCAAACGTTTCACACCAAAAGCTTCACATCGTCACTCAACTGTGATATTCACGGTGCAGTCCCTCAAGGAGGGGACATGACCATGCGTCTCTATACCAGCTCAGATATCAGAAATGTGGCGCTGGCAGGACATGCACACTCCGGCAAAACAACGCTCGCCAGTGCCATGATCTTCGCCGCCGGCGCCACCAGTCGACTGCATACTCCGGAAGAAGGCACCACCGTCACCGATTTCGACGAAGAAGCCATCACCCGCAAACACTCCATCTCCACCGGCATCGCGGCCATTGAATTCTCAAAGAAAAAAATCAATATCCTCGACACCCCGGGCCTCAATCACTTCATCCATGACGCCCGCCTCTGCCTGCCCGCAGCCGACGCCATGTTGCTCGTTGTGGATGGCTCCGCCGGCATCCAGGTCCAAACGGAAAAAGCTTGGGCCTTCGCCGCTGAATTCAATCTTCCAGTCATCTTCGTCGTCACCAAACTCGACCACGAACGCACCAGCTTTACCAACGTCGTCGAAGCGATCCGCAACCGCTTCGGCCGCCGCTGCTGCAGCGTCGAATCCCGAGAAGAACTCGTCGAAATGATCGCCGAAGATGACGACGCCCTCATGCAGGAATTCTTCGAATCCGGCGCTCTCTCGGTCGAACACCTTGCCGACGGCCTTAAGAAAGAAATCACAAATCGCCAGGTCTTCCCGATCCTGGGCGTCAGTGCCCTCAAAGACCAGGGTATCCGCGATCTAATGAACTTCGTCAGCGAATACCTCCCCTCGCCCATCGACCGCCTCCACCTCGACACCAAGTCGGCCCCCAGCATCTTCGTCTTCAAAACTCTCGCCGACGCCTTCGCCGGTCGCGTCAGCTTCTTCAAGGTCATGGCCGGTACTCTCCGCTCCGACGGCCACTTGATGAATGAACGAACCCATCACGACGAACGCTTTGCACACTTGAGCACCCCCTTCGGCAAACAAGTTAGCGAAATTTCGGAACTCGCCACAGGCGACATCGGCGTCATGCAAAAGCTCAAAGAAACCCTCACCGGCGATTCCCTCTCCGAGAAATCCAAACCCCAACACTGGCCGCCGGTAAACATCCCCGATCCTGCCATCGCCTTCGCCATCGTCGCCAAAACCCGCAACGATGAAGACCGCCTTTCCACCGGTATGCACAAGGTCCTCGAAGAAGACCCCACCTTGCGTTTTTATCGCGACCCGCAAACCAAAGACTTCCTCATTGCCGGCAACGGCCAGCAACACGTCGAAGCCATCGTCGCCCGCCTGCGCAAGCGCTATCACGTCGACATCGAACTTCGCGCTCCCAAGATCGCTTACCGGGAAACCATTCGGGCTAACGCCGACGTCCAGGGCCGCCATAAAAAACAAAGCGGTGGCCACGGCCAATTCGGCGATTGCAAAATCAGGATGGAACCCCTCGCCCGCGGTACTCACTTCGAATTCATCAACGCCACCTTCGGCGGCTCCGTCCCCAAGCAGTATGTACCCGCTGTCGAAAAAGGAATCCAGGAAGCCGCCGCCCACGGCTGGCTCGCTGGATTCCCCATGGTCGACTTCAAAGTTACCCTCTACGACGGCAGTTATCACGACGTCGACTCAAACGAAATGAGCTTCAAGATGGCCGCCCGCAAAGCCTTCAAGGCCGCGATGGCTCTAGCAAAACCTGCCCTGCTCGAGCCCGTCATGAAGGTCGAAGTTCACACCCCGGTCGAATTCGCCGGAGACCTCCTCGGCGACTTTACCAGCCGTCGCGGAAAGGTCGCCGGCATGGACGTCAACGACGGCTCTCAAAGCATCAAGGCTACGGTCCCAATGTCTGAAATGCTTAGCTATCAGAACGACCTCACCGCCATGACCCAGGGCCGCGCCAGCTTCATCATGGAATTCGATCATTACGACTTCGTGCCCGCCCCGCAGGCCGAAAAGATCATCGCCGCAGCCAATCACGTTCAGATTAACGACGACGAGTAAACTGGTCACGTGACTCGACGTGAAATCCTCCAACTGGGTGGCGCAACTGCCGCCGCCCAGACTCTTCCCCAAACGAAGCCAAACATCATCGTCCTCTTCGCCGACGACATGGGCTACGGCGATCTCTCTTGCTACGGCCACCCAAACATCCAGACTCCCAATCTCGATCGCCTGGCCAATGAAGGCGTCCGTTTCACTTCAGGCTACGCTGCCGCCAGCGTCTGCACTCCTTCCCGCGTCGGCCTCCTCACCGGCCGCTACGCCAAGCGCGCCGGCCTGCCCAACAATCTCGGCCCCGAATCCCTCGGCGGCCTCCCCCTCTCTGAGATCACCATCGCCCAGCAACTGAAATCGCAAGGCTACAAAACCGCCGCCATCGGAAAATGGCACATCGGACACAGCCCCAAAGAATATCTCCCCACCAGCCGTGGTTTCGACCAATACCTCGGCCTCCTCTACAGCAACGACATGATCCCGCCCTGGGTTAAGACGGATCGCCCCCTACATCTCTGGCGCAACAACGACGCAATCGAATCTGTCACCGATCAATCGCAACTCACAGAGCGCTACACCGGCGAAGCCCTCAACTTCATCCGCAACTCCTCAGGCAACCCATTCTTCCTCTACCTGCCGTACGCCATGCCCCATCTGCCGATAAGCGCTCCGGCCAGCCGCCGCGGTCGCTCCCGCGCTGGCCTTTACGGCGACACCATCGAAACCCTGGATTGGTCCGCCGGCCAAATCCTGAACGAACTCAAAACCCGCAACATCGACAACAACACCCTCGTCGTCTTCGCCAGCGACAACGGCCCCTGGCACGACCTGCCACCCCGCATGTTGGCTCAGGGCGTCGAACCCTGGCACACCGGCTCAAAAAGCCTCTTGCGTGGGGCTAAAGGCACCACCTACGAAGGTGGCCACCGTGTTCCCTTCCTGGCCCGCTGGCCCGGAACCATCCCTGGCGGTCGCATCTCCTCCGAGATGGTCTCCACGCTGGACTTCTTTCCAACCTTCTCGGCCGCCGCCGCAGCAAAAGTCCCAACCGATCGCGTTTACGACGGATACAACCTCCTGCCAACCCTCAAAGGCCAGGCCACCTCACCGCGCGACAACTACAAATACTTCCTCGGCGCAGACCTCCAGGCCATCCGCCAGGGCCCGTGGAAATACCGTCAGGCCGGGAAAAACCCACCCGAACTCTTTCACCTCGACTTCGACCCCGCCGAGCAATACAACGTCCACGATCGCAACCCCCATATTGCCCACTCCCTCGCTTCGCGTCTGGCCGCCGATCGTGTTAATATTTAGGGAAGTAGATGAGGGCCGCAGACCCCTGTGGCCCTTTCTCTTGTCTACTCAAAACACAAGGATTACTTCGATGCCGAAGCTCAAAACCCACAAAGGCGCCGCAAAGCGCTTTAAAAAGACCGCCTCTGGTGCCTTCAAACGTGGCAAGGCAAATGCCCGCCATCTATTTGCAGGTAAGTCCAACGCCAATAAGCGTCGGCTTGGTCAGTCCGGAACTGTCAGTTCCGCCAACCACCAGGCTGTTTCCGACATGCTTCCTTACGCATAAGCGTAGGTTTGCTTGTTGAACCGGTGCAAGCGGTGCTCTTCGCACGTGCCCGCAACGCCCGAACTAGATGAATCAACAAATTGAAGGAGAACAAACGTGCCTAGAGTAAAACGCGGTACAGGTCGTAGAGACTACCGCCACAAAACAATGAAGTTAGCCTCTGGCTTCTTCTTGACCAAGTCCAAGCTGAACCGAGCCGCTCAGGAAGCTGTCGAAAAGTCCCTGAAGTACGGTTACGTCGGTCGTCGGCGTAAAAAGCGTGACTTCCGCAGACTGTGGATCGTCCGCATCAATGCCGCCACCAAGTCCGCCGGTCTCAGCTATTCCCGTTTCATGAATGGCCTCAAGATTGCCGGTATCGACCTCAACCGCAAGGTTCTCTCCGATATCGCGACGCAAGACATCAAGGCTTTCAACGCTCTGGTTGAGGCGGCAAGGGCGGCCCTACCGGCCAACACGCCTTTTCCCCTCAAGACCACCACAGCTGCATAGGTAACCCATGGCGGAAGAACTTTACAACGAACAAGACGCCGACCTGCTCTCCCAACTCGAAGAGCGCGTCGTCAAAGCCCTTGAAGCGGTAGGCAGCCTCCGTAAGGATAAGCTCGCCCTGCAAAAGGAAATCGATCGGCTTACTGCCGAATTGTCGGCCGCCAAATCGAAGAACAAGACTGCGGCCTCCCGCATCTCCAAGCTCCTCGATCAAATGGAATTGCCTTCCGCCGAATAGGATCCCTGCCTTGTCCAAGCCGGTTCATGTAACCATTTACGGACAGCAGTTCACCGTCGTTACCGGTGAAGATCCTACTCGTGTCGAAGCTCTTGCTTCGCAAGTGGATAGCGTTATGCGCACTATTGCCAACAGCGGCGTGGTTGATTCCAACCGCGCCGCTGTGTTGGCTTGTTTACACTTGGCCGACCAGGTCGACTCCCTCCAAAGTCAACTCGCCGCTGTCAAAGTCCTCCCAGATCAGAAGCGCAAGCTCAGCGATCTCCTCCAGCTCCTTGATGACGAGCTAAAATAGCGTCACATGACGCCCCTGCTCCTACTTCTCCTTTCCATCCAGGTCCAACACTCCACCGCCGACTCAAACGGCGTCAAGATCCACTATGCTACGTACGGCAAGCAGGACGGTCCACTCATCGTCATGGTTCACGGCTTCCCCGACTTCTGGTACACCTGGCGCGACCAGATGCAAGTCCTTGGTGACGCAGGCTACCGCTGCGTCGCAATGGACCTCCGTGGCTACAACCTTTCAGGCCAACCCTCGGGCGTCGAGAACTACGATATGCGCCTCCTGGTGGGCGATGTCTTGAACGTAATCAAAGCCAATGGCCGCGAAAAGGCTATCGTCATGGCGCACGACTGGGGCGGGGCCATCGCCTGGCAAGTCGCCCTTAACGCTCCTCAGATGGTAGAGAAACTGGTTATCCTGAACCTTCCTCATCCCAATGGACTGAGCCACGAGCTAGCCAACAACCCCGGCCAACAGAAGGCCAGCGAATACGCGCGTCGCTTCCAGGAACTCGACTCTCACACCAAGCTCTCCGCCGCCGCCCTCGCCGGCTGGGTCAAAGACCCTGAAGCAAAGAAGCTCTACGTCGAAGCCTTCGAGCGCTCGAGCCTGGCTGGCATGATGGCCTTCTACCAGCGCAACTACCCGCGCCCACCCTACCAGCAAGGCAATGAAACCCGCAAGCTCACCATGCCCGTCCTGCTCATCCACGGCCTCAAGGACACTGCCCTGCTTGCTCCCGCACTCAACGGCACCTGGAACTGGATCGACGACCTCACCCTCGTCACAATCCCCGAGGCCAGCCACTTCGTGCAACAAGATGCAACCGAGAAGGTATCGCGCACCGTCAAATCATGGTTAGGGAGAGATAAATGAAACTGATTCCGCTCCTCGCATTAGCTACCCTTCTCGGCGCCGCTGACAAGCCCGAGCAACCCAAGATCGCCACCTCGCACGGTGCCAGCGACCGCATGGAAATCATCGCCACCGTCTATGCCAACAAAGCTGCCGTCAAGCAGATCCTCGGCGACGAAATGAACGGCTACATTTACGTCGTCGAAGTGCTTATCAAGCCCCGCGTCGAAGAAGGCGTCAAAATTGATCGCGACGACTTCCAGCTTCTTATCACTGACGATGGCCAGAAGACCAAGCCCTTTGCTCCAGCCCAACTTACCGGCACCGGCGGTCTTGTCATTAAATCTCAGAAAGGCCCCACCTCAGGAGCCATGGGCCAGAACAATGGCCCAGTCTGGAGTGGCCCCGTCGGCACCGGCGGCCCCATGCGCCTGCCCGGCAACGGCGGCGGCATTGGCAACGCAACTACTCAAATTGAGACACCAACCGTTGAAGAGAATGACAAGAAGGAAAAGGTCAACCCGATGAAGAAGGTCCTCGAAGAAAAAGAGCTTCCCGCCGGCGAGATCAAAGTGGATACTAAAGGTCTGCTCTATTTCCCGATAGACGGCAAACACAAAACCAAAAATATCGTCCTGCTCTACCGTGGTTTAGGTGGCCGCATCGACGTCGAATTCAAATAACGTGAACATCTTCGAAGTAGATACCCCCGCAATCGTAGTGGACCTGGACGTCATGGAGGACAACCTCCAAAGGATGGCCGACTACACGCAAACCCACAACCTTCGCCTCCGTCCACATACCAAGACCCACAAGAGCCCCCTGCTCGCCCGCAAGCAGATTGAACTTGGCGCAGTAGGCCTTACTGTAGCCAAGCCCGGAGAAGCCGAGGTCATGCTCGCGGCCAACCCCCAGGATCTCCTGGTCGCCTTCCCGACCCTCGGTGCCACGAAGATGGCCCGCTTGAAAGAAGTCGCCCGCCACACAAACCTCACGGTAGCTCTCGATTCATTCGAAGCAGCCAAGGCATTATCAGACGGCGAAGTCCCGGCGAAGATCCTCGTGGAGTTTGACGCCGGCCTCGGCCGTGTCGGCATCCAGCCAGACGAACTGATTGATATGATTGGCGCGATCAAAAAACTGCCCCACATCCAGTACGACGGTATCTCTTTTTATCCGGGCCACATCAAGGACCTCGGCGAAGAAGGCCACGGCATGATCGAGGCTCTGAACGTTCTGCTGAATCAGACAGTCGACACTTTGAAAAAAGCTGGCCGCGCCCCTCGTATTGTTTCCGGTGGTTCAACTCCAACCATGTTCCAGTCCCATCGCATTGAGGCGATGAACGAAATCCGCCCCGGCACCTACATCTTTAACGACCGCAACACCGTCGTTGGCAAGGCCTGCAGCCTTGAGCAGTGCGCCGCCACCATAATTGCCACTGTGATATCGACGGCTCACAAAGGCCAGATCCTGATCGATGGCGGCTCGAAGACCTTTTCTTCAGACCGCCTTCTGAACGACGCTGGCGTGAGCTTCGGCAAAGTCTTGAATGCCCCCGGTGCGCTCTTCCACAAGATGAACGAGGAGCACGGCTTCATCGACATCACCGAATGTGAGCGCACCTTCCACATCGGCGACAAGCTCCAGATCCTCATGAACCACGTCTGCGTCGCCATGAACCTTCAGGAGCAGGCCATCGGATACCGCAATGGCACATTGGAAACAAGCTGGCCGATCGCAGCCCGCGGCAAGCTCACCTAGGGCCTACGGCTATGGATGGCTCAGCAACCTCTACACCACCGAGCGTCTCGTGCACGAATCGTGAACCCTTCCAATAGTTGTTTGGTATTCGTGTGGATGATCAGTATTGAGAAAGAACGAAATTGAAAGCATGAAAATTTTTATAACCGGCGGTGCCGGATTCATCGGCTCTGCATTCGTCCGGCTGGTCGCGCGTCAGCATCCTGACTGGCAGATTACAAACCTCGACAAGCTTACCTATGCAGGGAACCTCGAAAATCTTGAGGCACTGAAGGGCAATCTCAATTACAGATTTGTACTTGGCGACATTGCCGACGCTCCTTTTGTGGATGGATTGTTCGCCGAAGTGAAACCAGATTCTGTGGTTCACTTTGCAGCTGAGAGCCATGTAGATCGAAGTATTCTTTCGCCCGAGCCAGTCATCAAGACTAACTTCAACGGGACCTTCTCACTTCTGGAAGCGGCCCGACGCAATGGCATCGGTCGATTCCTGCATGTCTCGACGGATGAGGTGTACGGCAGCATTGAGGAACCATTGGAGGCAGATGAACATTATCCATTGCGCGCCTCAAGCCCTTACTCTGCATCAAAGGCAGGGTCTGATCTGCTGGCATTGAGCTACTACACAACCTACAAGCTGCCGGTTTGCGTAACGAGAGCGAGCAACAATTATGGGCCATATCAATTCCCCGAAAAGCTCATTCCACTGATGATTTCAAATGCATTCGAAGATCGACCTCTGCCCGTTTACGGCGACGGGATGCAAATCCGCGATTGGCTATTTGTTGACGATCATTGCCGGGCAATCCTGGCAGTACTGTCGAAGGGTGAACCAGGCGAGGTCTATAACGTTGGGGGGAGTCTGGCATTGCCAAATGTCGAGGTCATCCGCAGAATCCTGAGCATTACGGAGAAGCCTGAGAGCCTTATGAAGACGGTGGCCGACCGGCCGGGGCATGATCGCCGATATGCTTTAAATTGTGAGAAGCTGATGCACGCAACAAATTGGAAGCCGGAAGTACCCTTCGAGGAGGGCTTGGCTGAAACAATTCGCTGGTATGCCACGAATTCCGAATGGTTGCAACGAGTGCGGAGCGGCGAATACCGGAAATACTACGAGATGAATTACGCAGGCAGATAACTTGAGAAGGATTACAGGAAAGGAATGGTGGGCCTGTGCAGACTCGAACTGCAGACCTCTACCGTGTCAAGGTAGCGCTCTAACCAACTGAGCTACAGGCCCACAAACTTGGGCTAAACCTCTAATTTAGCACATTTTTCCGATCTCGCCAGCTTTTCAAGAGTGCAGAACCAATAATCAGTGCTCCACCGGCAATCGCAGTCGTGGTGGGGCGCTCTCCGTGAAGCCACCAAGTCCAGACTGGATTTAGAGCCGGCTCCACCATGATCAGTAGCGACGCCTCAAGGGCACCCAGATTCGCCATTGCTTTCGTCAGGCACCAGTAGGCGAGGCCGACCTGAAAGACCCCAAGGTAAGCCAGCGACCAAATGTCGTTGGACCGGATCTGCGTGAGCGGGAACATCTGAGGAAGGCAAATCAAGATCCCAATGCAGTTGCCCATTAGGACTGGGGTCATGGAGCTTCCGGCTTGACCTCTACTCAACCAGCGCAAGCCACAGACTGTCAGAGCCCAAGTGAGGCCGCTCAGAGCACCAAGCCAGTTCCCGAGCAAGGGGCTCGGTGCCAGTGCCTGAGCCTCACCGGGATCCCAAAATACAAGGACCATCCCGACGCATACGATGGCCAGAGTCGTCCAGTCACTGGTCCGCACTTTTTCGCGCAGAAGCCATGGGCCTAACAAGACCAGATAGACAGGAGCCGTTGCCTGGAGGAAGATGGCGTTGGCTGCCGTGGTGTTCTTGGTAGCCAGCACGAAGGATGTCAGGCAGATCGCGTAGGCGATGGCGACAACGCCGCTGCGCCAGGTCCAGTGCTTTCGTGTTTCGGGCAGGAGAATCAGGACCGCAAGTGCGGCGACAAGGCTGCGCAGGCCTGAGATTTGCCAACTCGTGAGTGAGGTCGATTTAATGGCCGCCCCACCGGTTGAGAAGAGAATGGCGCTGGCAATGGCGGCGAGTCTGGGATTCAATCGATGACCGCCATGGCGTGAAGAGGAATGGGCGGAGTTGTAAAGGTGGCATTGCCATCGCGCCAGTCGAATCCAATGGCTCGGCCAGATGGTTCCCAGAGGATCTTCTTCGGTGGAAGGGCGAGTCTGAGCCTAACCTGCTGGGATGGAAGCGAGCTGACTTGATTGAGGAAGTGGAGCACGGTCTGCTGACCTTGTTTACGGATCGCGATTTCAAGGGGAGCGGTGTTGTCCTTGATTGAGACCTGCGCAGGGCCTAGCGCATCAAGGCATTGGCCTACGAATTGGCGGAGGGCGGGCGAATGGGTCTCGATTGGGCCTGGAGCCAGGACCACCCGTCCTTTACCGATTTCAAAAAGCATCGCAGCAGGCTTCGAACTCCGTCCCGAGGTGTCGCTCGAGTAACGTTCGGCAATAATCTTCCCTGCTCCAGGATCGACATCCTGCCAAAGTCCAGTGAGCGAAGCGGGCCCGGTCAGTCTCCAGTTGAAGAGACTTGAGAACTTCCGCGCATTGTGTGCGCCTGTGAGAAAGAGATTCAGCCCATCGCGTACCTGACCGGCAAGTTGCTGAGCTAGTGAGTCGCCGATTTCTTCCCATTCCGGAATTACGAGGACCGGCCACCGGAGGGGGGCCCAATCAGGCATCACATCAACGCTGCGGTGGCATTCGATGATGGCATCGAGTAGCCCAGCGCACGAAGCCACGTGTTTGCCCCAGTCGCCGAAAAGCTGGTTCGACTTTCGGTAAAGGCTTGTGCGGCTGAAGAGGATGGCAACATCACTGAGGCTTTGGCTCTTGTGACAGAGCGATTGCCGCTCACGGCAAAATTGAGAGACCTCGTGCAAGTGTTCAAATGCCTTGAGGTGAAGCTGGATGCCGCCGCCTTGGGCTAGCGCAATAGAGGCCTCTTGCTTCAGTTGGATAATCGGCTGAGTGTCTGAGATCTGGAGGCCCCAGGCCTTGCCGGTTTGGCCCAGATAGCGCGCTTCGAGGCGGGGGCTCATGCTGGAGTTGATGAGGAAGTCCACTGGGATTTCGGGCTTTTCCGGGACGAAAGTGGTGTACAGATGCTTGGAGGCGATTAGGGTTCCCGGGCGCTCCTTGTGGAGACGCTCCACAGAATTACGAACACAGTCTCGAAAGCGCTGGCGATTGAATTCAAGCCACACATTCCATTTGGGGTCTTCGGGCTTGCGCGGGGCGTCCAATCCGAGCCCCATTCGGCGCCAGGCATCAAGTGTCGCTGGCGAATAGTCTGGGTTGGATTGCCAGCACTCTCCCTCTGTCCAGACGCCTGAGAAATTGGGGCCGTACTGCGCATAGTCGGGACGCACGGTTTGCAGTAGGCGCCGGACTATGGCTGCAGCGTTGGGGTTCAGATCTATGTAGATTCCAAAGAAGCTGTTGGCCTGCTTTTGGGCTGCAGCTAATGGCAGTGCAAGAGCCATCATGGCGCGCCTGGAAATCTTTGACATCTCACCCAAACTACAACACTTTATGAAAGAATCGTCCCTTGCCTATGAAGAACCGACATTGGGTGCTAGTCCTACTCTTTTTTCTTTCGATGATCACCTATATCGACCGGGTTTGCATTTCTGTCGCTGGGCCGTTGATGCAACAGGAATTGGGGCTAACGCCGACGATGTGGGGTTGGGTGGTGGGATCGTTTACGCTCTCTTATGCCTTGTTTGAGATCCCCACAGGGGCGATGGGCGACCGTTACGGGTCGCGCAGTACGTTGAGCCGCATTGTTCTTTGGTGGAGCTTTTTTACGGCTGCGACCGGAGCGGTGTCGAACTTTTTTGTCCTGCTGGGGACCCGCTTTCTGTTTGGCATTGGCGAGGCTGGGGCTTACCCAAACGCCTCTTCTACTATTTCGAGATGGTTTCCGAAGGCGCAGCGAGCGAGAGCATCAAGCGTGGTGTGGGGTGCGAGCCGGCTGGGTGGCGCGATAAGTCCTTTCCTTGTGATCCCGATACAGGTTGCCTACGGGTGGCGGATGTCGTTTTACATCTTCGGTTGCCTGGGAGTGGTTTGGGTTGCGGTTTGGTATTTCTGGTTCCGCGATACTCCGGCTGAGAAGGCTGGGACTTCGCAGGAAGAGATTGCGGAAATGGCTGGGGATTCAGACCAGGCTGATACCGGGCACCACAAGTTGCCCTGGGCGGTGGCCCTGCGCAACAAGAATTATTGGACGATTTTGTTGATGTACCACACGTATTGCTGGGGAAGTTATTTCTATTTGTCATGGCTGCATACCTTCCTTGTGAAAGGACGCGGGATGAGCCAGGACCAGATGAAGTCTCTGTCGGCACTGCCGTTTTTGGTGGGTTTCTGCGGCAATATATTTGGCGGATTTCTGAGTGATTACCTGAGCAGGCGCTATGGATTGAAGATTGGCCGGCGGACGGTTGGAGCTAGCGGGCTCGCGCTGAGCGGAGTGTGTATGCTGTGGACTTCCTATACAGCGGATCCGGTTTGGTCGATCATCCTGCTGGCGCTTGGGTATGGAGCGATGGATTGCATGTTGCCGGTTTCGTGGGCGGTTTGCCTTGATGTTGGCAAGCGCTATGCGGGTGCCTTGTCGGGTTCGATGAATATGGCGGGACAGTTGGGTTCGTTTGGATCGAGCGTGGCGTTTGGCTACATTGTGGACTATTACCAAAGCTACGATTTACCGCTGCGGTGCTTTTCTGTGATGCTCTTCGTCAGTGCCTATCTTTTTACGCGGATCGATCCCACGCAAGAGTTACCGCGGGCTGAGGAGACGGCGCATCGGCTTCCTGCCGGAGCCGTGCCAGTCGCTGCGAGTTAAAGACTCGAATCAGGACAGCCGCAAAATCGGCGGCTGGATTTTCAGTGCGCCGGAGTGAGGCAAGGACGCGGAAGTTTACCCAGCACTGTTGCGGGAGATCGATGCGGACTGCGTAGCTGGGATCTTGATCTTGCGGTATCTTTTGCTGTTCCAACTGTTGCCCGAGCAGATTGGCGTGAAGCTCCATCAGCGAAAGCTCCCTTGCATAACCTTCGAGCAGTTTGAGGCTCAAAGGCAGACTTAAGGTGCTGGTTAGCTCGTCTTCCATCGTGCGCAGGAGGATCTGATGACGGAGCCAACCGCGAATTCTTCCACCGATCACTGCATCGCCAAGGACTTTGAATTCCGGGTAGCGCAATGAGGAGACTTTAAAGGTGAGGTATCCGAGGAATGGGGCGACGAGACAAAATCTCAGCCAGGGTGGGAGCCCGATCTGAACAACTGCAATTGTGGTGCCGGCCAGCGATAGCGCACCGAGCCGCCATAATACTTGTGACGCAGGGAGCCCCTGTCGCTTCAATTGGTGGTGAATATGGAAGCTGTCCGGGGAAAATATTGGTTGTCCACGAAGGAGACGACGAGAAGAACTGAGGACAACTTCCATCAATGGAAGGGTCAGGATGAGGACAGCAGCGGTGAGACCTTCTCCAGCGGGAAATCGGCGCGCCAGAGCGGCTCCTCCACAACCGATTAAAAAGCCGAGGGTGAGGCTTCCTGTGTCGCCGAGAAAGAGTTTGGCAGGGGGCCAGTTGGCTCGCAGGAATGGCAGAATTGCGCCCAGTAAGGGAGTGAAGACAAGCGCGAGCGAGTAGTAGTCGAGAGTGAGTGCGACGGTAATCAGGCCAAGGCAGGAGACTACGCCGAGCGTGCCGGCGAGGCCATCGGTTCCATCAGTCAGATTAAAGGCATTCGAACAAAGAATTAGCCAGAATGCAGTCGCGGCGAAGGCAAGCCACTCGAAGCCAGGCGGGGAATCAAAGAGGCGAATGCCAGCCGAATAGGCGAAGCCGGAGGCCACAAACTGGCCTAGTAGCTTGTACTTGGGACGAAGTTCGAACCAGTCGTCGAAAAACCCGGTGGCGAAGACCATTCCGATGGCAGGAAGCAGGCGAAGGAGGAAGTCTCCGTATCGATCGAAAACGTAGTTGCCGCCTGCGGGCAATTGGGTGAAGATAGCGACTGCGATCAAATAAGAGCTGATTACGGCAAGTCCGCCGGATCTTGGGACAGCGACTGAATGCATCTTGCGACCCTCGGGGTGGTCGAGTTTTCCGAGCTTCAGGAAGATCCAGCGAGTCAACGGCACGAGAAGCAGACTGAGCGTAAACGAAATCCAGAATACAGCGAAGAGTGATTTCACATTTCGCTCATTCCCGGTTGGCTTCGCATCTGGAATGCTGCGCAGACGAAGAGCCACCAAATGGAATTGACTCGGACTTCTTTAAAGACAAAAAGGTCGAAGCCGAGTGAAAGGAGTGACACTACCAAAGCAAGAGAGAACACATGCCAACCAGTGCCGGCGAAGGCAACGAAGGGAAGCCGGCACGTTCGGACAATCAGGAATGCGAGCCAAGCCAGGCCAGCGAGGCCGAATTCAACGAGTAACTCGAGCAAGGTCGAGTGCGAGTGATAGAGGCTGGGGCCGAAGCCGGTGAGGACGACGTTATCTCCAATCGCGATCAACTCGCCACGCAGGGTGTCTCGTCTATACCAGGGCCAGATGGAGCCATAGCCCTGCCCAAGCAGCAAGTCAGTCAAAGATTCAGTCTCTACGATGTTCATGGACGTCTCGTGAGTCAGCCTTCGATGTACATCCTCAAACTGAGTGAGGCGCTGAGTATCTGCCTGGGAGTAGATTAAAAAGCCAATAGCAAGGCTAAAGCCAGCAAGTAACATGGCAGTCGCTTCGGTACGTTTAAGGCTGCGAAGAAATAACGTGATCGAGCAGACATAGAGGACGAGCAGAACCAATCCAGCCCGGCTGCCCAGGCCGAGGTAGGCGCTGAGCAGAGCAACGGTACAAAAAACGGCATAAGTTTTTCTCGATTGGCGACTGAAGAAGGATTGAAGGGCCCAGCCCATTGCCGGCAAAAGTAGGAGATAGCCGGTGCTTGGGCCGTATAAAGGACCCCTTACGCGCTGGATGCCAAAGTCGGAGGCTAAGTTACGACTGGCTTCGCTGCGAAGCCCGAGGCCCACTACACTTTCGGCAGTGTAAATCAAGCTTACGCAAGCAAGTACGAAGACAAGCCGGTTCAGAAAGGCTCTGGTCTGAGTTACGTCATAGAGGGACAAAAGGCCCGCCGCCTGCAAAGGCGCGGTTGCTGCCAACAGGAGGGCGAAAGCCATCGCCAGCTTGTCTTCCAGCTCGAGGGAGCCGGCGAACAACCGAATCAGTCCGTATGAAAAAAGACATAGAGTTGCCAGGACCAGGCCACCGTAGTTGCGGGCGCGTCGACGGAAGAGCAGTTGCGCAAGGGCAGCGCTCCCGTAAGCGGTGGAGCTCAAGATCCCGAGTAAATCTGAGAGTTTCATCGGTACGCCGAACCAGTCTTGCCGATCCACCATGGTGGCCGGAACCAGTGCCCCGAAGAGAAGAATGGCCCAGAAGGGTAGCTCCCAAAGAAGGATCCAACTGGCGGGAAGAATGCGCGCCCCCAAGGAAGAATCCAGGGAGTGGAGTCTGGAGGTAACTCGCGAGGGAGTCAATACGGCGCTCAAGGGGACTTCTCCAAAACAGGTTCAGTCCGAATAGCGTGTTCAGCTAGCAATTTTCGATAAAGAGAAGTAATATCGCCAACCAAACGGGGTTCGTCAAAAGAACTCAAGGCAAAGGCGCGAGCCGAATCGCTCATGGAAACCAACCGGCTTCTATCCGCCAGAACGGATTTGAAGACTTGAATGAAGGCCTTTGGATCAGGTGAGCAAAGTACTCCGTTGTCATGCCACCAAGCCGCTCGATCTATCCTGCAGGAACCGGTCATGAGGTCGACATTGCCACCAGCAGGTGTGGCAAAGAAGGGGCGAGCCGAGGCCATCCCCTGGATCAAAGCTAGCGGGGTGCCCTCGCGGTGCGAAGTCAGAATCAGCAAGTGACATTTTTCGATTACATGCTCGACACGGCCTTGCCAAGGAAGGATGCGGATGTTTGGAAGTAGCCTGGTTCGAATCTCTTCTTCAAATTGGGTGCGTTCGGGACCATCGCCTGCTACGAGAAAGTCGAGCGGCAGTTTGCTCCTCGCCGCCAAGTCGACGATATCGATCAGAAGAGGCAGGTTCTTGATCGGAACAAAACGGCCCAACCAACCCACAGTGAGGCGAGGTGAGTTGAAGTCCGGCGCGGGTATTGAAAGAAAGGGCATAAGATCGAGACCCAGTGGCACGACATGAAATTTATCGGGAGATGCGACAGAAAAGCGTGTGCTAAGTTCGTCGGCCTGCTGCCGGCTTACCGTGCATAGAGCAGTCGAAAGATGAGCCAGACCCTTTTCGATCACGCCTAGTGCCTTGCTTACAAAGGAACCGAAATAGCCTTCCAGCACATGTCCGTGATAGGTGTGAATCACGCATGGAATCCCGGCGAGATAGGCGGCGATCCGGCCCAGAACGCCTGCTTTGGCGGTATGTGTGTGAACAATGTCTGGCCGGTAGAGACGCATAAGTCGCCAGAGCTGAAAGAGAGCGACCAAGTCGAAAGCCGGATTGGGGTTAGCGCCAAGCATAGGAATTCTCTCGACCCGATCGCCACTATCGATCAGGTATTCCATATTCATCTCGTCCGGCGAACAATCTCCAAACACAAGAATGGAGTCAAAACCATGCTTGACCAGCTGCCTGTTGAGCAGGGTGGCATGGACAGGCGGGCCGCCTCCTGCAAGCCGGGTGATGATTCGCATTACCAGTGGCCGCTCACTCACGCTTAACAAACCTCCGCAAAGTCGCTTGTCTTTTCAATTTCTTTCGGGAGTTGGGAAATGACTGCACGAAACTTGCCATTTGCGCCGCGAGGAATCTGGTCGACAATCTGAAAGTCGATTTGCATTTCTGAGCCGAGGCGACTTCTCAAATTGGATTCAAGATGGAGTCGATCCTCCGTTCTGAAATCTGGTGCGGGGACACACAGAACGCGGACTGCCTCTGGAATCTCCTGGACAAACTGACATTCGACGACACCTTTTACGCCTTTGAGGGCGGGATCCATACGGCCAACCCAACCACGTTGCCGGCTAAAGAGATAATCCTCGCGGCGTCCTTCAATGGATTCGATCATTGGCATGCTGCGGCCACAGGGACAGCGATCAGAGTCGGCCCAGGTGGCACGATCGCCGACACGATAGCGAATCAGAGGTAAACTCTTGTTGATCAAACCGGTAAGAACGACGTCTCCGGATTCACCTGGGCGGCAGGGTCTGCCTTCGGGAGTGACGATTTCAGTCACGCCAAAGAGCGGATGGGCGTGCATGCGGCGGTACCGGCATTGAAACCAGAAACTTTGCATTTCTGTTTGGCCGTACTGGTCAAATATCTTTCCACTAAAAGCGGCTTCGATGGTGTCTCTTTGTACTTCGAGCAATGTCTCGGCACTGGTAAGAATTGTGGGGATGCGTAGCGATCGATTACCATTTCGCAGGGCATGTTGAGCAAGGAGATAGATGGCCGATGGATAGCCGCTCAAATAGGCTGGCTGAAATTGCGCCAGAGCAGCAAGATACTTGGGAATCGTGTCTGAATTCAGATGCACGGTAGAGAGAAGCAGAGCTCTATTGGCCCAGTCACTGCGCCAGAAGCGGGACGGATTCTCACCCGTTACGATCATCTTTCCGGTGAAAGAAGCACGACGGAGGAAACGACTTACACCAGCCTGCTCGCGATATCGCTCGACGTAGGCATATTGACGAGCGACAGCTTCGCGTTCATAAAAGAGCTGAATCGGAGAGCCGGTTGTCCCGGATGTGTTCCATTCGATCCATGAGTGATGAGGCTTGCCACCAGAGAGGAAAGAGTGGGTATCGGCGCGCAGACTTGCCTTTTCGGTGATGGGCAAATCGGAGAAAGCCGACCAGTCACCTGCACGAAGATTCTCCCAGTTAGTCATTGGAATGCGTGACCGGTAATAGGGAACGGTGTTGGCTGCGTGAACAAGCATACGTTTGAGCCGGGCCACTTGAAGCAATTCCAGTTGAAGTGGAGAGGACATCTCAGTAGCCTTTAAGAAGGCATATTCTTCACGGAAAGCACCTCCGTAGCGTTGCCGGTGGTAAATAGCTCCCTGAGCAGAAACTGCAAGGTCTTGCAGCCATTCCGGGAGTTGCGAATAGAGAGAATCAAGCTGCTTCATAGACTGCTTCTTTCAACGGAAGACCAGCGGACCAGGCGGCCGGTGGCTTAAGCAATAGCTGGGGACCTGGCAGAGAGGTTGAGGATTCGAATCTTGTAATCGATGCCGCCGCAGGATCGGACAAGTGGGCCAAGACCGGAACCTGAGTCCAGTCAAAACCCGACAAAGCAGTGGCAAAGACATCAATCTGCCCGGGGTCGGTACCAAAGAGGAGACAGCCCATATCACGAGGGACAGGCCGCAACGGCCCATCACCTTCTCCGGCAACGATTGCATCGAGCAGGGTCAGAATGGGACGAGCAGAGGAGAGTTTCATCCCACTAGGACCAAGCCATCGGGCAATAAACAGCATGTCGTGAATGGTTCGCCACAGGGTGTCATTGCCAGGCCATGCGCCTCCAAAAACCAGCGGAGAGCTTGAGCTTTGTCTGGTAGCAAGAAGTGATTTCCGGGCTGAGCGAATGACTTCGCCGGGCATGACGCGCTCAAACCAGGGGCGGATTCTGGCAAGCAAATCGCCGGCAAAAGAGTCAGGATATTCGTCGCCTCCCCGGCAGGGAGGTCCAAGCCGGAAATGTGGCAGATAGGCTTTGTCGCAGTTAATGCCGATGAAGTTTTTGAGTGCGCCAGTGATGCCGGTCTTGACGTGGGTCTTCCATTTCGGGAGGTTGATCACGACATCACAATCGAGCAACGAATTCGCGATGCAATAGCGATGAAGTCCGGGTTGATGGTGGTTTGAAGTAGTGGAGGAGTCATAGTTGGATACGCCGAAGCGATTTCGATCCACTAGAAGTTCTTCGAGCCTGCTTTGAGATCCGAGATCGACTACCGTGTCTCCGGTTGGGTCGCCTGGAGCTGGACGGCTGGAGAGGATCACACCGGTCGATTCATCGGTAACGGAGATTACCCGGCGGAGGTCTCTCAGGTGGACAGGAATCGAGCGCGAACGCCAATAAGCGAGGAGGGGTGAGATCGCGCTTTGCTGCAAGAGAAGTTGAAAGTTTGCACTCTGCAATGGAGCATCGGCAAGAATGATTTCTCCTTCGATAATGCCTCTGGAATTGCATAGCGCTCGAGCCACAAATTCGATTACCGGGCGCAGGAGAGAAGGATGAGTTACGAGCGCCTCGAGCACAGACCAGTCTTCTGCTGCATGGCGGACCCAATTCGGCTTTACCAGAACCCTCATGCCAGGTTGAATCCATGGGCCTAAAGGATTGACCGGGTCGAGCCCCGCGTTGGCAAAAAGTTCGGCAACGCCTGTGTGG
>Ga0209181_10005225_pt1 | contig 18767 bp, 14 predicted proteins | sample MAT05_FD_187208 | JGI IMG/M metagenome (GOLD analysis project Ga0209181, IMG submission 187208) | Freshwater microbial communities from Lake Fryxell liftoff mats and glacier meltwater in Antarctica - MAT-05 (SPAdes) (version 2) | ecosystem: Environmental > Aquatic > Freshwater > Ice > Liftoff...
GCCTGAAGTGGCGGCGCGCGCCGGCGCACACCTCGATCCGCAACATCCTTCAGGGCCTCGATGGCGGCGCGCTGGAGGTCGCCTTTCGCCGTCATGCCAGCCTGTTGCAGGCGGCCTGCGCCAAGCCAGCCCGCGCCAGCCCGGGCGGCACCAAGCCGGGCGGCACCAGGCCGGGCGGGACCAGCCTGGCCATCGATGGCAAGACGCTGCGCGGCAGCTTCGATCAGTTCCGCGACCGCACCGCCGCGCAACTGCTCGGCGTCTTCGCCACCGACACCGCGCTGGTGCTGGCGCACAGCGACATCGCCGAGAAGTCGAGCGAGATCCCCGCCGCCCAGGCGCTGCTCGCCGAGCTCGGCCTCGCAGGCCATCTGGTCACGCTCGACGCCCTGCACTGTCAAAAAACATTCCAGGCCGCCACTGATGCCAGGCTCGACCTGATCATCCAACTCAAGGACAACCAGTCTACCCTGCATCAGCAGGCGCAGGACCTCTGCGCCACCGCCACGCCGCTCTCCCACGTCAGCAGCCGCGATCGCGGGCGCAACCGCCAGGAGCAGCGCTGCGTCAGCGTCTTCGACGCCGCCCACACCTTCACCGACATCGAATGGTCCGACCTCCTCGGCTCCGTCATCCGCGTCGAGCCTATCTCTCCAACACCGCCATCACCGCGGACCGCGCTGCCATCGCTATCCGTGACCACTGGAAGATCGAGAACACCTCACACTATTCCCGTGACGTCACCATGGGCGAGGATCGCTCCCGCACCCGCATCAACCCCGGCGTCTTCGCGAGGCTCCGCAGCTTCGCCTTCAACATTCTCAAGGCAAACCGGCGATCCTCTCTCAGCCAAGACCGTTACCGCGCCGCCATCGGCGGCCTCGCCAGCCTCATCAACCTCCTCCAAATACCAGAGCGTTGAACACCCCTGACATCTCGCCGCCCTTAGCACCTGCTAGGCGGATCAGCTGCGAGGTGGCGATGCCGTCGATCGCGGCGCTGCGGAACAGCGTCCGGAAGATGCAGCCCGCCTCGTACATCTGCGGCGTGATGTTGCCGTGGGCCGGCATCACGCCCATCGTGTCCACTGCGCGACGGTGCTGCACGGGTGGTGTTGCAGCGCGAGGCGATGGAGCGGCGTCGTCGCAGCGTTGCGGTCGGTGCTGGCCGAATCCACAGCGACGCTGCAGGCGCGCGACCTGACAGCCGACGCGCTATGAACATGGCCGGCCCGGACACTCTCAACATCGGGCATTGGCGCCAGACCGGCGCCGGACGCGCAGCGTCAGCCGCGGGACAGTCGCGTCGATCGGACGAGGCGCGTCATCTCGGCGTTCAGCGGGGCGCCGCGCGCGGCGAATTCGTCGAGGACGACGCTGATGTGGTCGGCGCCGTCGGGCTTGATGAGCCGCACCGCGTTCCCGGCGCCTTCCCAGGCCATCGCGAATTCGCGTGCCTGGACGATGAACTCCTCCGCCTCGGCACCGCCCACCGCAACGATCAGCGGCGAGCCCTTCGCGACCCTGCGCGCCGGGCTCCAGCGCGACGCCTCCTCGGGCGTCAGCGTCAGGCTGTCGTTCTGCGCGCTGAGCCGCACCGGCTCGAGCTCGAACAGCCCGCTGATCGCGCAGCCGCCGGCGATCGCATCCACGGGCAGGCCTCCGGCCACCGGCCAGCCGCGATCCATCAGCTCCGCCACCAGATGCCCGCCCGCGGAATTCCCCGATACGAAGATGGCCCGCGGATCGCAGCCCAGCGCGCTGGCCTCGCGGTGCAGCCAGGCGACGGCCCGGCGGCAGCTTTCGACGATGTCGCCAAGCCGCACCGAGGGGATCAGCGGGTAGTCTAGCACCGCCACCGCGATGCCCTGGCCGACGAAACCCTCGGCCACAAAAGCGAATCCGCGCGCCTCGAACGAGCGCCAGAAGCCGCCATGGATGAAGACGAGAAGCGGCCAGGAGCCGGCGCCCTCGCCCGGGTAGAAATTGAGCCGCTCTTCGGGATGACTGCCGTAGGCCAGGCCCGGGCGATGGGTCAGCCGGGCCCGCGCGCGCTCCGCCGCGGCGGCACGCCGCGCGAACAGCGCATCAAGGTTACGGACCATGTCCAGCGTGAACTGCGCATCGAGCTGCGCCTGATCGTAGTGCCGCCACACGCCCATCCCGGCACCACCTTCCCTCGGCCATCCGCCCAAGCTAGCCTCTATCTGGCCAGGGCGGGACATAACGGCGGATGCGCATCGCAGCGAGCATCGTGGTGGCGGGGGTCCTGCTGGCCTCGCCCGGCCTCGGACACGCGTCGGATCTCACCATCGGCGTCGAGATCGCGCCGACTTCAATGGATCCGCACTTCCACAATTTCGGGCCGAACAAGTCGCTGCACGCCCATGTCTACGAGGGGCTGGTCGGCCGCGCGCCCGACCAGCGCCTGGTGCCCGCGCTGGCTACCGGCTGGCAAGCGGTAGGGCCGACGGAGTGGGAGTTCACGCTGCGCCCCGGCGCGCGCTTCCATGATGGCACGCCCTTCACCGCTGCCGACGTCGCCTTCACCTTCCGGCGCGCCCGCGCCGTCCAGGGCAGCCCATCCAGCTATGCCGTCTTCCTCGCCCCGGTCCGGGACGTGCAGGTCATCGATCCCCAGCGGATCCGCATCACCACGGCCGAGGCCTTTCCGGCCCTCCCGGCTTATCTCAGCCAGATCGGCATCGTCTCCGAACGCATCGGGGCCGATGCGCAGACTGCGGATTACAATGCCGGCCGTGCCGCTATCGGCACCGGCCCCTATCGGTTTCGCGCCTTCGTGCCAGGCGAGCGTGTCGAACTGGCGCGGAGCGAGAGCTGGACCGGCGATCAACAGCCCTGGGACAGAGTGACCTTTCGCGTCATCGGCCAGCCTGCGGCGCGGGTGGCCGCCCTGCTCGCAGGCGACGTGGACCTGATCGCCAACGTCCCGCCCCAGCAAATCGCGCGGCTGCGCCAGGATACGCGCTTCGGTGTGGTCACCAGCGTCTCGCCTCTGCTCGTCGCCTTCTTCCCCGACCACGCAGACCGCGAGGCGCCCTTCGCCACGACCAATGACGGGCGGCCGATGCCCAACCCCTTCCGCGACCTGCGCGTGCGCCAGGCCGTCTCGCTCGCGATAGACCGGCGCGCCATCGCGGAACGCGTGATGGACGGCTTGGCGAGCCCGACCGTGCAATTCATGCCGCTTGGCTATTCGGGTTACCTGCCGGCCATCGCCGTGCCCGCCGCCGACGCCGCGGAGGCACGCCGGCTGCTGCGTGACGCCGGCTTCCCGGACGGCTTCCGGCTGACCATGCATTGCTTCAACAACCGGATCGTCAATGACGAGCAGATCTGCCAGGCCATCGCCCAGATGCTCAGCCGGATCGGCGTCCGCACCACGCTGGAGGTGATGCCGCAGTCGGTCTTCGTCCCGCGCGCGCAGCGCTTCGAGTTCAGCTTCTTCATTCACGGCCTGAGCACCGAGCTGGCGGAACCAGCCTCCCTGCTGCTGCCGAGCGTGGCGACCATGAACCGCGAGCGCGGCACCGGCGCGATCAATCGCGGCCGCTATTCCAATCCGGCCTTCGACGCGCTGCTCGGGCGGGCCGGCAGCACGCTCGATGACGCCGCCCGGGCCGAGACGCTGGCGCAGGCGCAACGCATCGTGATCGAGGATGTCGCGCTGGTGCCGGTGCACCACCAGATCAACGTCTGGGCGATGCGGCGCGGCCTGGTGCAGACGCCGCGGCAGGACGAATTCACCCTGGCCACCATGGTGCGGCCCGCTCCGTGAGCCCGCCTTATCGCGCGCGGGGCTACGCCACGCGCCACGCCGCCGCGGCGACGCATCACCTGGCCGCGCAGGCCGCCGGCCGGGTGCTGGATGCCGGCGGGAATGCCGTTGATGCCGGCGTCGCCGGCGGGCTCGTGCTCAACGTAGTGCAGGGCGAGTTCTGCCACTTCGCCGGCGTCGCGCCGATCATCGTCTGGCCGGCCGACGCGCCGGCGCCGACCGTGATCGCCGGCGTCGGTCCCTGGCCGCGACGCGCCGATGCGGAGGTCTTCCGGCGCGAGCATGGCGGGCGCATCCCCGAAGGCGTCCTGCGGACTGTCGTGCCCGCGGCGCCGGCCGCCTGGATCACCGCGCTCGCCCGCTTCGGCACCATGTCCTTCGCCGAGGTCGCGGCCCAGGCCATCGCCTATGCGCGCGATGGCTTCCGCGCGACCGAGCTGTTCTGCGAGGTGGTGGGCGAGTTCGAGGCTGGGTTCCGCAGCTCGCCCGGCAGCGCCATGGTCTTCCTGCCCGACGGAAGGCTGCCCCGGCCCGGCGACCTGATCCGCATGACGGAGCTCGCGGCGACACTGGACTTCCTGGTTGGGACGGAACGGGCCGCGGCGCATCGCGGGCGCGTGGCGGCGCTGCGGGCGGTGCACGACGCTTTCTATCGCGGCGACATCGCGGCACGGATCGCGACCTTCTATGCCGAGCAGGGCGGCTGGCTGGATCGCGCGGATCTCGCCGCGTTCACGGTGCCGGTTGAGCAGGCGGTAACGGCCCGCGCCTTCGACACGTCCATCCATATGTGCGGCGCCTGGTCGCAAGGGCCCGTGGTCGGCATGGCCCTGGTGACAGCGGAGCCGCTCCTGCGGTCCGGCCTGGGCCTGTCCGATCCCGCCTCGGTGCACGCGCTGCTCGAGAGCTATGCGCTGGCCTTCGCTGATCGCCATGCCTGCTTCGGCGACCCTGATGTCGTCGATGTGCCGCTCGATCGCCTGCTGGACCGCGCTTATGGGGCGGAGCGGGCTCGCCTGGTGCAACCGGACCGCGCCTTTGGCGACATGCCGCCGGCTGGTGTCGGCCATCCCCCGACGCGCGTTCGACCCGCCGCGCGATGGACCGAGCCGGAACTCGACACCGCCTTCATCTGCGCCGTGGACCGGCATGGCGGCCTGTTCGCGGCCACGCCGAGCGACGGCTGCTTCGCGGGCCCGATGGTGCCCTGCACCGGCCTGTGCCCGTCCTCGCGTGGCAGCCAGTCCTGGACGGATCCTGCCCATCCGGCCTGCCTCGGCCCCGGGCGGCGCCCGCGGCTGACCACCTCGCCGGCAATGGCTCGACTGCCGGACGGGCGGCGCATGGCGTTCGGCACGCCAGGCGACGACGTGCAGCCGCAGGCGATGGGCCAGGTTTTGTTGCGCATCGCCTGCGAGGGCGCCGCGGCGCAGGACGCGGTCGAGGCGCCGCGCTTCGCGACCATGTCGTTCCCCCGATCGAGCGACCCGCACGATCACTTCCCCGGCCGGGTCGCGATCGAGGCCCGCTACGGCGAGGCGGTGTTGCAGTGGATGCGACGCGCCGGTCACCAGGTTGCGCCCTGGGCAGACTGGGACTGGCGCGCGGGCAGCGTCTGCGCGGTGCTGACCGACGGTGCCGGCCGCATCGAGGCGGCCGCCGATCCTCGCCGGCCCTCCGGCGTGTCAGCCGCCTGAGGCGCGCCAGTTCGGCCGCCGAGAGCTAGCCCGCATTATTCACCAAGTATGGCGCTGCGCTGAGTTGGGCTTCGCTCGGCTCGCGCATTGGTTGTGGAGGCGCGCTGCGGCACGCCGACGAGAACTGCCTACGTCGGGGTGCGGATTGCGATGTTTGGGGTTTCGGTGGTGGGCAGCTTCGGGGCGACATCGCCCCGCGCGTCAGATGACAAGGCGCGGCAATCGTCCCAGCACGAGCCGCAGGATGGCCTGGTCGGGACAGGCACTGGACAGGTGCGGCGGTCGCCGGGATTGCGCGCCGCCGAAGGCGCGGAGAACGATTCGTTGGCGGCATTGGAGGTGGCATGATGTTTTCGGAAACAGAAGACGATCCGTGCCACACCGGTGGCGCGTCGCGCTCACCAGCTTCTCACCCGTGGGAAGCAGGCGCGCTACCTCGGCATGGCGCCGCGTGCCGTCTGAGGATCGAATGCCCAGCGGTGGGAAGTCGATCGGCGCGCCATGCAACGTCGCCAGCGTGGGGCATGTCGCTGCTGCCGCTGCGCAGCCGCGCCGCGGAGGAAGCTGCGCGCGAAGCCTCGGACCGGGGAGAGCAACGCCTACACATCCCGGCACCCCAGCGCCTCCATGCAAACCGGAACAACCGGAGACTCGCATGACACGCAAAGCCAAACCTGCCGCGCCACCAGCGCCCACCATCCCCGCCATCCCGCCCGCCGACGTGCTGGGGCGACTGGCGGCCTTGAAGACCGCCGCCACGCCCGACCTCAAGCAGCAATGGCGAGACCTTTTCGCCGCCGAGCCGCCGCCCTATAACATGCGCTTCCTGGAGAGCCGGCTTGCCTATCGGATCCAGGAACTCGCCTATGGCGGCCTGAAGCCCCAGACCATCCAGCGGCTCGAAGCCCTGGGCGAGCAACTGGATGGCGGCAATCCCGTCCTCCGGCGCATCCGCGGCGATGACAAGCCGATCGCGGGTACGCGGCTGATCCGCGAGTACCAGGGCGTCGAGCACAGCGTCACCGTGCTGCGGGAAGGCTATGAATTCGAGGGGCGCCCCTACCAGTCACTGTCCGCCATCGCGCGCGCCATCACCGGCACGCGGTGGAATGGCTGGACCTTCTTTGGCCTGAAGAACCGGAGGGCCGCGGCATGAAGCGCAAGCCCACCGCCACCGCCGCCATGCCGGCGACGATCAAGAATGTCCGTGCCGCGGTCTACACGCGCAAGTCGAGCGAGGAAGGGCTCGACATGGAGTTCAACTCGCTCGACGCGCAGCGCGATGCGTGTGAGGCCTACATCACCAGCCAGCGGTCGGAGGGATGGGTGCTGCTACCGGACCGCTATGATGATGGCGGCGTGTCCGGCGGTACTCTGGAACGACCAGCGCTGCGGCGCATGCTGGCGGACATCGAGCGCGGCCTGGTGGACGTCGTGGTGGTCTATAAGATCGACCGTCTGTCGCGCGCGCTGATGGACTTCGCCAAGCTGGTCGAGGTGTTCGACGCCAACAACGTGACATTCGTCTCGGTGACGCGGGGCCGCTCGGCTGGGGACACCACGCTGGTGAAGGCGGTGGCCCGGGCGTTCCGGTGGCGGCGGATGATGGAGACCGGGCGCTTCGCCACGCTCAACGAGCTGGCCGCGGCCGAGAAGATCAACTCCTCCTATGTCTCGCGCCTGCTCCGCCTGACGCTTCTGGTGCCGGATATCGTGGAGGCGATCCTGGACGGGCGGCAGCCGGAGCAGATGACGCTGCCGGGGCTGATGGAGCCGTTTCCGGTGGAGTGGGAACGGCAGAAAGGGAGTCCGTTACCATCACCCTTGGCGCTCGTCGGCGGCCCGAATAGATCCGTATATAGTGACGTGGCCGAGTCCTTCATCCGCAATGAGTCGGCTGCAGCTCGGCTATGTGGGACCGGGCCGGCTAGCTTCCCGCGTGAACCCGCGTCAGCGAAGGGCACGGCGACATGCAACGCTCACGGTCGGCGCGTCCTGCGCGGTCCTATTGCGAAGTTCGGCTACTTGGCGCGTCTAGCAGGTGCTGAGTCGCGTCACTAAGCACGCCACCATTAAGTCCAGGGCCTGCGAGAGCGGCGAAGGAGAGCCGCAAACAAAGTGGCTGGAAATCTTCTCGACCGGGCAAGGTATCGGCGTACGGGCGAGCAGGGGCCCGGAAGGCGAGTTCCGCGCCATCCGGGCGAATCTTGAGCTCGGGCGGAAACCAGACGCGGCCCACACCGGCTTGCCGCGTGGACACCACGAGCAAGCCGGCACCGCGGGCGTCATCGGCGATGACGGATTGCGCCGCCGAATCGAACGGTAGGCCGAGTTCCGCTTGCGCGAGGTCCACGTCGCATCGTCCACCCAGCACCAGGGACACGGCTGCCGTGGAGGGCTCCGCCTGCCTCGCCCGCTCGACCGCCACTCCCAGCACCTTCGCCGCTAGCCGCCGACGCTGGCTGCCAACATCAGGGCGGTCGAAGTGCATTGCAAGCACGTCGACAAGCCGTGCCGAGTCACCCAAACTGGCGAATCTGAAGCGGCGTGGGCGCCGATCAAATAGAGGTCCGGTGAATGCGGCGAGTTGATGGGTGCCGCCAGTGGCGGCGAAATCCTGTTCGCTGTCGGCCGGCCATTCCGGCGAGAGTTGCAGCGGCTGCACAGTCTGCGTGTTCCACAAGGCGACGGCGTCTGGGCCGATTGCGCCTTGCGCCTGGGGACTGGCTTGGTAGTGCAACCCGAAGCGTCGCAATTCCTGAGCCACCCGTAAGGCCACTACCTCTGCGCACCCTTCCAGGATCAGGATGTCGAAGCACAACTCGGCGATCAGTTTGACGAAGTTGGACAGCCGCGGCGAACCGTCGGAAGCTACGCGGCTAGCTGCCAGGAATCCGATGTCGATGTCATGACCCTTGGCGTGCAGGGCGGCGGCCATCTCCCGCGGATTGCTGCCGATCGGCGGGCGTCCCAGCGCGCCGAAGTAGCCTCCCAGCAGCGTATCGGTGTCGCGGAACGTGGCCAACGCCGCGGTCGCATCACGGCGTTCGATCTCGGTCTGGGCCCGCCGCTCCAGGTCCACCGCGACCGCGGACATTTTTGTGGCTAGGTTCAGGTAGTCGGCAGGGTACCCCCGCTCGTCGATGACCCCCACCAAGGTGTCGGCGCCGAAATGCAGCCCCACCGCTTCCCAGCGATTGTTGAATACCGGTGCGCCCGAGCTTCCGAACTCGGTGTCCGAGAGATAGCCGAGGAGCAGTCCCTGGTCCGCGAGCACGCGGTTGTCCTGGATCGATACCGCCTTCGGCTCACCATCGGGATGGTGGATAAGGTTGGCAGCCTCGCCCTTGCTCAGCTTGGACGAGCCGCGGCTGATCGGGAGATGCCCGAAGGTTTGCGCTGCGACGGGATCGATGCCGACGAAGGTGTAGTCGAGCCCACCTTGGTCGACCAGGCCGCTAGTGATGAACAACGCCTGCGGCTTCAAGCGGAACGACATGCTTTGCTTCAGCGAACGTGACGCATGGTCCAGCTCGAAAGCGAAGATGCAGATCGCTTCCAGCGCCGCCTCGGCGGAGGGCAGGACGTGGTGGTTGGTGAGCAGGATATCCGCGGCGACGAGGAAGCCGGTTCCGGTGCCGCCGTTGCTTAGTTGCAGCTTGCAGACTGCGGTGCCGCTGGCAACCCCCTGGGCCAACATGGCGAAGGGCAGGATGTCGTCGCGGCCGTTCTTGCCTTCCAGCTTCAGTAGCCTCCTATCTGCTGGTCCGCCAAGTACGGTGTCCTGGGGCAACCGGCGGTTCAGCCGTGTACGGTTTCGCAGAGTCTCCAGATCCGCGACCGCCAGCAGCTGACGTGATGGATCGACGGCGGGCTGAGCATACAGCATGCGCGCCATGACGCCGGACCTTATCGCAGCGGTGGCGGGCAGGTCAGTCGACACCAGATCCGGCGTCGAGGCTTTCGACAGGCGGCGTCGCTTAGCCGGCTTGGCGGTGGTCATAACACGCGCGTCCGGCCTGCCATGAAGGCCGCCAATGTGGCGGCGCTCGCCGCGGCTTCCAGCGCCGCGAGCGCGTCAACGCGCCGGAACGTTTGGTTAGTATGGCCGACATTGTCGTTTTCGTCGTCGCCATCGATGATCTTCACCGCGCTGGACCGCATCCATTGCAGCACGTCCGGGACCGCCGGCAGTCGGCCGAATGCGCGCATGTGCAATTCCTGCAGCAGCAGCACGACGCCGCAGATCACCGGCGTCGCCTGGCTGGTTCCGTGCTGGATCGACTCGGCGCGCCGACCACCGATGCCGGAGGATGTGATCGGCGCACCCGGGGCGAAGATGTCGGTCGCGGCCGCGCCGCCGGTGCTTTCATGGAGGCGCTGGGAAAACGGCGTGATGCGGTCCGCCGCGGTGGAATGGGCCACGGCGGCGCCGTATGAAAAACTGCCTTCGTTGGCGTCATAGACGGCACCGACGCTCACCGTCTCCCGGAAGATGGCGGGGTATCCCATGCCCTGGCGGCTGCCATGGGTGAAGTAGTCGTTCCCTGCGGCGACGCAGCAGACCACACCGGACGCCGTCAGCCGCCGCAGCCGGTCCTGGATGGAGTCGCGCGGGAAGCCGGTGTCGCTGACGTGGTTGCGGGAATCGCCTAGCGACAGGCAGATAACAGAGATTCGCTGCTCGGCATGATGCTCGATCACCCAATCCAGTGCCTCTCTCACCCATCGAAAGTCGCCGCCGCCTTGGTCTCCGAGAACTTTCAGCGGAATGACCTGGGCGCCCGGCGCGATGCCGACGTGGTCCGCCCCGGCGCAGACGATGCCGGCAACGTTGGTGCCATGGCCATGCCGGTCCGTGGTGTCGGTTGCAGCGCCGTCGCGGGTGAAGTTGCGGCCGGGCAGGACGCGGCCGGTAAAATCTATATGCTCTGCATTCAGCCCGGTATCGAGCACCGCGACCACCAGCCCTTTGCCCGAGACCCTGAACTGCTGGCGCGCCGTGCGCGCGCGGATCAGCCGGTCCGCCTGACCGAGCTCGGTCAGCAGCGGGCCGCCGCGTTGCACCGGCGCTTCGACCGGCGGGATTTCGATGGCAAACAGCGGCTCCTCGGCCACCGCCATCAACGGCAGGGGAATTGACGCCAGGGTCGAACCGGCGCGGATCGTCCATTCGGCCGTGTCGTCAAAGGCCGGGCTCTCAGGTAGCACCGAAAAATGCGCGTGCCGCGTATGTGGATTGCTGCCGCCATAGGCGCGCCACGCCCAGGCGGGCTCCCCTCCGCGTGGCGTCGCACTGGCGATCCGGCGGTTCCAGATGATGTACTTGATGCGCCGGTCGCGGCTGCCGCGGATCGTCTCCACCACCTGCTCCATGTCGCAGCCACCGGCCGGGTCGTTGGTCAGGTCGAGCGCCGTGACCACGCCAATGCCGTCGGCGCCCACCACCCAGGGATTGTGGTCGGAGTCCCGCCCTTGATGCGCAAGGTCGCCGATAGTGCCGTCGCTGCGCTTGCTGCGGGACGGTGCCATCGCATTCACCTGATCGCGCAGCTGCGTTAGGCAGCGCGCTACACGCCAGGCGGTGGTCGCGGCGGCAGTGGCGCCCATTGCGGAGGCTGCGATGTCCTCGGCATCGGTGTGCAGGTCGACGCAGGCGTCATCGGGCGCAATTTCTTGCGCCCGCTCGGCTTCTGGCTGGACACCGCGGAGGTGCACCGTGTCGGCAGAGTGGGGTTTCTCGTCATTCATGGCGTGGCTCCATTTGTCGCGGTTGGACTGGGATGCTGCTCGGCCAAATCTGGCCTCAATCGTTTCGCTAGCGCGTGCCCGCCGGCGGCGCCGCCGCGGCCTTGATCGCGTCCTGGATCGCCTTGGTCAGCGCCGCCTGTAGCGGCGCATCGCCTTGTTCCAGCGCTGCGTTCAGCAGGGTCAGGACCCGCTCGGGCTCTGCCGTCTCGGTGATGAAGGCATAGGCATTGACCCGCGAAACACCGCTGGCGACCGGCGTGCTGCGTTCCAGATCGGCGAGCGGATGCGCGGGTTCCATGTCGCTGCCGACTGGTGTGTAGCGTGCTGACAGGATCTCGGTGCCGGGTCGGAGCGTGCCGAAGTTCAGCGGGAAGACCGCGTTGGCGCCGGTCGCCGCCGTGGTCGAGGTGGCAGCGCCCGGCAGCGGATCCTGGCGCAGGATTAACACCATGCCGATGGTCTTGGCCTCGGCGCGGCCGCGGCGGGCGGCGGTGCGCGCGAATTGCAGGTATTGCGGCTGCAACACCAGGTCGTTCATCGGCGGGGTGGCACCCAGCCGCGGCCGTATTGCTAGGCGCGCCTCCATGTAGAAATCGGGCGGCCCGGCGAGGCCCACTTGACCCATCGCCTCGTCGGTAACCGCGCCTTGGCTGCTCGGCCGGTCGGCGTCCGCCCTGCCCATGCGGCCACGCGTGACGATCAGACAGGCGGAACCCGCCGACGGGAGCGAGCCCGACCCGCTGGCGGTGTAGCTGGCGGTGCGCTCGCTTTCGACCCGCGCCAGATAGTCCCGCACGGCCGAGATCGTGAAATCGACCGCAATGGGAACGAGCGCCGCAGCCAGGACGGGGAGCGCGGAAGTCGACAGCTCGGGTCGTCCGAAAGTGGCGGCCGGCGCACCGCCGGCGATCGGGCAGGTCGCCTGAATCCGCACTGTGGCGGTCTGCCGGGCATAAATCGGGCTGATCACCGTGGCGGAGGTTACCGGCGGCGTGCTGCCGCTGCCGGGCGAGCAGGCAGCAAGTAGGCCGGCAAGGCCGACGCTTACGACCTTCGCTGGGGAGATGTTCATGACTTTTTCCTTCATCCCATCTGGGCCTGATCAGGCTGCGGCAGGCGCCGTTAGTCGAGCGTGAGACGGGCGTGACCGGGCATGTGCCATTCCCCAACCCAGGGCGTCTGCGCCGCCAGGATGCGCCAGCGCAGTCCCGCTGCGAGTTGCCCGGCCGCAACAAGCCGCAGCCGCGGCACGTTGTTCCTGAGCCGCGCGAAGCCCTCCGCCGCACGCCATCGGCCGGCTATTCGGAGCTTCGGTGCGCTGCCTCCCATTAGCCGGAACAGGATGTCCGGGCGCGGCGGCTGTGAGGCGACGCGCTGCCCCAGCAGGGTCAGCCGCGGCACCAGGCGCGACGCCGCCGAGCCGCCGCCGGCCGCGCCGGCTAGGGCTATCGCCAGGGTGAGCCCGTCCGGGCCGAAGCGGGAGACGATCAGCCAGACCTGCATAGCACGGCGACGCCGCTTCGGCCCCGGCACGACGATGAGGCGCCCGCGCATGGCGACGACGAAGCCATCAGGTGGCATATTTAGGTCCTGTACGATTGCTCCTTGCCTCGGCCAGTCGACGTGAATCCTGCGTGAATCTCCGACGACGCTGTAGGCTGGCTCTGCCATGACGGAGGCGCAGGCGTGGAACTACCGCGGCAGGCCTTGCAAAACGCCCTGCTCGGATTGGATGGGAGGGACGCCGATAGCGGTGGGCGCCGGCTGCTCGTCTGGCTCGGCTGGGCCGCTCCTGTCCCCGAGGTGCAGCGCGCAGACCGGATGGCGTTGCTCCGCGTGGCGCTACTGTGCGGGTCGGTCTTCGGCCTGGTGCTGCCCCGCCTGCCCCGCCTCTGCGCGGTCGGGGCACAGCTTGACCTGGCTGCCGCGACGGGAGAGGCCGACCTGCCGGTGATCAGCGCCTCCGGCGTGGGCCTGGATCCCGGTGCCGCCTTCGCCGCCTGCATGGGTGAAGCCGCGGAGCGGCTGGCGCAGGTCGAAATGCCGGAGGATCGGCAGGGCGACGAGGCTGTCCCGCTTTACTCCTGGCCGAGCGGGGCGGCTCGGGCGTGGCCGCGGGACTTGGTTTTCCGGCGCGCCGCGGATCGCCGTACGACACTGCCGCCGTTCCCCCTTAGCATCGGATGCGCCGCCGGTCCGTCGCCGGAGGCCGCTCGCCTTGCCGCCCTGCTGGAAATCGTGGAGCGTGACGCCGTAGCACTGTGGTGGCGTGGCGGCATCGCAGCGGACAGAATCCCCCCGGAACATCCGGTCGCCCGTGCCGCCGCCGCCACGAACCTGGCGCTGGGCGCAACCCCGGCGGCTCGGCCGGACATGCTGCTCGACATCACCTCGGAGCTAGGCGTGCCCACCGTCGCGGCGATCGCCTTCGACGCGCAGGGACACGGTTTCTGCTGCGGTACCGCGGCGCGGCCGGTCATGGCGGATGCGGCACGGGCGGCGATGATGGAACGGGCGCAGAACGAGCTCGCCGTCGCGCTGGCCGAGGCGAAGCGCGCAGCGCTGGGGCCACAGGCCCTGACCCCTCGCGATCACGCTCATCTCCATCGGCATGCCGCCGTGACGGTCGCCGTCCTGTCGATCCTCCCGGCTAGCGGCAACCCACGCGGCTTGGCGATGCCCGGCCTTGGCTTCGCAGAAATTGCGGCGCGGCTGCTGGCTTGTGGCCATGAGGTGCTTTTGCACGACCATCGCCGCGACTGGCTCGGTATGCACGTGAGCCGCGTCTTCGTGACGGGTCTCGCCTGCGAACCGTCAAGTGACACGCCGCCACGTCTGGCGGCCGCTATCCGCGGGACGGGCGGCGGGCCAGGTCTCAGATTGCCAGTTTCCTTGTTTTCCTAAAGCAATGTAGATTTCGCCGTAACCTGGCTCGAGCGTCAAGGAGTTGCATGGTGGAGGCAGCCGTCCAGGGCAGAGAGCCGCCCAGTCCGCGATCGGAAGAAACGGCCTTGATGCTCAGGCTGTTCGGACCGCTACGCGTGCTTCGGGGGCCGCAGGAATTCCGCTTCCGCAACCGCAAGGCTCGTGCCGTGCTGGCCTGCGTCGCCCTGGCCGAGGGCCAGGAGCTGACACGTGAGCATATCGCTGGCATGCTGTGGAGCGAGTCTTCCGAGGAAAAGGCGCGCGCCTCCCTGCGCCAAGTGGTGCATGAGTTGCGGGAAGTCCTGCCACCCGGCACGATGCGCGCGGACCGGATGACTGTGGCGCTGGAACCACGCAGGGTGCGCCACGACCTCGAAACCCTGCTGGCCTCGCTGTCGACAGGCCGGCTCGATCCGCGCCTGCTCGATACGGTCCGCCTTGCCGATCAGTTGCTCGACGGATTGGATGATCTTGATCCCGCCTACGCGGAATGGCTGCGGTCGCGCCGAGTGGCGCTGCAGGACAGGTTGATCGCGGGTCTGGAGGCGATTCTGACGACAGCGGAGGGCGCGCGGGCGCGCGCCGCGGCACGCGCCCTACTCAACCTGGACGCGACGCACGAGGAAGCTTGCCGCCGCGTCATGCTGGATGCGGCTCGGGAGGGCGACGTGGCGGGCGCGCTGCGGGCCTATGAGGCCTTGTGGAACATCCTGGACGAGGATTTCGACATGGAGCCCTCCGCCCCGACACAGGCGCTAGTCGCAGAGATCAAGTCGGGGCGAATACTGGCCGCTGCGCCACCGCCCGCGGTCGTCGCCCCAAATGTGGTCGAGTTACGGCTGGCCCTGCTAGTGCAGCCGTTCATAGCGCATGGCGTGCCGGAAGACCGCGTCTACTTGGTGCATGGGTTCCGCCACGACCTGATCGCCTGCCTGGTGCGTTTCCGCGAATGGTTCGTGGTGGACGGCAGCGAACTGCCGGTCGGTTCGGCGGGGCCATGGCGGGTCTCCAGCCGCTACGCCATCAGTGCCGTGGCATATCAGGCCGGCGAGCGGATCAGCCTGGTGCTGACCATCCGAGAGGTGGACAGCGGCGTGGTGATGTGGAGCGAACGGTCCGATCTCGACCTGGCGAGCTGGGCCGATGCGCAGCGCGACCTCGTCCACAGCATCGCGACGTCGCTGAAAGGGAAGGTCTCCGCCGCGCGGCTGGCGAGCTTGCCCTTGCAGCGGGGTGGGGCGCTGTCGGCGCATGACCGTTGGCTGCTCGGGCAATCCGTGATGCGGGGATTCCGCGGCGACCGCTACGCGCGGGCGCGCGAACTGTTCGAAGAAGCGATCGCGGCGGATCCGGGCTTCTCCCCGGCCTACAGCAGCCTAGCGCAATCTTATAACGGGGGTCACATCGCCCGACCCGGATCCTGGCGAAGCCGTGAGACGGAGGCGAAGGCGCTGGCGCTGGCGCGGAGGGCGGTGGAACTGGATGCGCTGGACTCCCGCGCGCACCTCGTCATGGGCTGGTCGTTGTCGATGTCTGGACAGGGCGCGCTGGCAGTGCCGCACATGCTGCGCGCGACGCAGCTCAATCCTTATGACAGCTGGACGCTGATCTCCGCGTCCCTGTTCCACGGCTTTTCGGGCCAGCATGAGGAAGCGCGGCGCCTGGCCGACGCGGCGCTGGACATGTCGCTGATCGTGTCGCCGACCCTGTGGGGCTATCAGGTCGTGGTCGCCTATCTGCGCGGCGACGATGCCGGGACGCTCGAGGCCTGCGACCGCGCGCAGGACGTGATCCGTACGCTGCCGGCCTGGCGGGCCGCGGCCCTGTGGAACCTCGGCCGGCGGGACGCGGCGCGCGAGGCGGCTGCGCACTTTTTCGACTTGGTGCGTACCGCCTGGGTTGGATCAACCCCGGCGGACGAGGCGGCGATGGGGCGTTGGCTGCTGCACCAGTACCCCTTCACCGATGCAGCGAACTGGGAACGTCTGCGCCGCGGCGTCGGCGGCGCAGGGATTCTGGCGGATGGCGTCGGCTTCGGGCAGTGGTACGCGGAATGACCGCGCCGCCGCCCGCGGCTATTCGCAATGGGCGATGGTGTAGTCGCCGATGCGCCGGGCCTGCAGCAGCATCTTGTCATCTTCGGACGCATTCGCCTGCGAACCCTTGATGGGCACTTCTTCATAGAAGAGCGGCACCTGATAGGCGACGCCCGGCTGCTTCAGCCGTGCCTCCTTCGCCTTGATGAGGTCGGCGGGCGGAATGCGAAGGACCATCTCATTGGCTTCGTAGCGGATGATGGTCAGCTTGTTGATGTGGTCCGGGATGTCCGCTCCGGCGCCAAGAAACTGGAGCAGGTTCTTGAGCTCGTTAATCGTCGTCGGGACCGGATGCAGTTTGCCGCCGGTGTATTGCGCGTCGCCGGTCGACCAGCTTTTCACGAGGTTGCCGAGTGTCTCGTAGACCTGGATCTTCATGGTCTGCAGGTCAGGGCCGGCGGGCGGGTCGGTGTCGCTCATGGTCATATGGCTCCTTGGGGTTACGGTCAGAGGAAGGCGGGATCTGCGGCCTGGAGGCCGCATTCCCGGGCGACGAAAAGGATCAGAGCGGCCATCGTGCCCTCCTCGGGAAGCCGATCCGACGCCACAGCGATGTGAAGCTCGTCGCTCAGCACGCGGAGCGCCTCTCGAAGGCTGGGACCCGGGCTGACCCCAGGCTCCTCACCCGGCAGCGGATCGCCCAGCATGGCGCCGAAGAAGGTTTCCGCGATCAGGATGGAGCCCAGCGGGCCGAGTCGGGTGCCGCCATGCACATGCTCAGCCTCGAACTGTATGTAGAAAGGCAGCGGCGGATCGTCGGCGAGGCTGGTGATCTCCGCACACTTGAATGGATCATAGCTGTTGCTGTGGGCGGTGAGCCATGCTCTCAGCGCGGCGCCGCGCTTGCCGGCATCGGCTAGGCTGCTGCCCGCGAACGGATCGGCCCATCCTTTCAACTGCGCCTGGCCAGCGATCGCGTCATGCAGCCCCGATACCGACCAGAGGGGGACGCTGGTGGCGCTCGCCAAGTCCTGCATTGCCAAGCCATGGCCCGGTGACGGGCCCTCGAACAGCTCCGGACTTATGAAAGCGGAGATATAGCGGGGCTTGATCAGTAGGCTACGGTTAGTAGCGGGCGTCGCGCCGAGCCCATCGAAGAAGTCGCTCCAGCGGATGATCCAGCTTGCATCGAGCGGCATGTTCGCCGCCTTGCGGGCGCTGGTCTGCTGCAGCGCCCGCTCGATCGGATGGGTCGCGGTGGCGTTGATGCGGTATTCGGGGCGGACCATGGTGTGCGCCGCCCGCATGGCGCCGTGAGAGAATTCCAGAGGCACGGAGACCCGCGGCCTGGCATAGGCCATGTCCCGGTCCAGCAGATCTGCCTCCCTCGCCCGCCTGTACCGATCGAAGACCGGGATGTGCAGCAGCTTGGCCAGCAGATCGTCGCGCAGGATTCGGCGATAGATGAGGGTCGTTGACGCTCTGGCCCAGGCGAACTGGGGTTCCCGCACACGTTCCGCCGGCCCCGTGGCGGGGTTGCCCTCGGCGAGGGCGAGGAGGGTATTATGCACCATGTGCCAAAGCGCGGTCATCTGCGCGAGGATCGCATGGTCCTCGTTGCGCGGATCGCAGATCAGCGGATCCGTCAGCGGTGCCGCCGGGTCGTTGTTAAGGCCGGAGATCCGGGCAATGTCACGCTGCGGTACAGGCCCGGTCGACCCTGCTTCTAGCTTCATCGGGCCGAGGCGCAGTGCGCTACGGGTGATGTCACTGGGATCGTCCGGCGCAAAGGCATGCGGCGTGCCGAAGGGGCCGAGGCCATACAGCGTGTCCAGCCGCAGCCGGGCAATACGCCCGTTGCGCGCGGCCGCGCGCCCGTCCGGGATCTGCCAGAACGGCGTGGGTGTCTGCACGCAGTCATGCGCGGCCAGTTGGAGCAAGTACGTATATCCTGCAGCGATATTCGGATTCTCTTCCCGTGCCACGTGCGAGATGCCGGGATGCATGGCGCGGGCGAGGCGCCACAGGGTTTCGCGGGAAGCCTCACCGCGGCCGTGCTGACTCAGGTCGGTTGCGCGCGGGGCGGACAGGAAATGACGATAGCCATAAAGATCCAAGGATCGATTTGCAGAAGCCGCGCCCGCCATTGAGACGGGGCAGGTCGCCCAGGCATTTCCCCCATGAGATCGCGCCATCCTTGATCACCCCGCTCCAGTCGAGGCATCGGATCATGCGGCGCGTGATTCTATCGTTATCGGGCCGCAGCGGTGCTCGGCAACGTTAGAATCAGGTCCCCTTCCGATCGGGCTATAATGGCAATAATCGCCGGTGGCTTCCGCGGAGGTGGTGGAAATTCCGGCATTGGCCAGGGTGTATGGCTTGAGTGGCCGTCGGGCCTGGCGGCTGGGGTGGAGTCGCGAGGCTCCCAACCCTAACTTGGCACGGACGGGACTTCTTAGCCAGGGCCGATGGACGCCATATCTTATCCGCACCGAGTGTTCGCTCTCGAAGTACGCGTTTCGGGCAAGTGGGATGCGAACCACGGCGATTGCCCACCGCG
>Ga0209181_10005227_pt1 | contig 18764 bp, 15 predicted proteins | sample MAT05_FD_187208 | JGI IMG/M metagenome (GOLD analysis project Ga0209181, IMG submission 187208) | Freshwater microbial communities from Lake Fryxell liftoff mats and glacier meltwater in Antarctica - MAT-05 (SPAdes) (version 2) | ecosystem: Environmental > Aquatic > Freshwater > Ice > Liftoff...
ATACTACTCATCTTCTACATTTGCAGAAGTATGCGAAAGTGACACAATGATTCACACGAAAACAGTTTGATTTTGATAAGTGTGGGGCAGTCGTAATGATGGCCCCACATCTAATTGGCCGGATGCGGCACTCGTGCCATTCCTTGGCTAAGTTTATCACACACCGCTACACGAAAATTAAAATAATGCACCATGATTTCAGCACAAAATCTCACCAAAAAATACGGCGACAAAGTCGCCCTCAACAACCTCACCCTCGACATCGCCCCCGGCGAAATATTCTGCCTCCTCGGGCAAAACGGCGCCGGCAAAACCACCACCATCAACTGCTTTCTGGGCTTCACCCAAGCCACGTCCGGCAAGGCGTTCATCAACGGCTTGGACGTGGCCAAACAGCCGCTCGAAAGCAAAAAACACCTCGCCTACCTGCCCGAAGTGGTCATGCTCTATCCCAACCTGACTGGGCTGGAAAACCTAGACTATTTCAGCCGTTTGGCAGGTTTCAAGCACGACAAAGGCGAACTGTTCATGTGCCTCGAAACGGCGGGATTGCAGGAGGCCGACTGCATACGGCGAGTCTCAGGATACTCCAAAGGCATGCGCCAGAAAGTCGGCATCGCCATCGCAATGGCAAAAAAAGCGAAAGCACTTTTCCTCGACGAGCCGACCAGTGGGCTGGATCCGAAGGCGAGCAATGACTTTTCCCAACTCCTGCTCGAACTCAAAAAAGACGGCGTAGCCGTGCTCATGGCAACCCACGACATCTTCCGGGCAAAGGACGTGGCAACCCGCATCGGCATCATGAAAGACGGCAGCCTGATCAACATCCTCGACAATTCTCAGGACGTGCTGCACGCCAAGGAAATCGAGGATATTTACCTTCAAACAGTTTAAGTTCAATTGATTATGATTTTTTCAATCGCTAAACAAGAACTCCGAAGCCTCCTCCGGGAAGGTCGTTTCCGCACGGCTGCCTTCCTGTTGAGCGGGCTTTTCCTGCTGTCCCTGTTCGGGGCTTACGATTACTATGCATCCCTCAAAAAACAGCATGACGAAGCGGCACAGACCGCCCGCACGCAATGGGACAACCAGAAGGACAAAAACCCGCATTCGGCGGCGCATTACGGAACGTATGTATTCAAGCCGATTTACCCACTTTCGTACTTTGACAGGGGCGTGGATGCCTATACGGGCAATACGCTCTTTCTAGAAGGACACCGTTCCAATCCTTCCAAGTTCAAGGTCGCCGAAGACCAAGGCACCACTGCCCGGCTCGGCACCTTGACGCCAGCGTTTGTCTTGGGGATGTTGTTCCCCCTATTCATCATCGTACTAGGCTTTGGATCAGCGGCAGCAGAGCGAGAAAACGGCAACCTGCGATTACTTATGGCGCAGGGTGTGAAACCTTCCACCCTTTTTTGGGGCAAATCGCTTGGTTTATGGGCGGCGGTGCTGGTGTTGGCATTGCCGTTTTTTGCAGCCGGCGCCGTCGGGCTGCTAGTGTCAGCTGCCGGAGGCGAACATTGGCTTCGGTATGCCCTCACTATGCTGCTCTACCTCGCTTATTTCGGCTGTTTCATCCACCTAACGCTGCTGATTTCGGCATGGGCTGGCAGGCAAAATGTAGCGCTCGTCGGCTCGCTCGGCGTGTGGGTGCTGGTCTGCCTAGTCGTGCCAAAGGCAGCAGTCAATATTGCGAAACAACAACACCCCGCCCCGACCTGGCAGGCGTACAACAAGGCAATCAGGGAGGATTTGGAAAAAGGTGTGGACGGCCACGACCCTGCCGATGCCTACACCGAAAAATTGGAAAAGGAAACGCTGGCAAAATACGGCGTAGACAATGTCCAAAAATTGCCCTTCAACTGGGACGGATTCATCATGCAAAAAGGAGAGGAGCACGAGACCTATGTTTTCCAAAGACACAAATCCGAACTTCTCAAAGTCTATCAGCAACAGCGGCAAGTGCATCAGGCCGCAGCAGTTGTGTCACCTTTTGTGCTGACAGGTATCCTCTCGCAACGACTTGCCGGGACGGATGTAGACGTGTATTTCGATTTCCTTGCCGCCGCCGAGCGGTACCGGGTGCAACTCGTTGGCGAACTAAACTCCGACCTGACCCACAACTTCAAATACGGCGATTGGGAAGGCAAACGAGGGAAGGATTTTTTTGCCAAAAATGCCCGCTTCGAGTACCAGGCTCCCACGCTTGGCAGCCTACTCGGCGATTTGGCGAGGCCCGCCGGGGCGATGCTTATTTGGCTGATTGTCAGTGGCTTGGTGGCGATTTTCTTTTTTAACCGCCTCAAACCAGTTTGAATTAAAATTTACATTCGAAAATGAAATACATTCAAAATCTGCTGTTGCTCGCAGCACTCGCAACCGCCCTTCTTTTCAACGCCTGCAAAAAGGAGGACGAAGCGCCAAAAATCGTACTCGACGAACCGACCGAAGGCATGTTGGTGAGCGGCGAAGTCCACATTCACGGCAAGGTGACCGACGAAGACCTCCACAACCTCGACCTCAAGGTGACGAAGGATACCGACGGCTCGGAACTGTTCACTTTTTCCAAGCACTGGCACGGCAAAAGTGAGTTTGAAATTGACCAGCATTTTACCCCGACCGGGCTGACAGGCGAAACTGCCGTCACCCTCTTCATCAAGGTGGAAGACGGGCTTGACCAAATCACGACCAAAACAATCAAATTCAAAGTAAAACCTTAAAACGGCTCCATTATGTTTTTGCTTCAATTAAAATACGAGACCCTGCGTCTTTTGCGCAGTCCTGCCCTTTGGCTATTGCTGGCGTTCCTATCGGCAAGCGTTGGTTTTGGCATTTACAATGGTGTGCAGCGAACTGCCGCCAAACGCCAATCCGTCGGGCAGATGCTTGACAAACAACGAGAGGATTTGGAAAAACAAAAAATGAAGGCGGACAGCATCTCCCGGCAACTCAAAAAACCGGGCAGCTGGTGGACGGATCCTACGAACGTCATTACTGTAGGCGGCGTATGGCGGGGCGGGCGGGTGACGGCACTCGAACCCACGCCACAGAGTCTGCTCGCTGCCGGGGTGAGCGACTTGCAACCCGATGCCTGGCGGCTGACGCTCATGGGCAAGGAGGAGCGTGGCGACAGCGAATTCGAGAACCCCGTCAACCTTGTCTTCGGGGCGTTCGATTTGGCTTTTGTGTTGGCTTTTTTGCTGCCGCTTTTGGTCATTGCGCTTTCGTTTAACCTCGTTTCGGGCGAACGGGAACAGGGTACGCTCGCCCTGCAAGGGGCGCAACCAGTGGCTGTATGGCGTCTTTTTTTGATGAAAATGCTCGCTCGTTTTTCCTTGCTCGCCGGGCTGACGCTGTTGGTCATATTGCCCGCATTGGCTTGGGCGGGCATTTCACCGGCGTCAGCGGCGGCGTGGCAGACGGCCGGCGTGGCGGTTTTGTACTCGTCATTTTGGTTCATTTTGGCTTTGGCAATAAATCTCCGGGGCGGCTCGTCGGCGCAAAATGCGTTACTGTGCGTTGGGGCTTGGCTGCTGTTCACATTGGTCGTCCCGGCTTTGGTCAACATGGTGTCGGAAAAAGCGCACCCCGTGCCGTCCAGGGCCGGTTACATGAACGCCATGCGGGACTTGGACACTCATCTGGAAGAAACCCGTGACAAACGGCTCGATGATTTTTATCGGCAGCATCCCAACCACACCCGCAAAGCCGACGCCGACAAAGCGTGGCAGGACTGGTACAGGGAGGAATTTGCCCTTATGGGTTTTGAGAAACGAGTACGGGACAGCATCGAACAGCAATATGTGGGCAAGGCAAAAGCACAATCAGCCTTTGCGGAAAAACTGACGGTCATTTCGCCCACGTTGAGCGTCCACCGCCAACTGACCGACCTCGCCGGAACGAGCCGCAGTGCATACGAGGCTTCAGAGAATTCCCTCGACAGGGCGCAGCAAAACTGGTCGGACTGGTTTTTGAAAAAATTCGATGCCGGGCAAAGCCTAACTGCTGCGGACTACGACGAGTTCATGAAATTCCCGGACAAGGTGCGGGCAAGCCTTCCTCCCGGCGTAAATGCGGGGGTCGGTTGGCTGGTAATGCAGTGCCTTTTGGCTATCGGTTTTGCATGGTTATCGGGGCGGCGCAACAAATTTGTTTTTCAATAAAAAATGGGAAAAGTGGGTGCTGGCGGCTGAAATATGCTTGCCAACACCTGCTTTGGGGGTTCCTGCTCTGACAGGAGTACCGGGTTTAAAATCCTGAATTAAAGCGATTCAGATACTTTCGCCAAAAACGCCTAGCATGCGCTCACCGTGCACTTACCGTGCTAGTTCTGTTGCTCAAATGCTAAAAACGGGCGATAGGGACACGGCAAACAATCTCTGGGTTTCTGTCCCTGTGGATGACTGTGATGCAGACATGAGTCATGCGAACAAGGGGTAAAAAGCCCCAAATTCGCATGGCTCATGCTCGTTTTTTTGCCCTGCAAATTCATTATTTCAACTTTTATGCCGCTGCATTGTTCCGTCGCCCTATACCCTACTTTGGTTGCTGAAACAATAAATTCTCTTGTTGAAGAAAGTCAAAATTGCCTTTTTTGCTGAAATCCTCATCGAAGACTTTGACGGAGCTTCGCGGACGATGTTCCAATTGATTCACCGCATTCCGGCGGATGAGTTTGAGTTCCTGTTCATTTGTGGCGTTGGCCCTGACAACATCGAAGGGTTTGAGTGCATGCATATCCCAGCGGCGACCATACCGATCAACAAGACCTATAAAATGGCCGTTCCCTGGTTTTCGGGAGGCCGGATACGGAAGAAGTTGCAGGATTTTCAACCCGATATCGTACATATTGCGACTCCATCGTTGTTGGGTGAATTTGCATTGAAATATGCGAATCAGCACAACATCCCGGTATTGACGATTTACCACACGCATTTCATTTCCTACGTTGATTATTACCTGAAATCAAGCCCTAAACTGGCGGGTTTTATTCGCGGTATCATTGCCAAAAGCCAGCACTCGTTTTACAACCGATGTGACCGTATTTATGTACCCTCTGAGGAAATGCGGTTGGCACTTTTGTCCTGGGATGTGGCGCCACACCGTCTGCAACTTTGGCAACGGGGCATTGATACTCAACTGTTTTCTCCCACAAAAAAGGATAAAACAGTCGTGCAAAAACTGGTCGGCAATGACCGCCCGGTAATCCTGTTTGCCAGTAGGCTGGTTTGGGAGAAAAACCTGGAAACCCTTTTCAACATCTACCAGCTCAGTCAGGATCGGAATCTTCCCTTCAATTTTCTGGTGGTAGGCGATGGTGTTGCGATGGAAGCATGTCAGCGCCGCATGCCCAAAGCCATTTTCACTGGGAAAGTGGATCATGAGCAACTTTCAGTATTGTACGCCGCTTGCGATGTGTTCCTATTCCCTTCTATTTCAGAATCTTATGGAAATGTAGTCCTCGAAGCCATGGCTTCCGGGCTTCCCTGTGTGATTGCCGATGGAGGTGGTTCCAGGAATTTTATACAACAGGGTGAAAACGGATTTTTGTGCCAGCCCAATCAGGCAGACGATTACGTGAACAAAATCACCAGGGTGCTTCAGGATGCCCGTTTGCATGAACAATTGGTCGCCGAAGGTCTGCGCTACAGCAAATCCTTTAGTTGGGACGACCTAGCCGCTACTTATTTTAGGGATCTACAAGCAATGGCCTCGACGAAACCGATAGTCTCACTACAACCATGAAAACTTACCTAAAAGTGGCATTGACACTTTTGGTGTTGGTGTTTTTGGGCTTTTTCATCCGGGCTACGGATTGGCAGGGCGTTCTGAGATCGGTGCAACATGTGGGTTTCAACTTCTTCATCCTGTTGTTTATCACCTTCGTTTCTGCCTGGCTGAGCGTGGTGGCCTGGCGATACTGTTTGCCCAAAGAAGCGGATAAAGTGTCTGGTTGGAAACTGTTTTGGATTCGTCAGATCGGAGAAAACGTGGCCATCCTCAATCCCGCGAGTGTGATTGGCGGGGAAGCGATGAAAATTTATATGCTTCGTGAACTTGGCATTGATAAACGGCCTGCCTTGCACTCCATCCTGCTGTCTCGCGCCCTCACGATCATCAGTCAGATTTTAATGCTATTAATCGCCGGGATTGCTTTTTTGAGCATCACGGTAGATGATTTTTCAGGCCCGAATATCCATTGGTGGTGGCTGCTTTTGATTCCGTTTGCAGTGGTTGGAGTTGTTTTCCTTTTTCGACTTCCTAGCTTCCGAAACGCCGTCAAAGCACTTTTTCAGCGCATTGGATTGTTGCATCGCTACCTCAAAGCACGGATTTTTATTGCAGAACTATGGCTGGAACTCCGCACATTTTACCGCGAAAACCGGCGTGCCATGTTGCTTTCATTCCTGGCGTCTTGCCTGCATTGGATTGTGGGTTCTCTGGAATTCTATTTCATTTTGCTCTTTTTGGGGGTAAAAACCACTGTTGCAAAAGCCCTGTTGGTAGATATGGGCGTCATCGTGTTTAAATCTGCCGGCGCCTTTATACCCGGCCAAATCGGCGTTGAAGAATACGGAAACAAAGTCATGCTCGGTATCATCGGCATTGCCGGAGGAACCATCTGGATTACCGTTTCCATTTTGCGCCGGGCAAGGCAACTGGCTTGGATTCTCCTGAGTTTGTTGGTATATTTTCTACAATTCCACCGTCGTCCTGCCGTATTTAAAGATTAGACATGGAGATACTTTTCATCACACACAAGTACCCGCCATCCATCGGCGGTATGGAAAAACAAAGTTTCGAACTTACCCAGGGGATGAAAAAGCATGCCACGGTGCATTTGCTTTGTTGTGATGGCAAGGAATCCAAAGTTCGATTTTTTTGGTTGCTGAAAAGTCGGATACGGGAAAAACTCCGCGAACATCCCGGCATTTCCATTTTGCATTTTAATGACGGACTGTCTGCTGCTTTTTGCTCTGGAGCGAATGACTTCCCCACGCTTATCCGCAGTGCCACGCTCCACGGTTTGGATGTTGTATTTCCAAACACGTTTTTTCAACGAAAAATCCTGCCGCGTTTTCGGCATTTTCAGTCGCTCATTGCCGTGAGTCAGGCCACTGCGCAGGCCTGCATTGAACGGGGACTGCCTCCTGAAAAAATCGTGGTCATTCCCAACGGAGTAGATCACGACATTGCTTTTTATGAGCCTGAGCCGGCAGCTCACCATGCCTTTCTGGAAAAATACGGGGCGGTAATAGACGGTAAAAAAATACTTGTTTTAATGGGGAGACCCGTCTTGCGCAAGGGCTTCTCCTGGTTTTTAAAATCTGTATTTCCGGCGCTTCCGGCTGATTATCAGGTGCTTATTATTGGACCGTTTCGTAAAAAGCGGCCATTCTCGGCTTTTTTGCTGGATCTGCTGCCGACCGGTTTTCGCAAACAACTTGAATTGATGTTTGGGATGCCTTCCGATGAAGACACGCTGCGAGCGCTGTTGCTAAAACCCGAACTAAAGGAACGGGTAAGGCATCTGGGACGGCTTCCTTTCTCAGAGATCATGCAAATCATGTCGGTGGCCCATGCCTTTATCATGCCGAATATTCCTGTTGAAGGGGATATGGAGGGCTTTGGATTGGTGTGTCTGGAAGCCAATCTGCGTGGGCTTCCAGTCTTTGCAGCCAATCTGGAAGGAATTGCCGATGCAGTTCAGGATCAAAAAAACGGCTCCTTGATTCCGACGCAAGACGTGGAGGCCTGGGTGAAGGCGCTGGATGTTTTGCGAAAGGACCCTGGGTATGTACGTGACTTCGGCGCATTAGCCCGGCAGTATGTTTTGGAAAATTTTGGCTGGAAAAAAATGACAGCGGCGTATTTCCGACACTTCAAAAGTTTGCGTACAAGCGCTTAGAAAAGTATTTTAAACATTTGTTTAAAATACTTTTAAAATCTCTTGTTGGTATCAAAAAGCCCCGCCTATCTTTGTGCCATCAAACAAGCAGCCATGAAGAAGATAGATCAAAGCACCGACCTTAAAATTAAAGAAGCCGCCAAGCGGGTCTTTTTGGAAAAAGGTTTTGGCGGTACCACCACCCGCGACATTGCGGAGCATTCGGATACGAATATTGCCTTGGTCAACTATTATTTCCGCAGTAAGGAGAAGTTGTTTCAGGAGATCTTTTTGGAAAGTTTTGCAGAAACCTTCAGCCCGATTACCCGCATTTTGAACGATGACTTGCCTTTAGAGGCAAAAATCTACAAATTTGTGGACAATATGACCGACCTGTTAAAACGTGATCCACTGCTCCCAATGTTCGTTTTTAGCGAAATGCGCAGCGAAAAATCGAAAATGTGCGAATTAGTAGTCGGTTTGCATCAACAGGAAGCCAATTCCTTTATTACTCAGCTGGAGTCTGAAGCCGCTAAAGGAAATATCCGAAAAATGGATTTTGACCAGATTGATCTCAGTATAATGTCAATGGTTATTTTTCCCTTTCTGAGCATGAATATGATCAAATTGAAGAAGAACCTGACCACAAAAGAATTTTACAAGCTCATGGACGATCGAAAAAAACACATCCCTGAGATGATCCTTACCTACTTACGTCACCCAGCGTGACCTTTTTTTTGCCCCTGATTTAAACAAATTTTTAAAATACAATTTTAAATCAAAACATAAGTTTGACATGAAACTCAGCTTGTTCACCCTCCCGATCCTGCTGTTGTTTGCAGGTTTGACGTTGAATCACCCGGTGAAAAAACCCTTATCAACCAATTCAGCAAAGCCCCAGAAAAGCCCAATGGGATGAAAACAAAATTCAAAACCCCGCTTATTTTTCAACAACTTAGTTGTTTGATTGGTTTGAGTGCTCCGTGGTACGGCACATCCAAACCAACCACTTCGTTTTCAGGCAAAGGACGATCCCATGATTTTACTTTTGCCGCCCGAAAACAAGCAGAAATTAAAAAACAGCAACCTGTGACAGCAGTTAAAAATACAGAAGATATAATCTTGGATGCGGCACGAGTGGTGTTCATGCAAAAAGGGTTTGCGGCAGCGCGAATGTGTGAGATTGCCAAAACGGCCAATATCAACCAGGCCTTGCTGCACTATTATTTCCGAAAGAAGGAAAAGCTCTTTGAAATAATTTTTGAGCGTGAATCCAGGAGTTTTCACTCCGATTTCAGCTCAATCTTGAATTCAGATCGCCCATTTTTTGAAAAAATAAAGATGATAGTTGCCAAGGACATTGAAAAAATCTCCTCAGCCCCATACTTGCCTATGTTCATCTTGAATGAGATGCACAGCAATCCGGAACGCTTGGTGCAGTTCCTTGGGCCCACAAAACGGCATGCCGATTTATTCAGTACCTTTAGTGCACTGGTGGAGCAGGAAAATGCAGCAGGGCGGATCCGGCCGGTTTCTCCCCATCAATTGTTTATGTCTATCCTGGGTTTGACCATGTTTCCTTTTCTGGCGCAGCCGATGATCAAACAGGTTTTAAAAATGGATGACAAGTCATTTAACCAGATGATAGCAGAACGGGCTGAGTACGCCAGCGACATGCTCATTCGATCTTTGGAAGTTTAGCTACAATAGACTTGTTGCGGTATTCATAGGTTATTCAGCGGATTCGACACTAGGCTAAACCATTCACCGGTCGAAAATAACCGTTCAATCGTCGGAAACGACTTCCCAGCCTAAACCAGTTTGTGATGGTTTAAGACGAATGAAAATTGCATGATTTTCCAATAAACAGGGCTAAAAGACAATTTAGCGGTGCCAAACTGGCTCGATAAGAAAAAAAACTACATTCCAAAAACAATGTTAATCCTAGTCAACCAAAATCTCTATAGGATGTTATTGTTTCGATTTAACTAAAAAATTAAACCCCTTAATCCTAGTACCGAGGTAATAGCATAATATTCTGGGCGACAGAAGGCTTTCCACAAGTCGTGACTGTCTCTATATTTTTTCACATCAATCAAAACTTATTGGCAATGGATCAAAACCTTCTACAAAAAATTCGCGGTTACTATATCGCCGATCAGTTGAAAGAGGCCAATTTATACCCATATTTTCGCGTCATTGAATCTGAACAGGACACTGAGGTGATGATTGATGGGAAGTTGTCCCTCATGTTTGGCTCCAACAGTTACCTAGGGCTCACCAATCACCCCAAACTTAAAGAAGCCTCTTACCGTGCCATTCAACGCTACGGTACGGGATGTGCCGGATCCCGTTTCCTCAATGGCACGCTCAATATCCATATTGAATTGGAAGAAGCATTGGCCGACTACCTGAACAAGGAGGCGGTGTTGTTGTACAGCACTGGTTTTCAGGCAAATCTGGGCGCTATTGCCCCCCTCGCCGGGCGGAACGACTACATTTTTATTGATGAATTGGTGCATGCTTCCATCATTGATGGCACCCGCTTGTCTTTTGGAAAAGTGATGAAATACCGGCACAACGATATGGAATCGCTCGAAAAACAACTGCGGCGTGTGGAAGGCAATGGTGCCAAAATAATCGTCATGGATGGTGTTTTCAGCATGGAAGGAGATATCGCTAACCTGCCGGGCATTGTCAAACTGGCCGAGCAATACGATGCCACCATTATTGTAGATGATGCACATGCCATAGGGGTACTCGGGAATGAAGGACGAGGTACAGGCGAGCACTTTGGGCTTCAGCACAAGATGGACCTAATCGTAGGCACTTTCTCAAAATCCCTGGCCTCTTTGGGCGGATTTGTAGCCTCCGATCGCGACATGATCAACTACCTGAAACACAACTCGCGCGCCCTCATATTCAGTGCCAGCATGACGCCAGCCTCTGCCGCAAGTGCCCTCGCTGCGCTCGAAATAATCCGGGAAGAGCCTGAACGCATTGACAAACTTTGGCAAAATACACACTATGCCATGGATCTATTGAAAAGCGCAGGTTTTGAAATTGGCCATACACAGTCGCCCATTTTGCCTATTTATATCCGCGACAACCAAAAAACCTTCCAGTTTGCAAGAATGATGGCGGACGATGGGGTGTTTGTCAATCCGGTGGTTTCGCCCGCCGTACGTAGTACCGATTCCTTGATTCGATTCTCTTTGATGGCAACCCACTCCTTTGAACAAATAGACCGGGCGGTGGAGATCATGCACCAAAATGCTCAAAAACTGGAGTTGTTCGACCAACCCGTTTTCGATCATTCCAACTTAATACCCGCATGAAAACCTCTGCGACACTCGAAAATCCTGCTGCCAAAGCCCAATCCATTCAAATTGAAAAAGTTGAAGGAAACAGGGCCTTGAAGCATTTTATAGACTTCCCCCACGACTTGTATGCGGGCGACCCGAATTATGTGCCCGAGTTGTTTATGGCTCAGGAGGCACTTTTGAACCGAAAAAAGAGTCCGTTTTTCCTGCATTCAAAGGCTGAATACTTCTTGGCTCGCTCCTCAGAAGGCAAGATTTTGGGGCGCATTGCTGCGATCAACAACCAAAATTACATTGATTTTTCGGGGGAAAAGGTTGGTTTTTTTGGCTTTTTTGATGTGATTGATGACTATAACGTCGCTAAAAGCTTGTTGGATACCGCCGCTGACTGGCTGCGACAACATAGCTTGGAGCATATTATCGGGCCGACTAATTTCTCCACCAACGAGACCTGTGGCGTTTTGATCGAAAATTTTGACGAGCCGCCCTTTGTGCTTACCACTTACAACTACCCGTACTATGCTGACTTTTTGGATCGTTACGGTTTTGTAAAAAATTCGGATTTGCTCAGCTATGAGTTTTTTCCGCAGAATCTCACCCCAAAATTGCAGGAGTTGAGCAGTCAATTGGAAAACCGGCTCGCCCAAAAAGGGATTACGATTCGGACCATTGACATGAAACATTTCGATCAGGAGGTAGACAAATTTTTGCCTATTTACAATGCTTCCTGGGACAAAAACCTGGGATTCGTGCCTATGACGGAGGCAGAAGTGCGGCAAATGGGCAAAGACTTGAAAATGGCCATTGATCCCGACTTCATCTACTTCGCGGAAAAAGACGGAAAAGCCATTGGGATTGCACTTTCTGTGCCGAACCTCAACGAGATTTTTATCAAAATTCTACGGGGAAGGTTGTTTCCAACCGGGATGTTCAAGTTCTTATTCGGCAAAAAATCCATCAAAACCCTACGCATCGTAGCACTCGGCATTCTCCCTGAATATCGCCGGACCGGGCTGGATGTCTGCTTTTATGTACGCAGTTACCAAACGGCGCTGCGCAAGGGAATTCAACGCGCGGAAGCTTCCTGGATTTTGGAAAACAACGAGCTCATGAACCGGGCTTTGCTGCAAATTCAAGGAAAAGTTTACCGTAAACACCGAATCTACGAAAAATCGCTCTAAACCATGGCCCGCATTCTCATCACCGGCGCCAGTGGCTTCATTGGCGGTTACCTCGTGGCCCAAGCACTCCAAGCTGGGCACGATGTAACAGCAGCCGTACGCCCCAGCAGCGATCTAAGCCGCCTAAATGACGCTGGCTTGAACCTGTTGCATCTCTCCCTGGGAGATGTTGCAGCGATGACAAACCAGTTGCAAACGGCTGGCAGGTTCGATTGGGTCATTCACAATGCAGGCGTAACAAAAGCGCTCAGCCGGGATCATTATCGGGAAGGAAATACAGAAAACACCCGTCGCCTAACAATGGCTTTGCAAGAGGCCGGATTATTGCCCGATAAGTTTCTGTTTGTAAGCAGTTTAGCTGCCTTGGGGACTGCTCCGGCTGGATCGGACATGATACGGGCGAATCAAACGCCCAAGCCGCTCACGCCCTATGGCGAAAGCAAACTCGAAACCGAGCGCTATTTGGAATCATTGTCCCCTGAATTCCCCTGGGTGGTGGTGCAGCCTACCGCTGTGTATGGCCCCTGGGAGCGAGACATCCTGACCGTCATAAAAATGGCCAAAATGGGTCTTGAAATGACCATTGGTCGGCAATCTCAGCGCCTTAGTTTTATACATGGATCGGATGTTGCCCGCGCGATTTTCCAGATTCTTGATGCCGAAGGTGCTGTAAATCATAGGAAATATATCCTTTCTGATGGGAATGCCTATACCACAGAAGTCCTCAGTGCGGCAGTTCGGGAAGCGTTGGGGGGTAAAAAAACATTGAAAATCAGATTGCCGCTGGGCTTGGTAAAACAAGTTGCGGGTATCTCCGAAACCATTGGTCGCTGGCAAAACAAACCTTCCCCATTGAGTCGAGATAAAATACCTGAATTGGCCGCTGAAAACTGGCACTGCGATGCCACACCCCTGTTTGAAACCATACAATTCAAGCCGGAATTCGATCTGTATAGCGGTATGAAAAACACGGTGGATTGGTACAAGCAAGCTGGCTGGCTATAAATTTTCAAACGAGCTCCGAAAAACTCAAAATTGAAGAAGCCTAAGAATATGAAACGTTTTAATCTACATTCCACACCAAAGTATACGCTGATGCTCTTGATGCTCCTGGCATCAGGATGGTTATTGGCGCAAGGCACCCACATCCATGGCAAAGTAGTGGATGCCAAAACCAACGAGTCGTTGCCCTATGCAACGGTGCAGGCGCTCGGCGAAAATCTGGGAACCCGAACGGACCTGGACGGCAACTTCTTGCTGGAGCCCTCGAATCGGGTGACTCAAATCCGAGTGGCATACATTGGGTACAAAATGGAAACTGTGAGCATCCAGCCCGGGGAGCACAACGAATTGGTAGTGCGACTTTCGGAAGCCACCGTTACCCTCAACGAGGTAGAAATACGACCGGATAAATACCGCCGCAAGAACAACCCCGCCGTCAATTTGATCGGACAGGTTTTTGCGCACAAAGACCAAAACCGTCGTCAAGGCCTGGATTTTTACAATTATGAGGCTTATGAGAAACTGCAATTGGACATCAACAACGTAACGGATAAATTCAGGAATCGCCGCTCGCTGCGCAAATTTCAATTCATCTTTGAAAATGTGGATACCAATGCGGTGAATGGCAAAGTGGCCCTGCCTGTTTACCTGCGCGAACGCCTGATGAATGTCTATTATCGAAAGGACCCAAAAGCTGAAAAAGAATATGTGACGGGCGAGCAACAGACTGGCTTGAAGGGATATTTGGAAGAAGATGGGGTCTCGGCTTATTTGAACAACCTCTATCAGAACGTAGATATTTATGACGCCAATATCAGCCTGCTGAGTACCCAATTTGTTGGTCCATTGTCAAACCTGGCACCGGCCATGTATCGGTTTTATATTATTGACACCGTTGAATATCAAGGCGCTCGTTATGTGGATCTCTTTTTTGCGCCCAGCAACAAAAACGACCTTGCGTTTGTGGGCAACATGCTGGTATCGCTTGATTCCACTTATGCCGTGCGCAAAGTGCAGATGGGTATTTCTAAAAAAATAAACCTCAACTGGGTATCTGATTTACACTTGGAGCAAGAATTTGATTTTTTTGGAGCAGGAGAAAGCCGCCGCCTGATGTTGATCAAAGATGATATTTCGATGGATTTTCAGGTATTAAAATCGGAGAAAGGGCGTAGCATATTGGGCCGAAAGTCTGTTTCCTATAAAAATTACACCCTGAACGAACCCTTGCCGGATAGCCTTTTTCGCACCAAAGTCACTACCGTCGTTGACGAAAACTCCAACCAGCGTGACGCGAATTTCTGGGCATCACGGCGCCACAACCCGCTTTCCAAAACAGAAGTTGGCATTTACAAAATGGTGGACAGCATCCAGACCGTACCTGCATTTCGTCGCACCATGGATGTGGCCGTGCTCTTGCTGGCGGGCTATAAAAGTTTCAACTGGTTTGACCTGGGGCCTGTAAACACTTTCTACAGTTTCAACCAAGTAGAAGGATTTCGCCCCCGCATTGGCGGACGAACAAATGGTCGCTTGGCTAAAAATATTCTGTTAGAAGGTTATGTTGCTTATGGTTTTAAAGATGAAAAGTGGAAATACTACGGCGGTATTACCTACGCCTTCGGCCAAAGAAAACCATTGGCCTTTCCGATGAACCAAATGACGGTCTCGTACCAAAACGAGACCCAAATTCCAGGTGAAAGCCTGCAATTTGTACAAGAAGACAACATCCTACTTTCTTTCAAGCGGGGTGTGAACGACAAAATGATTTACAACCGCGCCCTTCGGGTAGAGTACGTTCGGGAATTGCGCCGGGGCTTGAGTTACACCTTGATGTTCCGGCAGGTCAAGAAGTCGCCGGGGGGAGCTTTGTTGTTTGATTATCAAGTACCCGGAGTAGATGGTTCACAGTACCAGGCCGAAGTTGCCACCGCTACGCTGGGCTTTTCGATTCGTTATGCGCCCAATGAAAAGTTTTACCAGGGCAAAACCTACCGGATCCCGATCATGAACAAATATCCGGTTTTTCAACTCAATTTTCAGGCTGGCGTGAGAGACGTGCTGGGTGGTGAATACAACTATCAGACGCTGGTGGCCAAGGTTTCCAAGACCTTTTACATTGCGCCATTGGGCATTTCAGAGTGGTCGTTGGAGGGAGGAAGGGTGTTTGGCACGGTGCCCTATCCTTTGTTGGAAATACACCCGGCCAACCAGACCTACTCCTATCAATTGCAGGCCTACAACTTGATGAACTTCCTAGAATTTGCCAGCGACAAGTATGTAGCCCTCAATGTCCAGCACAATTTTGGCGGGTTCTTCTTTAATAAAATCCCCTTGCTGAAACGCTTGAAGTGGCGGGAAGTGGCTAGTTTTAAAGGTTTATATGGCGGATTGGATGAAGAAAACCGCCCCAGCAACTCGAACGGCTTGCTTCGTTTCCCTGTGGATGAACAGGGGCGGACAGTTACGAACACCCTGGAGAACCAACCCTATATGGAGGCCAGCGTAGGCATCGCCAACATCTTCAAACTGTTTCGTGTGGACTATGTGCGGCGTTTGACTTATGCCGATTTGCCCGGCGTGAGCAAATGGGGCATTCGGGCGCGTTTCAAATTGGATTTTTAATCGCAACGACTTATTCAAAGTGTGGCACACCTAACCAAGCGAAATTCTAGGTGTGCCACACTTTAGTGAACATGCTCACTTTTCCGAACAATGAAAAAACTACTCCTCATCTTGTTCCTGGGATTTTCAGGGCTAACTATTCAAGCTCAGGACTCCTACCCTACCCCGCCGGATGTGTTCCAGCGGCTATTTTATATTCAGCGCACCGGCAGCCCGAATACGGTGGTCTACGATGCTAAAATCGGGGCCGATGGCCAGTTTCAAAAAGACCAGCCCATTGACGTTTATTGGCTGCGCTTTTCAGAAAATGGCCAAAGACAAGATTTGAATTACCTACAACGCACCCTTGCCTACGGTGTAAAATCCAGCGTTTCGGAAAGTACCAATGAGTTCATTTTTCACCTGGTTTCTTATTCGCAGCGCAAGTTTCGACTGAAAAAAAGCGCCCAGGGCCGACCCGTGGTCGTCATGATGCTCAATGGAAAAGAAGCCTATTTGAAACGGGTTTTTATTGAGTTAGAGCCAACCCTTTTTGGCCTGAAACCCAATATCCATTTTGTGGAAATCTTTGGGGTGGAGGTGCAGACCGGGCGGGCGGCCTATGAGAAGTTTGTGCCTTAGTTCTACTTTGTCACTATAAACTTGGGTTGTGTGGATGTCTACGCTTCGCTGCGACATGACAATTCAAGTTTATAGTGACAAAGCAGAATTAGGAACGGGTCGCAAATAACTTTACTTAAGTTCCTTGACTTTCATCAATTTTGTACCCGTCCATTTGTACACCACAATCCCGAATTTTTGTTGGCTGCGCACCATATCATCCCCTTTTTCTTCAAATTCAGAATGGTCATGCGTCACGATGATATGATCGCCAATACCCCCACGCTGGCTGGGCAGTATAAACTCCTCGGTATCATAAAACACGCCACCATCACTGACTGAAGAGGTTTCGAGCACTTTGGTCATTTGATTGTTTTCCTGCCAGAACAAGAGATTGTTACCCGATGGATAGCCACAAGCCGGATAATAATAATTGACGGAGAGTACCGCTTTTACCTTTGGGAAAGATTCAAAAACCACTTCAAAACTCGGGTAATACGAAAGGTCGCCATTGGTGGTGAATTCACATTTTGCGAGTTCCTTCCCATCTTTGGCGGCGCGCACCTGCACTGTAATTTGATGCTTTTCTTCGTTGTAGGCAGCCACCCCGGTCAGGTATTGAACCCCGGCATTGGGCGTGTATTCCTCATTGGGCGTTTGAATACTGGCCAATGCGAGGAACCCGCCCCATAGGTAGCCGGTCTGTTCGGGTTTGCCTGGGGCCTTCGTACGCACTTTTACCCAAGGCAATTTTACACCGCGCAGCAAAAGTGAATCCGAACTGACGCTTATGATTTCCACGGGGCTTGCAATGGCAAGTTTGGTGATGACCGTGGACTGTGTATTGGATTTTTCGCGCAAATTGGCATCTGAAACCATCGAAAAGTATTGCTTGCCAACAACAAAACCTTCGAGCGAGCCCTCGGATTGCATCCAGTTGTTGACATCTGCTTCTTGGGCAAAGACGAAACCGGTTATAAATATGGCAACAATGGTCAAAAGTGTTTTTTTCATGCTGAGTTGAATGTTAGAATGAATTTTAGCGGCAAAAATAAGGTCTTGAATACAGCTCTAGGTAGTGGCGTTGTGCAAAACAAATCCATCCCAGCTCTTAAAACCTTTTCAACTAACTCTTGATTCCCATTTGATGCAAAAAGCCACAATTCTCCCTTCCTTTGTGGGCAATCAATTTATAGCAGCATGGACGGCGTTTTTCGAAGTTTTTTATTCTTTTTTATTCTGTTTTTCTATCCAAAAACCGGGTTTGCCCAATGCGACCCGTTTTTTCCCAAGCCGCTCAGCGCCCGACCGGCAAATTATGAGATTTATGTGACACTGGACGACGACAGCAAAACCATCCAGGCCAGCCAGACCATTCGGTTCACCAACTTTTCGCCCGTACCGGTGCGCGAACTGCGGATGTACCTGTACCTGAACGCATTCAAAAATACGGAGTCCACTTTTCTGAAAGGCACCGGTCAAATTTTTGGGCAGGGATTTACCAACCGAAAGCAAAATGAATGGGGCTGGGTGGAAATTGAAAAAATAGAAAGGGAAGGCGGCACCGACCTGAGCGGACAGATGCGTTTCGTCCAACCCAACGATGGAAACACAGCGGATCAATCCGTACTGGAAGTAAGCCTTGACAAACCGATTCTACCTGGCGAAACAGGGGTTTTCCACCTGCAATGGAGGGCTCAAATGCCCAAAACCATTGCCCGGGCCGGGTATAGCAAAGACTTTTATCTGTTTTGCCATTGGTTCCCTCAATTGGGTGTTTTCGAGCAAAACGCTGCCGGAAACTGGGCCTGGAACTGTCACCAGTTTCATCGCCACACGGAATTTTATGCAGATTTTGGAGTCTACGATGTGCACATCACGGCCGACCGAAAGTTTGTGATGGGTGCGTCGGGTTGCCTGGTCAGTGAAAGAGCAGGCGACGCTGAAAACACCGTTACCCGACACTATCATGTAGAAGATGTGATAGATTTTGCCTGGTCGGTTTACCCCAGATTCACGGTGCAGGAAGTCCGTTGGCGGGATGTGCAAATCCGATTGCTGATTGCCCCGGAACACGCCAATTTGGGGCCACGATATCTGCATGCACTAAAATTTTCACTCGAATATCTTGACAAACACGTT
>Ga0209181_10005228_pt1 | contig 18763 bp, 9 predicted proteins | sample MAT05_FD_187208 | JGI IMG/M metagenome (GOLD analysis project Ga0209181, IMG submission 187208) | Freshwater microbial communities from Lake Fryxell liftoff mats and glacier meltwater in Antarctica - MAT-05 (SPAdes) (version 2) | ecosystem: Environmental > Aquatic > Freshwater > Ice > Liftoff...
ATCTTTGGCCATGGCAGCCCGAGCCTCAACCACGGTTGCATCTAGGAGCGCTTGGTGCGCCTCCCGATTCAACTGATCGCCAATGAAATAGTAGCCAAATGGCCCTATATTCGGCACGAACGTCAGAGCTCCCCCCCCGAGGAACAGGGGGGTCAACACGGCTGCAACTATCTTCAATGCGCGACGCGGTGGCACCCCGCCCGAATCCTCACCTTTCAGCGGCACGCGCTTGATCGCTGCAGAGGAGGCCGCCGGCGCCGTGCTCGAAAACACGGACATGTTTGCGGGCGGGCGGTTGGAGGTGCCTGTCGTGTCGAGCTCAATCAATCCACCCTGTTGCGACCGAACAGCGGTCTGCGCAGGTGCGGGTTCCCCGCCTGAATTCGGCGATTGACTGTCTGCACCGGGCAGCGAAATCTCTCCAAAGCTGTCGGGGCCAGAACGCAACGAGTCGCGCGGTGGGCTATTTGAAGGAGCGACTCGTGCAGAGGCACCGGGCCCGCCAAACGGTGGATTGCTGAGGCTGGCTCGCGGCGGCTGACTGTCAAAGGAAAACTCTCCGCCCATCCCAAACGCCGGAGCCGAACTGTTGGGCGGTACACTTCCGAAAGGTCCAAGGTCGGACTGGCTAGCGCGACCAGCCGCAGGCCCAAGCGGCGGAGGCCGGTTGGAGAGCGAAGGCATTTTTCCGAAATCAGGGAGCGCGTCGAACGTGTCCGGCAACGCCGCGTGCTGTCCACCCAGAGCGCCGGGCGATGCTGGCAAGGATTGAGCGGGTGACGGTAAAGCGTGAAGCGGTGACGGCAAACCGTGGGCCTGCTGAACCGAGGGCAAGCTGACTCCGCCCGGCGGGAGATGCGCCGGAAGACCTGGAGCCTGAAGCTGCCCAGGCAGCGACGGGAGGGCCGCCCCGGCAAGGCCCCCAGGCTCACTTGGCAATCGCACAGAATGAGTTGGAAGGTCCGCTTCACCCTGACGGGCTCTGGCTGGCGACGGAGCAACCGCTGGTAGGGGCACATCGTCGAGCTCGAACTCACCAAAGCTCGGCGCCAAAAACGCGCGTGGAGGCGCCGATTTCGTGCTGAGAGCTTCCGGTAAATCTAGCTCAAAAGCGTCGCTCATCCCCGCCATCGGTCGCAAGCTCGTGAGATGATCGGAGGCTCTGACTTTGTCAGCAACCACGGTTGGCAGCTCCAAGGCCTCAGCTCTTCCGCCGGAACGTGCGGGGATGCTTTGCGGCACACTCCCCGCACGGGGTTCGGGAAGCGCCACCTCCCCGAAGTCGGGGAGCGAAAGGTCATCTTGAATTGCCTGCGGCTTCAGGCTCCCACGGGGTGAACCTGGCTCTGGCGGAACCGGGAAAGGCAAATCGATTTCCATAGCCTTTGTGTCGGCCGTGGGACTCTGGGGCAGCGCTGCAACCGGTTGTGGCCTCGGCGCAACCGCGCGAGGAGGAGGCCCGAGTGGAGCTCGTGGCGCTGGCCGTGCGGGAGCACCCATCGGCCGGGGCGGAGCGGGCAGCGGCGCGTCCATGACTGCGGCCGGCAGATCGTCGTCCGCCTCCGGCATCAGTGATGTGACCTCATAAACCTCCTCGGCAGCGGCCGGCTCGGGCGGCGGCTGGACCCGACGCGGCGGGGGTACACCGATGCCTGGCGCCACACCCATCATCGTTGGCTTTGGGAGCCGCTTGGGCGACGGATTGGTGGGCTCCACGGAGGTTGCCGAGACGCCTTGCGCTGGAGAATCGACCTGAAACGAAGTCCCACACTTCGGACAGCGCATCTTCAGCCCGGTTGTTGGGACGCGTCGTTCATCAACCTGGTAGGGTGCCTCGCAGCCGGGACAGTTAACTTTGAACATATCGCCCGTAACTCTTCATCAATACCAAACCGCATGCGAATTGTCGCGCCCCGCTCCAAGCACGCTTCCAGCCCAACACCAGGTCATGATACGCGAAAGCTCCTCAAGCGATGCACCCCTGGACACTCAGAATAATCGGCCTGTTGTTCGGGACTGGCGTGCTCGCCCTGGCGCTGACGAGACCGCAGAGCCTCGGTTTCGAGCAGAAGGCCAAGGCGCCCGCAGAAAAAGCTCGGATCCAACAGGCAAGCGCACCGATCTCCCCGGTCTTGAACTCAGACTCGGCGGCTCGTGCAATTCCACGTAAGGACCGCTTCACCACACTGGAAGACGGAAGTCCTGTACCCAATTTAGCGGGGGAGGCACCCCGAAGTATTCGATTCGGCGTCATTCTTTTCCCCTACGTCGGCTCCCAAGCGGCCGACGCGGATGCGCCCAGTCGAAGCGTGGCCCTGGCAACCGCCGCGGGTGTGATCCCGGAGGCCAGGGCAGACTTCACGGCTGCAATCAAGAAAGGTGACCGGAGTTCGCTTGAGAACGCGGGCAGAATCGAACAGGGAGTGTTGGAGCCCAGCGTCGAGTATGCAGTCTTCCGCCTCAAAAGGGGCGAAGTGAGCGACGTCCCCATCGACACACCTCGCGGGTTTTGGGTCGTGAAACGCCACGACTAGCCAGGAGTCTGGGCGTGGCGAGGTGGGTAAGCTTTGAAGCGTCGAGGCCAACCACGTTTGTGACTCAGAGCGGGCAAAACCAAGATAGAGTCCAGCCAAGAACAGCATCCGCATGTCGTTTTCCGTTTCAAAAAGCCCTGATGCGAACGACGCACCGCAGGCGCCAACTGTGGCTCCGGTAATCCCTGGGCTTTTGGAGCAGCTTCAGCGAGAACGCGAAACCAGCGACAGCGCCGAACGACGCGCCACGCTGCTGCACGAGGAGGCCGTCGTTAAGGGTCTGCTGGGAGACGTGCATTCGGCAGTCGCAGCGCATATCGAAGCTTCTGAGCTGGTCGGGAATTTTGTCGAACCACTCATGGTCGCGCTCGGCATCTGCGAAGAACGTGCCCCCGACCGCATCAGCGAGTTGTTGGCCGATTTTGATGGGCTTCCGTTGCCGACCGAAACACGGACTCACCTCCTGCAATACGCCGCCCTCGTAGCACTTTCTAGGCATGAACTTCGCGTGAGCGAAGACACCCTCAACCGAGCGATCGGGGATGACGCGACCGAGCCGACTAGTTGGCTCCTGTTTGAGTTGCTGGCCGCGAGAAACGGCGATGAGCAGCTGCGCGAACGCGCACTCTCGATGCAGGCAGAACAGGCGGCAGACGCGACCTGGAAGGGTATGATCCAGCTGGATGCGGCGCAGGCTTCTGAGAAGGCTGGCGCCCTCGAACCCGCACTGGCCTGGCTCCAGGTGGCAGCCGATTCTCACTCCGAAGTCGCTTGGCCGGCGCTTTTGGCGCTTGAGCGCTTCGGGACTCAGCATGGGAACCTAACTATCAAGAACGAGGCCCTGAAGCGGCAAGCAGCAGCGCTTCTTGCCTCACTGCCGCAAAGCCACGAAGAGGTGGCGTCGGAAGCCGAGATCCAAGCACGAAATTCCTGTGTCTACTTGCTGCTGAAGGCTGCACTCTCGGAGCGCGTAGCGGGGGACCCCAACACGGTTCAGCAACACTTCGAACGTGCTGTTGAGTTGGCGCCCCACCACCGAGGTGTTCGCGCTCTCGCACTCGCAGAGGCTGGGCGCCTCGGCGATCATCAGACCAGTCAACGCCACGCGCGCGCGTTGCTTGAAGCGGGCCCGAGCGCCCCCGAGCGGGCTGCCCTTTGGCTACACATCGCTGCGGCAGCGCTCGCTGAAAAGGCACTGGATGCTGCTCTTTCTGCGACGGAAAGCGCGCTCGAATGCGATGCTGGATGTTTACTTGCAATGGCACTGCAGCTTGAGCTTCTCAGCCGAAAAGGAGACTCGTTAGCGTTGGCCGCGTTCCACACGCGAAATGCCGAACGCGCGACGACCCCTGCGGAGAGGGGCCGTGCGCTGTACGCGGCGGCGGAGCGCCGCGCTCGAGGCGGCCACGTGCAAGAAGCTGCTGCCCTTGTGGAGGCAGCGGGCGGGGAAGCAGCCCTCATGACTCGCATCCAGCGTTTCCTCGCGGCAACGGTCGACAACATCCCGTGGTTCGGCAGCGCGACGGAAAAGCTCAACGCCTGCTTGCCCTCCGAAGACCGAAGCGGCGTCGGCTTTGAGATGTTGCGGCGTAACGCTCTCGCAGGGCCCGTCGCGCTTGCCGAAGCTGAGCCTGAGAATCCGGACGTGGACGCAGCCTTGAGAGCTTGGCTCGTTGCCTACGGTCCCAAGGCCCGGGAAAGCTCAATTGAACAGCAAGCCAAGGCGTTGACGGTGATCGCAGGCCTCGAGACAGATCCTGATCGACGCCATAGCTGCATGTTGGCTTCAGCCGTCCGCGCCAACCTGGCGGGAAACCCGAAGCTCGCGATTTTGGCGCTCACGCAGGCTGAAGATTCAGGGTACAGAGAACCTGTAGCTGCGTTGATGCTCGCTCAGCTGAGCCAAAAAGTTGGGGCCTGGCAAGATGCTGCGGGCTCACTCCATCAACTCGCCCTGGGGTCTCACGATCTCAATCAAGCGGCGGCACTCCTGCTTCAATCGGGGTTGTGCTCCTGGCACGGCGGCGATCAACAGTTGGCGATCGAGGCGTTTGAGAGCGCTCACGAAATCGCGCCGGATTCGAGTCTGCCAATCCTTCGCTTCGCTCGCAGACTCGTCGCACCCGACGCCGTCCGAGCCCGCCGAACGGCGCTCGAAACTCCCACTCTGGGCGAAGTACACGCGCTTTCGCTCCTTGAGCGTTTCACCTTGGAGGCGTTGCTCCCCGAAGGCCGAACGCACGCTAACTCTGCGTTGGAGCAATTCGAAACGGCCGCGCCGCAGGAGCTCCATTCAACGGCGGCACTCACGCGCGCCCTCTGGTCGAATGCCACAGAGGTTTCACTCGGAAAGAAGCTCGAAGCCTTCGAACGCCTGGAGGATTGGGGAGAGCAAGCCACTTCCATTGCGCGCGCCGCCGCCTATTACGCGCGCGAGGTCCGGGACCCGATGAGCGCCACCGATGCCCTGGAGGCAGCCGAAGCTTGGGTCCAAAGTGATCCTACGGTACTCCCAGCCCTTGAGTGGCTGTTGGCGGCGCGCCAAGCCGAGGACTTCCAAACCGAAGCCCTTGCCCAACACACGCTCGGAGCACGCCTGCATGGCACAGCACGGTCCGCCTTTGAGACGAGCGCGGCGCTGATGAACTTGCTACTCGACCAAACGGCTCGCCCCCAGCTCAGCGGGAGTGACGCCGCCACACGCTACGCCGCGCTTGAACTGGCGCCTCCTGGGAGCGATCCCAGACGACGAGCGAGTGCGCTTGGACATGCAACCGAGCTCTTTGGGGAAGAGAATCAGAGCCTGGTTACCGCGCTGGCGGGATACAATCTGTTGGCGCTCGGCGAACTCGCGTCGGCAGAGCAAGCGTTCAAAGTCGCGGCAACCCAGAGTCCCGAGGATGTCTTCGTCTGGGAAGGGCTGCGCAGCGTCGCTGAGCTAAGCAAGAATCGCGGGCTTTTGGCCGAAGCCTACGCCGGCCTTGGCGATTCTGTGGCGGATGCGGCTCAGGGCGCACTCTATTGGGAAAAAACGTCCCTCATCTTGCTGGATGAGCTAGGCGAAATTGAACTCGGTGAACACGCACTCACGCGCGCCATCACGCGCGACATTAGCCGCACTCGCTGCTTCGACCGACTGTTCAGAATCGTCCGCGAACGAAAGGACCATCCCAGACTGCTCGCTCTTATCGAGGCGCGCCTGGACGCCACCGACGACGTGGATGAGCTATCCAAATTGTTTTGGGAACGTGCGCGAGCCTTTCGGACGCTCAACCAGCTGCCACTAGCGCTCGCCGCACTGGAAAGCGTGCAAATGCTCGAACCCGATCACGTGGGCGCGTTAGCTCTCGCGGGCGAAATCTTCATGAGCCAAGGGGATTTCGGCAGAGCCGCGGAAAACCTCGCCAAGCTTTCTGCCTTACCCAACGCACCGGCACAGCAACGATTGATGAGCGGAGTTGCTGCCGTAGATATCTACGAAAACAAGCTACAGGACACGCTTCAGGCGCTGGCCGTGCTCGCTCAACTCTATCGCTCCGGGCAGAGCACGCTCCCGGTTCGGGAACGCCTCGCGCGCGCGGCCACGAGTGCCGGCGCTTGGGGAGAAGCCCTCGATGTGTTGGAGGAATTGAGCAAAGAACGAGAAACGTCCGAGCGTCGAGCTGAAGCAGCCCGGCTTTGCATGGTGATTTCCCGCGACAAACTCAGCTCCACCGAACGCGCTGAACGCGCAGCGCTCCGCCTGCTCGCGGAAGAGCCGGCGGATCCTGAAGCACTCGATCTGGTGCTAAGCCGCAGCAACCCGGATCGCGATCAAACCAAAGCGTTAGTCAGTCGCTCCCTTGGGCCCCTGGTTGACTGGGTGCTCAGTGACCCCCTAGATGCCAAACGGCTCAAGCTACTGTTTCGCCTCGCGAACGTGCTAGAAAATACACCACTCTGTCAGGTCACGGTGGGGGCGCTCGCGGCACTCGGCGAAAGCGGCCTAGAACTGGACGCAGCGCTTTTGGAACTCAGTGCTCAAGGGGCCATCACTCCGCGCCTCGCCATGGACGCTGATTCCGTTCCCGACCTCCTGGATCCCAATGACAACGGCGCCCTTGCTGAGTTGATGCGCGAGGCAGCTCCAGCTTTCGCTGAAATCTTGGGTCCAACCCTCCAGAGCTTTGGGATCAACAAAAAGCAGCGGGTTGACCCACGGCTCGGGCTGCCCATTCGCAACGAGATTGCGGCTTGGGCGGGGGCACTCGGGCTTGGCGAGTTCGACCTCTACATAGGTGGTGAGGAGCCGGACGCGGTTCGGGGCTTGGTCGACGATACACCCACGCTGCTGATCGGAACGGCAGTGGTATCGCCTCTTTCTCCGGCACATCGCCAAGCCGTCGCCCGCGAGCTCTTCGCCCTGAGGCAGGGGACGAGCATCCTGCGAGCGCGCGAGCCGGCGGAAGTAGCCGCACTCATCGCGGCTACGGGTCAAGTTTTGGGCGTGAATCTGGAGGGGCCAAGCTACGCAATGACCGCAGAATTTGTGCGCCTTCTAAGCCGCGGCCTTGGGCGCAAAGCAAAGAAGATGCTGCCCCTATGGGTCGAGCGGGTGCGGACCGAGTCCCAGGATCCGTTGGTGTGGATAGCCGGAGCGCTCTCCAGCATGGACCGCGTCGCGGCCCTGGCATCCGGCGACGTTTCGTGGGTCATCGCGAAGGAGCCATCCGCGCGAAGGAAGCGTCTCACCAGCCCCGAAGACCGCACGCGGCTGCGCCGCCTCCTATCCTTCGTTCTGTCGCCGCGTTACCTACAGCTTCGCAAAGAGCTTGGCTTGGAGGCTCGATGAGCGAACGTGAGCCGATCGCAAAACCAGGTTCTCAAAATGGTGTTGAGAATGAGCCGGCCCCGAGTTCTATTCGATCCCAGGAGCTCCTCGACGCGCTGCTCGCGGAAGATAGCGGCGAAGCTGGGCTCAGCCTGCCCACGCTCCATCAACCTTACGTGCCCGCCACACTTCGGCCGCCCTCGTTTGTTAATACCCAACAAAACGGCCCCGTTTCCATCGGCCGGCCTCCGAATCTCGTGAGACCCGCGCCCAGCACGGACGACGAGATAGACGCCTTGCTTGAGGCGGCTTTGCCGATGGTTGAGCCTTCCGCCGCTCCAGTGTCACTCGAGCCTTCGACCCAAGAGGTTCGCACACTTTCGCCTAGCCAAGCTGAGCTTCTAAACTCTTCAGAGCTGGAGGCGCCCCGAGCTTCAGAACCTCCGGAGTACGCTTCCTGGGCGCCCGATTCATTCGTTGAGGAAGCGCTAACCCTGCGACGCACCTCCAAACCCCCGCCGCTCCCTCGAAGCGCCCCCCGCCCGCTCGACGCTGAGCGTCCGGCAAGCGCGCACATTGAGGAAGCCGGCGCTGTCGAACAGTGGGCAGAGCGAGCGGCCTGGCTCGAACAACAGGCGGAGCTCACCACCGATCCCAAAGCACGAGCACGCCTGCTGATTGTGGCGAGTGAAGTGTGGGCCATGGTTGGGGACCCCGCGCGGGGGCAGAAGCTTGCAGGCCTTGGGAACACTGCTTGCCCGGCATCCCCCATCGCATCGCGTCAGAACCGCTGGTTCTCTGCAGAGCGGCACGATTGGAAGGATGTAGCGGCTGCTCTGGATGTTGAAATGCGAGCCAGCGCGGACCCCGAAGCGCGCGCCCACGCTGCCTATTATTCAGCGGAAATCCAGCGCCTTCTGCTTTCGGATCACAGCCTTTCACAGAAGAAGCTTGAGTTCTTTAACAAGCTTAAGCCAGCCGATGCGCGTGGCCTCGTCATGAGTTTTCTGGATGCTCTTCGAGCCAAGCAAGCACCAGCCACGAATTGGCCAAACGAAGGTGGTTTGAGTGAACTTGCGAACGCCACCGACCACATGCTTCATGCTCGCGGCGACAGCGACACGGCGGTGATGCACCACGTGCCCATGAGTGTGGCGTTCCAAAAGGCCAGTCGCGCACTTTGCGCCGGTCGCCCAGAACAGGTAGCGACAAATCTGGAGCCCATTGCGCAATCCAAGGGGTTGAAGGGTGCCACTTTATGGCTGCGTGCCACGCTCTTGTCACACAGGGCCGACACCCGTGAAAAGGCCACTGACCATCTGAATGCACTCGCCGAGCGGAAGCGAACAGCGTTGGTGGTTCGTTCACTTGTTCACCGCGCCCTTGAAAATTCTGACTTTGAGCGAGTCAGGCAGATCCTCTCCGAGCCCACCCAGGCGGAATCACTCAGCGTCGCGGAACGGACAGCACTCGTCGCACTGGCACCGCTGGGTCTCGAAACCGACAACGGTTTGCGGACCCAAGCGCTCGCCACTCCGGCGCTCTTGCCCTTGGTGGCAGCTATCGACGCTGCTCGACCCAACGCCAACGCCAACGCGAAGGTATTCTCGGGCGATGGAGCTGCTGTGTGGCAGGCGAATATGGCGCACGCGTTGGCTGACGCAAGCACGAGCGGAGCGACAGAGAACCTCCAAACGCTGCGCGATGCGCTCCTCTTCCCAGGTGCTCCTCCCAACGCTGCACAGCTCATTCAAGCCCTCCAGCTGGAACTCTTTTTCGCCGAAAGTAACCTGCAATCGCTCGCCGACCAAATTCGATCTTGCCCCAAGGACCCACCGGACGCGACGACGCTCCTTTTGGTGGCAGCAATTCTCTACGAAGCGCGCGGTTTACCCAACGAAGCGCAGATTTGCTACGCCGAATGCCTACGCAACGATGCCGCCAACGAGGGCCTAGCGCGTGCCCTGCTCGACACCTCCGATCCTTCTAGCGGGACGCAGTATCTGATGGGCGTTGCCGACGCCACCTCGGACGGCACACACCGCGCGTTGCTCTTAACCGAAGCTGCTTTAAGGCTTGGTCAGGAGCACCGCGACTATCGAAAAACCCTGAAAGAAGCCTTCGAAGCTGATCCGGAGCTTCCGTTCGCCCAAGAGCTCCGACAGCGAGACGCCCGAGTACGGGGGCACGACCAAGACTTGCTCGAACTTCTGAGCGAAACACGCAACCACCGCACAGGCCCCCGCGAGCAAGCCAGCCTGCTGCTCGCTGAAGCTTGGATGCTTTCGGGCCAGGCGCCTCAAAGCTCCGCAACCCTCTTGCGAGAAGCCTCCGAACTTGCCGGCAAGGATCTCGCGACCGCGCTGTTCTTAGGACGCTGGGGAGATCCAGCGCTTAGCGCACAAGCGCTGCAAAGTGATCACCTAGCAAATGAGCTGCCTGCTGAGCAAACTCACGGCCTCAAGTTCTCAGCGGCACTCTTTCACGCCACCCTGGGTAACAGCGAGGAATGCGTTGCCTGCCTGGAGCAAGTTTTTCCTGGAGATCCGCTGACCCAGTCGATTAGTGAACAGAATGACCGAGCAGGGCGCGGGCTAGATAGATATCTGGAATCCTCGAAGGCAATCCTTGAAAGTGGCAATCCCAGCTTGCGGCAGAGCACACGCTCCCTGCGAGCCAGCCTGCTTGAGAACAGAGGCCGCAGCGAAGATGCGCTGCTCGAATACCGAGCGTTGCTCGAAGACCAGCCGACACACTTACAGGCCCTCTACCACGTCCGCCAAAGCGCATCCGCACGCGGGGACTTTGCGGAACTCGCGCGGTTGTCGGGGGAACTTTCGAGCCTCCTGACGGGTGATTTAGCCCTTTCAAACGCTTGGCTGGCAACCCACCTCAGCGTATTGGAAGGTCATCCTGAGCTTTCCCAAGGCAGCGCCGAAAGAGCGCTTAAATCCGCAGCACAACCGCTCTGGGCTCAGCGTCGCTTTTACGCGCACACCGGTGCACGCGATGCAGGTCAAAGCCTACGCTTCGCGCAATCACTGGCGCAACGAGCCGAGAACCCGCTCGACCGGGCAACGCTCTCGCTGCGTGCTGCCGAAGCCGCAATGGCACTCGAACGTTACCCGGAGGCGCTCAGCCTGATTGATGCTGGCCTCTTGGCTGTGAGCGATCACTTCGTACTCCTGATCCGCAAAGCAGATCTCTTGGAACGGCTCGGCGAGTACCCACAGGCTGCAGAGGTTTGGGAGCGGCTGGGTGGAAGCTGCAACTCCCCGGAACAGGAACATCGGGCGTGGCGCAGAGCTGCCATGGTGTGGCAAGATCACGTCGACAACAAACCAAGAGCGATTCTGGCACTCAGCCATGCGCTCAACCTGGACCCCCACGACGACGACACCTTTGCCCGACTTCTGGCCCTGTACCGAGAAAGCGGCCAATTGGAGCCAATTGTTGAGCTCCTCGAACAACGCCTCGCCTTCACTCACGATATTGAGGCGCGCATCGCGCTCGATGTCGAACGTTGCCGAACGCTGGTTGAGCTCGGCCTCCACGCTCGCGCACGCGCCGGACTTTCGCTCGTGTTGGAGCTGGCCCCGAATCAGCCTGAAGCACTCAGCGCCTACGCCGAGTTGAGCGTTGCAGCTTCGGATTTTACGGCCGCTGAGCAAGCCTGGTTACGAGTCGTGCGGCAACTCCCAGATCCGCTGGCGCAGGCGGCGATCTATCTCAAACTCGGCGGGCTTTACGAGGTTGAACTACCGAACCCTGAGCGCGCTGAAGTTGCCTTCAACGAAGTGCTCAAACGCATCCCCGAGGATGTTCACGCAACTTCGGGACTTGCCCGAGTCTACGGCAAGCTTGGCCAAACCGAACGCGCTCTCAAGTTAGCGACTCAGATCTTGGAGCAGGCGCTGAGCGAAAACGACAAACAGCGCTGCACCCTCTCACTCGCAGAACTCCAAGAACACTCGGCTCTGGATCTTAGAAAAGCCCAGGCAACCCTTGAACGGGCGCGCCGCCAGTGGCCTCAAGATCCGGATATCCTGGCGGCCCTCGTGACGTTTTACCAGCGAACTTCGCAAAGCGAGCACTCGGACAAAGCGCTCAAATCGGTGATGCTGGAAGTCCGCCGTGCGGTGAGCAGCGGGCGTTTCGACCGAGGATTCTTCCTGCTATTGGCCCGGGCGGCCGAGCTGAAGAAGGACCCAGCCTTGCGCGAAGCGACAGAAGCGGCGCTGGCGGCGATTGAGGGCCGTCCGGGAAATCTACGTGGGGTCGGGCTCGGAGCACTGGATTCGGCCTTTGATGATCTGCTCGCCCCCGAAATCTTCACGGCTGATTTCCGCGCGTTCCTACTGCAAACCCACCAGCTGCTCGAACTCGCGTTTCCTGTGGATCCGAACACGCTGCGTGCTCTGCCCTTTGCGGCTGCTGATTCAGCTCTGGAAGCAGAGATCTTTGAGCTCTCGGCGGAGCTCGGTCTGCCCACACCCAAACTGCTCATTTCGCCTATTTTGGGTGCGATCTGCGTGCCAACCCTGTCGCCCGGGCCTGAGCTGATTTTTGGAAAGGCTGTCGCCGACGCGAGCCCGAGCACGCGCACCTTTCTTATCACGCGCAGCCTGAAGCTCTTGATGTCCCACACGGCTGCACTCACAAGAATTGCGGCGATCGAGCTTTCGCCGATCCTCGCGGGACTACTCTCCACCTTCGACGACCGGATTCAGGTTGCGAGCGTGGAGCCGAGTAAGATCGCCGCAGTGCGAGCTCGAATTCAACCCCATGTCACCACGATAGCGCCCGATCTTCCGCGGCTTGCCGCGAGCGTCGCCCAAACACTCGGGGATCGGGCCAACCAACTCGGCTTACTCACCCATCAGTGGGCTAATCGCTCAGCACTGCTGGCGTACGGAGATCTCAACGCCGCCCTGCAGGCGATCGCGCTCAGCTCAGGCCAGCACGCATTCGGGGAGCTGGATCGCGAAGCGCGCGTGCGATTCCTCATGCGCCACAACGAGGCCCGCGAGCTCGTCGTCTTCAGCCTCTCAGATGATTACACGCTGGCGCGCTCTCGGCTCTAGCGTTTTCAACGCGGCTCCTCTTCAGCGCGGCTCTACCCGTGCGCCCTGAAAGCTCGCACCCGAATCGTGCGATATCAATAGCGGATAAGGTGCACTCGCTTGCTGAAAACCCGAATACAACAACACCTTGGAACCCAGTGCCAACAGATGACTCGGTAGCTCGGGGTAGGTCCCGGCACCCCATTCTCCGGCATCAAAAGCCACCGAGAAGGGTGTCCAGGTCAGCCCATTATCGCGGGTTGAAGCCACACGGACGACCGTTCCCATAGTAGCGGCAACCACCGTCGTGCCGTCGAGGCGAACCATGTCGAGGGGATATTGACCGACCTTCAACTCAGCGCCAAGTGTGGGAAGATTCATCTCGCGACAACGCTGTTGGTAGGGACAGAGCCCGATTCGGCTCTCGCCAGCAACGCGCATGAGAAGCACCAGTCCGCGGTCGTCACAACTCGTGGCAATCAGCTCGCCTGTGGCAGGCACAGCCTCTGTCTCATGCACGAGCAGCTGACCACGGAACGTACGAACCGAGATCGCACGCGACGTTGGCTCAATGCCAACCTGTGCAGAAAATGGCCCCGATGGACCCCCGCAGCGCTCAACATGTGCTGCACGCGAACGAGGTACCTCGCGCCACGCGTAACCATCGCTCGACGAATAGGTTGTGAATCGGGTGCCGGTTGCCAATGTGACCTGAGCTTGCTGGCCCTCCACGAGTGTCGCGCGTTGCCAACTCGTTCGATCTGGCAGTCCGCGGCCCCAGGCGGGCTTCACGGGATCGCGCGGATGAACAGCCGTCGGAGGAGTGAGCGAAGGTTTGATTAGCCTCCCCGGTTCACCCCGCAGAAGTGGCCAAGCTCGCCGGTAAAGCCCGGTAGCAACCGCCACGCTGAGGTCGAGGTCTTCGAGAGAAAAGGCCGTGGCCGTCCCGCTTTCCCACTCGCGAAAGGCCGAAGCAGGGGCAGAAAGTGCGCTCACCAGGCGCGGAGAGCCGCCCAGAACCGCTGCGAGCTTGGCACACCGGGCAAAAGGAAGAGCCGTAGCTCCGGAAGACACCAGCCTGCGGCGAAGCACGCGACGGAATTCGCTGTCCGATTCGAGAAATAGCCCAGCGCCAGTTGGGCCCGCCATGCAGAGCCCGTAGTCCGCAGCGGCCGGACCAATCGAGTACATTCGCCAGGCTGCTGTCGCGCGCGGCACCAGCAACAGCGCTAATGCCCCGGTCAAAATCAAAAATAGCACCCAGCGCAGGCGAAATGGAGCGTTGCCTGCAATGGGCGCCTGCCTGGCGACGAGGGTTGTCACCTCGCCAGGTTAGCTCTGTGGCGCTAACTCGGCCAAATACGCAGCAGCGCGTATTACATTCGCTCGTCGGGACGAACGCGCTTCCTACGACGACGAGCGGCTTCGCTCATCTTCTTGCGCTTTTTCACCGAGGGCTTCATGTAGTGCCGGCGGCGCTTCAGCTCGCGCAGAATGCCCTCAGCCGCCATGCGACGCTTAAGGTGCTTGATGGCACGTTCGATGCCCTTGTCGCCAACGGCGACTTCAAGGGGCTTGCACTGGACGGTCTCGTTCGGGTTCGCCAAGGGGCGGCTGATATGACATTCTGGCCCCCCCATTGCAACCCCCAAAACGGGCTAGTTAACGGGCCACGCGGAAAGATATTGCCCATGAGCGAACAGCTGAGCCTGACCCCCACCGGCGTCAAAGCCCCCCACGGCGCACGGGAACTCGAAATTTCCTGGGCCGATGGCCACAAGAACCTCTATCCACACGCTATTTTGCGTGGATTTTGCCCGTGCGCTGCCTGTCAGGGGCACTCGGGTGAAATCACGTATCAAACGGGGGGGGATCTGGAGCTCCGCTCCCTCGAACCGGTGGGCAACTACGCCCTCGGCCTCACTTGGGGGGACACTCACAGCTCGGGGATCTACAGTTTTCGCTACCTACGCAAGCTTGGGACGCTCCTTGAGGAGCATGGAGCCGAAGGATTGGTGGCGATGGGCCGGCTCGGGCGCGTGTAGCGCCCATGGCACGAATCGCTATCGTTACCTCCTCGTTTCCTGAGGGCCCAGGTGACGCTTCGGGGCATTTCGTGCTGTCGGAAGTGAACCTGCTATGCGAAGCGGGCCATGATGTGGTGGTGCTCGCTCCGGGCGCCGCACCGAAACACTTGCCCGCTAACGCCTTTAAAACACACTGGCTCGGACCTCTCGAGGCCTTTGGCTGGCCAGGGCTTCCCACACGCCTGCGAGAGCATCCTAGCCGTGCCCTCAGTGTCGCCCAGTTCGCGTGGCGGGTTAGAAAGGCGCTTCAAGCTCTCGGCCCGTTGGATCGGATCATCGCCCACTGGCTATTTCCTTCGGGCGCTCTCCTGCTTTTCGCACCACGGACCGAATGGGAGATTGTCGCGCATGGTTCCGACATCGAGCTGCTACACCGACTGCCGAGTTGGCTTTCAGGACCCTTTTTGAACACGCTAAAAAAACGAGGCTGCAAGCTTCGGTTCGTGAGCAAAGCCCAACATGCCAAAACAGCGGCTCGCTTTGGCAACACGCTTCCCGAAAGCTACGTGCGCCCCTGCACCCTCGACGTCTCGGCCCTCGCTCGAACGGCTACCGAAGAGGCACTAGCACTCGGACAAAATCGGCCGATCATTGCCATCGTTTCGCGGCTGGTGCCGGAGAAGCGCGTGGCCACCGCGCTTCGTGCAGCCACGCTGATCCCGAACGCACAGGTGGTGGTGGCCGGAGATGGGCCACTTCGAGAAAGTCTGGAGGCTGCCTTCCCTGAAGCGCATTTCGTGGGGCGGCTCCCGCGTCCACTGGCGTTAGGCTTGATCGCTGCGGCAGATGTCCTGGTTCATGCTTCGGAGCTTGAAGGCGCGTCGTCGGTGGTACGGGAAGCCCGCGCTTTAGGTACGCCGGTTGTCGCAGCCAATTCAGGAGATCTTTTGGCGATGAGCCAACACGACAAGGGATTGTTCGTGCTTTCCAGTCGGGAAGCTCGCGGCGCTTAGCCGTCGCGATGAAAACACGGCAAAAACGGCGCTATTCGTGCCAACTCGTGGCAAAGAGTTCCGCGAAGTTACACGGGCGACTGCGGCTATCCAGCTGAGGCAATAGTATCTTCTCAAGCGCCAGACGCACCGCTCCGGTGGAACCCGGAAGCGCAAAGAGCAGTGTTGTTCCGCACAGACCACCAAACGCACGGGATTGCAACGTAGCTGGCCCGATATCTGCGTAGCTGAGAAAGCGAAACAGTTCTCCGAAACCTTCGATGGTTTTTGTCACCAACGGGGAGAGCGCCTCGGGCGTTACGTCGCGCGCGGTAATGCCCGTCCCCCCGGTCGTGATGATGACTTCAACGCTGGCGTCCGCAATCCAAGCTTTTGCCTGGTGCTGCAGGAGTGCCACGTCGTCTTTGACGATGGCTCGGCCGCGGATTTCATGTCCGGCTCTGAGCAGCATTTCTACGAGTGTCGCGCCGCTCTTATCCGTTTCGAGTGTTCTCGTGTCGCTCACGGTCAGTACGGCAATTCCTAGAGGGTGAAAGGCTGCTTCAGGCATGCCCCTACTGTAACCGGATCGCTCAGGCTAGAGTGAGCCGCTTGCACACTTGGCTTCAGCTTTGCCCAAAACTTCTGCGGCGCCTGAGCACGCGTTCGACGCTCGTGCTGGTCGCGGCAACGCTGCGCTGCAATCTTCACGAGCCAGCCCTGCACTCGCGGGCCGATCAAAGCCAAAGTTCACGGCTCATCCATTCGCCCTCCCCGACGCGGTCCGTCCCTTCGGCACCGTCTGTGGCTTCAGTGCCGGTCATCGACGCGCCTCATCTCACTGGGGGCACCGGTTCGGTTCGCGGTGAGTTTGGATTAGTCACCTCCGTCGAAGAAACTGCCACGCGGGCGGGCGTCGCCATCTTGGAAGCAGGCGGCAACGCCATTGATGCTGCTATCACCACCGCCTTCGTACTGGCTGTCACGCACCCAAGTGCTGGCAATCTCGGAGGCGGCGGATTTCTGCTCGTACGCCCCGCACACGGCTCCACACTGGCCATCGATTTTCGCGAAACCGCACCGCAGGCGCTGACCCAACAGAAGTTTGATAAAATGATCGCGCAGGGTGCTGAAGGTGCCGCCGCCGTAGGTATCCCAGGAACCGTGGCCGGGCTTTGGCTCGCCCATCAGAAGCTTGGCAAGACGCCCTGGCGCGAACTACTCGCTCCGGCGATTGAGCTTGCAGAAGCAGGCCATCGTGTGGGAGCGCGTGAAGCGCTAACCATTCAGTGGAACTGGGCAAAGCTTCGAAAAACCCGCGAAACCCGCGAAGCGTTTGGCACCCCCAAAGGCCTCCCTCTTCCCACGGGCAGCCTCGTGAAACACCCCAATTTAGCCCGTTCCCTACGCTTGATCGCTGAGCGAGGCCGCGCTGGCTTCTACGCGGGGCCGATTGCAGAAGCCCTCACCCACCTCGGACCCGAAGGGCTGATCACGCAAGGCGACCTCGAGCGCTACGAAGCCAAACTACGCGCACCCCTAATGCTCAACTATCGAGGCTGGCAGATTGAAACCATGCCTCCGCCCTCGGCCGGAGGAGTTAGCCTGGTGATATTACTGAGAATCTTGGCTCAGCAAGGCAGCGAACAGTTCGCGCGAAATTCCGTTGAAGGCCTGCATCTGTTTGCGGAAGCATCACAACGAGCTCAAGCTGAACGCAGGTTTTCCGTCACAGATCCGGATCGCTTGCCGCTCTCGGAAACGGAAGCCACCCGTCAGCATTGGCTCACAGGTCCCCTACCCTTCGCCGATCATCCGATCTTGGCTAACTCTAAAACTCCCTCCCCAACGCTGCATCCGTTGTATGCGCAGGCGCTGAAGGAGCTGGAGCACACCACTCAGCTCTCGGTCTCGGATGCTGAAGGCATGCTCGTGAGCCTGACAACGACGCTTTCAGCCGGATTTGGGGCAAAAATCTGCGCACCCGGGACTGGGATCGTGCTCAACAATTCTGTCGCTGCCTTCGGCACCGGAGGGGTCAACACCATCGCACCTGGTTTTCGTAGCGTGAGCTCAATGGCCCCCACACTCGCCACGCATCCGAGCGGTACCACACTCGTACTTGGCTCACCGGGTGGCGACACCATTCCCACTACCATCGGGCAGATCCTCACCGATCTGGTCGATCATCGAAGCACACTAGCCGACGCCGTTCGCGCAACTCGGGTCCACCATGGCTTCGTGCCAGACACCCTCCACTATGAACGCGATCGTCCGCTTCCAGCCAACGTGATTTCGGGCCTCAAGCAGAAAGGCCACCGCGTCAAAGCGCGCAGCAGCTTTGGTGACGCCAACAATCTGCTCATTGTTCAGGGTATCGGATACGCCATCGCCGATGAACGCGAAGGTGGGCTTGCCCTCGCCGCAACCCAACGAGCTAATTGAGGACGAGTCGGTAACGCACCTGTTCCAGCGCTGGGCCACCCGCCATGGCTTCAGAGCGCGTCACTCCGTCGGTTGCGAATCCAATCGCTTCATAAAAAGCACGGGCGCCATGATTCGAACGCAGCACCCAAAGGCTGACCACAGCGCCCAAGCGCGCACTCGCCGCACGCAGTGCTTCCTGCATCAGCTTGAGGCCGTAGCCGTGATTCCACCACGAAGGATCGACGTAAATAGCCGTCACTTCCAGCTCTGTTTCGCTGGCATCCGAATCGCGAGACGGTCGCATATGACAGAACCCAACCAGGACGCCCTCTCGTTCAGCCACCAGCGTGTCTCCCTCGCTTGAGCCCAAGATCCGTCGCCAAATCTCGACGCGCTCCGCGTGGTCGAGTGCATCCAAGAATTCGTCTGAAACCTGACCCCGATACGCAGCTTGCCAGGAAGCGATCTGGACACGGGCAATTGAAGCCGCGTCTTCCACTGCGGCGCGACGAACTTTCAAAGGCATCAGGAGCTTGCGACCAACCAGCAATCATTCCAGAGGGGCAGGAGCCGGCTCAGGTTTCGCTGACTCTTTGACACCAAGCGCTGCAGGGGCTGTGCCCGAAGCAGAAGGACTCGCTAGCAACGCCAACACTAACTTGGGTTCGCTCCCATCGACGCGGATCTTCCGCCGGCGGAAACCGTCTTTGACCAACATCACAGCAAGCGAAGCACCTGCCGGCACATCCAGTGTTGCCGGTGTGAAGCCCCGATCGAGCCACTTGGTCCCATCAATCACGTAGACCCTGGCGGAACTCGGAACGGACTCAATGAGAACGGCCTTTTGGAGGGCTCCAAGCGTGTTTTCCTGAGCCGGAGCCTGAACCGAGGGGGCCACGAGGCGCAGCTT
>Ga0209181_10005229_pt1 | contig 18761 bp, 17 predicted proteins | sample MAT05_FD_187208 | JGI IMG/M metagenome (GOLD analysis project Ga0209181, IMG submission 187208) | Freshwater microbial communities from Lake Fryxell liftoff mats and glacier meltwater in Antarctica - MAT-05 (SPAdes) (version 2) | ecosystem: Environmental > Aquatic > Freshwater > Ice > Liftoff...
CGCTCTACTTGATGAAGCTGTTTCACTCTTCCTCAATGGTGAACCAGAAACTGCAAGACTTATCTTGAGAGATCTTGTAAATGCAACTGTAGGCTTTGAAGAACTTGCAGTTAAAACATCTAAGCCAAGCAAAAGCCTTCATCGGATGTTATCGGCAAAAGGTAATCCTACGATGGATAATCTAACTATTATTCTCAGTGTTCTTCGGAAAAAGCTTCAAGTCGATATCAAAGTGCAGACTGTTTCTTGTGCCTAAAACTTTGACACATCAGCGATTTGAATAGGCTGTATTGTAGATATTGCCGAAAAGATCCTCGTTTGTTAGGGAGAATATGGAAAAGTTTGTAATCACCGCTCTGGCTCTAGCTGTTCCAGCTTATTTTTATACTTGGTTGATTCGATCGATCGATCGATTTGAAAAAGAACCCGTGCGCTATCTGATTGCGGCTTTTGCTTGGGGAGCCTTACCTGCGGTGATTTTAGCTTTAATCTTGGAGGTGATACTGTCGATTCCCGTCGCGGCAATTTTGGGTAAAGAGACGCTCAGCGCTCAACTGATTGATACTGCGGTCAGCGCGCCTGTAGTCGAAGAAGTGGTCAAAGCCTTCGCCGTGATGATTATCTTTTTAACCTGTCGGCGCGAGTTTGATGGTTGGGTCGATGGCATCGTCTATGGTGGTGTGGCTGGTTTTGGCTTTGCCTATGTCGAAAATATTCTCTATTTGATGGGTACGAGTTCTTGGTCAGAGTGGGGGGCATTATTTTTTCTCCGCACGATCGTGTTTGGTGGGTTACATGGTTTCTGGACTGCCATCACTGGGGCGAGTTTCGGTCTAGCGCGGTATATGCATGGCACAGCGATCAAGGTTTTCACGATTGCCTGTGGTCTGATTGTGGCGATCGCAGGACACCTGATTCATAATGGCGCATTGGTGTTAGCTGAATCTACCGAGGGCGCAACGATTGCGATCGCTCTGGTCAACTACACCGTACTGGTGTTTGTCATGTTTCTGCTATGGCTACTTGCGGGTTTTGTGGAGCGCAGTAGACTCAAAACCTGTCTGCAAGATGAAGTACCAAATGTCCTCTCAGCCCAAGCCTATGCCGCGATCTGCGATCGACAAGCCAAAAAAGCATTATCAAAATTGGGCATGACTCCAGCTCAAATTCGCCAATTTTTACACATTGCTGCCAAACTCACCCAGAAAAAACTCCAATTCAGCAAGATGGGCGAAGAATACGGTAATAGTGCCGAAATCATCCGTCTGCGCCATGAACTCAAAAGTCTAGGAGCTTAACTTAAAGGGAGCTAAAGTTCACAACCAGTTTCAAGACTAGTTTCAAGACTGGTTTCACAACTGGGACGTGCAACCAAACCAGGATAAGGCTCTGAGGCAAATGCTCGATCTGGTTCGGTCAATAGATATCGATCGCAAATTGCAAATAATTCGGCTTCCGAACTAACGCGCCTCATCTCATTCAAAAAGCCTCCGACAGGATCGACACCCTGACCGATGAAATTGAGATACTTCTTTAAATTGTTAACGCGAGATCGTTCTGGTAAGGTTGGCGCAGTTAAGGTTTGGTGCAATCGATCGATATACTGACGCACTTCCATTAGAGTCACAACGGTAACTGGTTGACCACTGAGATGTTGACGGATTTGTCGGAAAATCCAAGGATTGCGAATCGCGGCACGACCGACCATCACCCCTGCGGCTCCTGTAGTTGCGAGGACATTGGCAGCAGAAGCGGCAGAACTGACATTCCCATTCGCTAAGATCGGACATTTTACCAGTTGGACGGCGTGGGCAATTCGATCGTAATGGACTTCGCTGCGATACATCTCTTTGACTGTGCGACCGTGAAGGCTCAGCAGTTCGACATCGTGCTTGTTAATCAGGTGCAAAATCTGCTCGAAATTTGATGTGTCTTCAAACCCAATCCGCATCTTGACCGTAAATGGAATCGCTATAACTTCTCGCAATGCACCGAGGATCTGGTCAACTTTGTCAGGATCGCGCAACAGTCCGCCCCCGACATTTTTACGGTAAATTCTGGGCGCAGGACATCCCATATTTAGATCGATGCCAGCGATCGAATAGTGGTTTAATTCCTTCGCAGCGCGGACAAGATCGGGAATACTCTCGCCGATCAGTTGGGCAAAAACGGGACGACCAGTAGTATTTTCGGTAATCGATCGAAGGATATGTTTCTCTAGTCGGGAAGTGGGATAGACCCGAAAGTATTCCGTAAAGAAATAATCGGGACTACCGTAAGTGTCGATCGCTTGCATGAATGGCAGATCGGTGACATCTTGCATAGGAGCAAGAGCGGTCAAAGCTAGTCTTGGATCGATCGAACTTGGCAGTCGATCGCTAATTGTTCGATTTGAAATTGATAAGCTCACCATTTCAGAAATGCTGCCTCAACACCCTGTTCTCGCTTGATTTTGGCATCTTGCTCAAACCAAGCCACCAATTCGCTGGCACTCAAATCTTCAACTGGTACATCCAAATCTGTGGCAATATGTTTGACCAATCGCAGCGATGAGATCGTAATGCGGGTGAGAAATTTCTCATGCATCGATAACATCGCCTGATCGACTTCTTCTGACTCTTCTTTACTGAGAAATTGGAATGGGTTTTGTTGTTCTGACACGATCTTGCTCTAGGTATCCTTTACTTATTCATGTTACACCGTAGTCGTTACCGACCTTCATGCCGTCAAGTTGCGGTTGAACCTCCAATCTTGAGCTAGCAATGTCTCAAGCGAGTTAGCAGTAAAACGATCGAATCGATATATTGCCGTAATTCTTTGCCAGACTGATTGCTATTGTTGATCGCGATACTAAAAGCTAGTCGATCGAAATTAGCAGGTTTGATGTAACCCGATAGAGCCGCAACACCGCTTAGATTACCTGTCTTCCCTCGCAAATTCGCCTCGGCAGGTGTATCTTTAAACCGATTTTTTAAAGTGCCATCCACCCCTGCGATCGACATGGAATCCCAAAATGTTCGATCGACTGACATGATGCGGAGAAGCTGGACAATTGCGATCGGGGCGATCGAATTTTTTCGCGATAAACCCGATCCATCTGCAAGTAAAAAAGAATTGGCTGAGATCCCTTGCTGGTGGAGTGTATCAGTTACAACTTGAATTCCTGTGTGAGAAGCATCTCGATCGGATCGATTAAATCGCGTTCCTAAAATTCTCAATAAAGATTCGGCATAAAAGTTGTTGCTGGTTTTATTGGTGATCTTGACTAAATCCGAGATCGGGGGTGATGTGACTACCGCTAATTCCACTTGAGGTTGTGAGCCCTGTTTGAGATCAGCTAATGGCGTGGTGGAAAGATCGATCCGAATCCCTTGCTTGGTGATTTCGTCTGCTAATAGGCGCAAAAAATGAGCCTCAGGATCGGGAACCGCAGTTGCTCCCAATTCTGGCTGGGCATTCTCAGGCATCGAACCTGTGATGATTAACTGCTTTTGTCCTAGCGGTCGGTTCACTTCTAGGGTGAAGGCACTATCGATTTTGCCTGTGGTGGCTTGATTTTGGATCTGCCAACCTGCGGCTAGAGTGGGGCTATCCCAAGTAAACTTGACATGTTGATTGATCTTACTAGGATTGATTGTCCAGTCGATTACATTCTCGTCGATCGAAAATGGGGATGAGATCGCGGCATAATCTTCTTGTAAGTCTTGCCATTCCCACCCATCTCCTAATCCAGAGCCGTGGAATTGACCCAAAGGAATCAAACCGCCGTTAATCCTTTTCACTCCCTTCGCAACTAACTGACTGACCAGAGATCGCAAACTGGATTTGCTACTAAAACTTGGATCGCCACGCCCGACTACATATAGCCCGCCCCCGATCTCGCCATTCGCTGTGGGAGGATCGATCGACAATAAACTGGTGCGGATTCGATCGCTAGGTTTGAATAATTTCAACGCCGCAGCAGTGACGAATAGCTTGCCATTAGAAGCGGGAATAAAATACTTATCACCATCAAGGTTTACCAAGATTTGCGGTGGCTGGGAGAGAGTTGAGACTACCACGCCCAAGCGCGAATAGGTTAATTGTGGAGCTTGTCTAATCTTGGCAATTTCGGCACTGAGATTTGCGGGACAGATCTGTGGGGAATCTTTTTTGGTCTGTGCTGAGATTTCGATCGAGCTAAATAAATACGCGATCGACAATGATGCCAAAAATAGAAAATGGGATTGGATAAATCTCGATCGCATGATGAAGTGGAGAGCAATAACTAATTTGAACAGACACTGATTTTGATGCGATTTTAAACTCGATCGAATAAATATACCCGATCTTTTTGATAGCTTAACCGAAACTGTGGTGTGGTTTTGAGTCGATCGACCAATCCTTGGGCAAACTCAGGATTACTCAGCCAGCCAGGATGTTTGACATTGAGCAAAATATGCTGAAATCTCGTTAGATCGGTGGGTGGTGGCTCGGTAATTGCTAACTTGACCAAAGCCCGATGGGTGAGATGGGGGGCAATTTCTGCGGTTGTGAGAACGCTGCCTTTATCGGTTTGAACTTGTTCGATCGCTTCCCTAGTTGCTTGCCAAGTGTCCAAACCCTCCCAATATCGACCCAGAAAGAAATGCGATCGAGACAAAATCAGAAATCCTAACAATGCCCAAAGGATGATCGCGCGATTGCTCCGTAGCCAACCACGATTGTCAGCCAAGCTAGAAATCACGACTAAGATCAAAAAAGGTAAGACAGGTAAAGAATACTGATGGATCACATCTCTCTGCGCGCCATCACTAGAGAGGATGTTCATCGCTAAAGCAGGAATGGCAGGAATTAATGGCGTAAGATGTCGGGGAGACAATCGCCAAATTATAGGAGACAGAGCCAGAGCGGCGTATTCTAATGTCCCGACCGAGAATATCTTACCCAACCATAAAACTGGATTGAAGATCGAATTACTGGCAATTTCGCTAAACGAATTACCCAAATAGTTATAGCGAGTGATGTGTCGCCCGACTGATGCGCCTTCGCCACCGATTGTGGGAATAATTACTTGAGTTGCAATTAGAAACCAGGCAATCCCAACTGATATGGCGATCGAACCACATAATCGCCTTTTCTCAAATAATACTAACCACAATCCGATCGAGATTACAGTCAAAGCCAGAGCTGCTTTACAACTAAGGATAATCACTAATGAACAGATAAACCATCCCACTCGTTCTAGTCGCGCAAATAGAACTGCGGCAAAAATTGCGGGGAGTGCGATCACCTCAGGATGGAAATCAAATAGATTGAGATTAAATACCAAGGGATAGAGCAAATAAACTGCTGCTAAAGTCAGTGATTGGGATGTCTTTAACCCTGCTTGTTGGGCAAGATAATATGTCGGTAATGCTCCGAGCGATAAGGCGATCGATTGAATTGCCAGCAACCAATGGACATCAGCAAAAACCTTATACAGTAAAGCAATCGGATAGAGAATAAATGCGGCATGATCGCCGAGGATGTGAAACTCGGTAAATGAAGATATCGGAGCTTCTCCTTGAGCAATCAGATAAACAGCCTGATCGAAAATCCCTAAATCCCAAGCCGTTGACTGAAATAATCCATGTTTTAAACTACTACATAAAAATAGAATCAACGCCGCGATCGCTACCATCCAAATTATTGCTTTAGACTCGCCTAATTGAGGATCTGGCTGTAGTTCTAGATTGACATCAGCTTCACTTTTCATTTTTTTTGATTCTGCGACATTGATAATCTTGTTACCCTCTCCCAGAAGGAGAGGGGCTAGGGGTGAGGGGCAAGTTAATAATCATAAGGATTCTTGGGTTCAGGAATAGGCGTTAATTTATCAGGTTGGATTGCGAGTTGGCGGTTACCGTCGATCGTCTCAGTAATTACCTTTCCTTCAATTTCTAGCCATTTGTCAGGTGGATAAGCAGATCGACTTTGCGTTAACTTTACTGGCAAGCCCACAGGATAGACATCAGCCGCGCAACAGGTGATCACGAAACGCGAAATCATGAAGAAGTTATCGGGTAGATTGCTAGTGTGGACGACAAAACCTTGAAGTTTCACCTTTTGACCTGTATAAGCATCTGGTTCGGGATAGACATCCAGCGTCCGCTTCCATTCAATTAGCGATCGCTCTTCTGGCTTACTATTAGAACGAAAAGATTCAGGCTTATTGCGGGTCATCGACAAACTATCCATCACGCCCCGATGTAAAGCCGTATCGCTAGCAAAGGGACGCGGTGTAATCAGTAATCCTGCGATTGCCACAAACAACAACAAACTGCTACTAAGCGATGGCATGATTAGTGTGAAGTGTTGCTCGGCATCAACATAGCGACGTTGCCGCGATATCCGCCACCCTTCTAAAATGCTGAGCGCGATCAGCACGAAACCAGAGGCAAAAGCCATCCACATGTAATTAGGATGAATCAGTAGATAAAGCTGCCCTGTGAACCACAGCTTAAACATTAATAGACCCCACGCCCCCATTGCCATTACATCTAGCCAGGGTTTGAGTTGAGACATCGATCGAATAGTTGTCATATTAGGGATTAGAGAGATTATCGAACATTTAGATTAATAAACAGACAAGCTAGAAAAGTAAGCTGAGCCGAGATCAAGAATAAATAGAACACAGCTCTTTTTTTGAAGATTGTGAGAATTAAGCCGATCGATTTGAGGTCAATCATCGGCCCAAATACCAAAAAAGCAAGGAGAGAACCACTAGTAAATGTTGAGGCAAATGAGAGTGCAAAGAAAGAATCCACAGTCGAACAAATGGATACAATCGCCGCAAGTAACATCATCGCCAAGATCGAACTAATTTGGCCCTGTCCCAGATTGATGATGATTTCTCTGGGAATGCCGACCTGAATTACCGTGGCGATCGCACTACCTATAATTAAAATCCCACCTAGTTCGCGCAACTCCTTTACCGAATTTTCGAGGAGCATTTGCAAGCGATCGACCAACGGTTTCGATTCGATCGGATCTGGGATATTGGCAAAAGCTGGCAAGGTAGCAACGCTTGACTGTAGGCTTTTTCCAGGTTGACCCAGAAAAAAAGTTCCAGTTTGCAAGAGATTAGAAGGTGATTGAGCTGCTGGTTCGGGGCTGTCCAAATCGCTGAACATATAGCGTGTCAGGCTGGGTTGGAGAAAAGGACGGATATCTTTTTGCATCCCGAAGATCGAACCAATAATCGTGGCGATCGACAATGACAGCACCACCCGCAACACGACAATTTCTGGTTGGTCGCGAAATGCTGTCCAAGTTGCCCAAATTACCACAGGGTTGATCGTTGGGGCTGCCAACAAAAAACCCATCGCCACCGAAGCAGGTGCGCCTTGCATGAGTAAACGCCTTGCTACAGGCACATTGCCGCATTCACATACGGGGAATAAAAAACCGATTAAACTCCCCATCAATGCTCCTAGGAAAGGATGCTTGGGCATCAGCGCGATCAGTTTTCGCTCTGACACAAACAACAGCAGCATACCCGATAGCAGCACGCCTAGGAGTAAAAACGGAATCGCTTCTACCAACAGACTCAAAAACAGGGTAAAAGCACTACTAAGTTGATTCATCTATATAACTAACTTGATTTTATGCATTGAATTTTGCCCGATCCTAGACTAAGTAATTTTTCTAGGTTAGCAGCAAAAAAATACTGGACTCGATCGAATGATTTATTTCTTGCTGGAGATTTTCGCTCTTCTCTAGTCTAGGTTGCGATCGAGATCGACTTGAGCCTTCTAACGTAGAATAACTTTTACATCGCCATAGGCATTAAAATAAGAGATCTATCATGAATCAAAATCTTAGCGATCTAGTTTCGCTGTACATCCCTTAATACGACAAGCTTGCAGTAGGTTAGCGGTTATGGATGATTTCGATAAGAGCAAAGTTAATCCTAAACAAAAGCTAGAGCCACCGAAGCTAAGTGACTACAGAGTTTCACCTGTGGAATTTACCGATAACTTTGCCAGTACCAACGATTCTAGTAACGCCCGAACTAGATCTGCGCCAGAAATCGGTGGTATTGCCTCAATTTTGGCGGAATTTGATGCGGCTACGCGCTCCGATCAATACTCTAGAGCTTTACAAAAGTTGATTCGATCGAGACAGAATGTGGTTCCAGACCTGATCGTGCGGCTGGAACAAGATGATATGGCTTTAGCCAAAAAAGCGACTCTAGCACTGGGATATTTGCGATCGCCTCAGGCAATTTCCAGCTTAGTCGAAGCTGCCCGAAATCCCGATCGACAACTGCACTGGCACGCTACGACGGCTTTAGCCTGCATCGGTAATAGAGAAGCTGTGGGCTGGTTAGTAAAAATGCTGCGCCATCGATCGATTCAAGTCCAAGCGGCGGCGGCAAAAGCTTTAGGTCGGGGTGGTCTGCCAGTCGTATCACCTCTGGTCGATGTCTTGAAACACGGTGATGATCTAGTCAGAATCCATGCGGCGCACTCCTTAGGTCAGATCAACTCACCTTTAGCAGTCCCAGCTTTGATCCAGTCATTGTCAGATCGAGTCAGAACTGTACGGTTTGAATCAGCTTGGGCACTTGCCCAGATTCGATCGCCACTGGCTTGTAATGCTTTAGCCGCTCGACTCACAGATGCCGATCTCAGCGTCCAATCCCAAGCCGCCCAAGCTCTACGGGCAATTGGTGCGCCATCCACCACCGCCTTAGCCACCATGCTCAAAAACCCCTCTAGCAATACTCGTAGTGTTGCTGCCCGCACTTTGGGGCAAATGGGCATCGATGAAGCTATTCCCCTACTGATCGATCTGATGCGGCACGATCCTTTCCCTGTAGTGCGCTGTGATGCTGCCACGGCTTTGGGTGAAATCGGTTCTTATGAGGCGGTGTTTCACTTATCAGCGATGCTCAAAGATGGCGATCGAGCTGTGCGTAACTCGGCGGCTCGTGCCCTACGTGAAATCAATACGCCTGAATCGATCGAAGTTTTGCGCGGATATAACCAAGCTGTAGCTATACCCAAGTACTCAGTCTCCAGTTCCGATCTGCCCACAGTGTTACAGGCAGCCATCCCCAAATATTCCATGCCCGATGATATGACGGTGCTACAGTCGGTTGAAGATCTACGTTTCTAGCTTGACGTTAAGTATGGAAAATATCGAAAGTCTGGGATTACAGTTAATCGCGATCGTGTTAGGGGCAAGTGTTGGGAGCTTTTTAAACGTTGTGATTTACCGTGTCCCTGCGGAATTATCGATTTTGTTTCCGCCATCGCGTTGTCCCACCTGCCTCAAACAACTCGCCCCCAAAGATAACATCCCGATTTTGGGCTGGTTTCTGATTAAGGGCAAATGTCGCTACTGTCATACGCCTGTTTCTTGGCGTTATCCCCTGATTGAGGGCATTACAGCAATTTTATTTTGGTGGGTATCGATCGCCTTTGGTGGTTCTACCCCTGTGCTGGTGATGCTTGGTTACTGCCTCCTCCTAAGCTGGCTGCTATCTTTGGCGGTGATTGACCTCGACACGATGACATTGCCCAATGTTTTAACCCAGTCTGGTTTAGTTGCAGGCGTAGCTTTTCAGAGCATGATGGTTTTGATGCCTGAACTCAAGCACACTAGTTGGAGCGATCGATTATTACTGAGCATCACTGGGGCAGTAGTGGGCATTTGGTTACTAGATATCATGCGCTTCTTGGGTCGAGTCTGGCTGGGCAAAGAGGCAATGGGGGCGGGTGATCCTAAGCTTGCCGCCATGATCGGGGCTTGGTTAGGCTGGGAAAAATTATTACTATCGATCTTGGTCGCGGCGGCATTGGGATCGTTGCTCGGTGTCTTGGCGATCGCCCTGCAAAAACTCGGCAAAAAACAAGAATTTCCATTTGGGCCATTTTTAGCGATCGGAGCCACTTGCGCCCTGTTTTTTGGCGATGTGATTTTATCGACTTACCTCAGTTGGTTTGGCTTAAATTAATTTACAGCTATGAGTGACTAGAAATGGCAAAAAATTGGCGTAAATAGCAAAAAATCAGATTAAATCAGCTTATTTATGGCTATTAATAAATAATAGATCGCACGGTGTCGATCGATTATTTTGCTAATTCCTATTGACAATGTTCCCTATAGGTCTATAATCCCTCCATTAGTGGTTAGACTGCGCTTTTCTAAGCATAAAAAAATCTATGTTCAGTAATCTGAAGGGTATTTTTGGTGGCGGACCGAAGGGCGTCGGCATAGAGATCAACTCCGAGCGAGTTAATATCGTGCAGTTGCGTCGTAAAGGACAGTCATCGTTCAAGTTGGTGAATCATGCTTCTGCGGTTCTGCCAGAAGGAATTGTGGAAGAAGGACGCATCAGCGATCCAATTCAATTAGGTGAGATCATTCGCAGCCTCATGTCAGAAAATAAAATTTCTGCCAAACGTGTGGCTACAGCCGTCCCAGGTCGCGAAACTGTGAGTCGCCTGATCAAGCTCCCCGCCGAAATTCCTGATGCTGAACTGCGTGAAATGGTGCTAAACCAGGAAGCCAGCCTCTATCTGCCATTCCCCCGTGAAGACGCTGATGTGGACTATCAAAAGCTAGGGACGAGCTTAGATGACGACGGGATTGAAAGACTAGAGATTCTGATGGTGGCAACTCCTCGAGAAGTCACTGACATGTATCTCCAAGCAATGGAAATTGCTCAATTGAGTGTTGATATTATCGAAGTCACAAGCTTTGCCTTGATCAGGACGCTCAAAGAGCAGTTGAGTCGATATAGCTCTGCTGCCGAAGCCGTGGCGATTGTTGATATTGAGTATGAGTCCACCGAAATTACGATCGCCGTAGATGGCGTACCGCAGTTTTCTCGGACTGTCGGCATCGGCACGGCACAGATTCAAAATGCCCAATTGCGTGCGATCAACTTGCCGCCTCGTCGCAATACCGATATGGATATGCTGCAAGCGATGAATGTGCCAATTCAAACGATGGATACGGCAGGGCTAGCGGGCATGGTCAGCACTAACCCAGGTGATGCCGCAATCTTGCGGGTACTGGGCGACCTCGGTGATGAGTTGCGCCGTTCGATCGACTTCCACACTAGCCAATCGGCTGGATCGGATGTCGTTCAGCTTCTCCTCACTGGACCAGGCGCTTGTATTGGTCAACTCAATGAGTTTTTTAGTCAGCGTCTCGGTGTGGCGGCAATTCAGGTCGATCCGTTGGAATCGCTATCTGTGAGCACCGATCAAGAGATCTCACTCCAAGAGCGTTTGGGATTATCGATCGCTTTAGGTTTAGGTGTAAGAGAGGCTTAATTTTATGTACAGTTTAGATATTAATTTTCTGAGCGATCGAATCGATCCTGAGAAAGAGGCAGCAGCAAGCGTACCCATTCAGGATACCCAGTGGCTGATCTATGGTGGAGCGGTGTTTGGCTTGTTATTGGCAATCGCTGGCGGGGCATATTTTTATGTCTCTTACAGGGAAACCGAACTCCAATCTCAGGTAACTACGCTGACAGCCCAAGAAACTGCACTGGATGCCAAGTTAAAAGAGTTGGCGAACTCAGAAACAGTAATTAAGGCGATCGAAGATCAGACTAATCAACTTGTGACTCTGTTTGTTGGCGATATTCCTGCCTCCGCCGTGTTGCAAGAAGTCAGGCAACGTTTACCTATTGGCGTTCAGGTTGATAGCATCAATCAGACAGCTAAAGACATTACTCTGGTCGGTCAAGCAACTAGTTTTAACGATATTAACGATACTCTTCTCCTACTTCAGAGTTCACCATATCTCGATCCAGCTAAAGCCACGATTAGATTTGCCAAGCTCCAGCCTGAAAAACCAGATGTAAGAGTGACTTTAATCGATTTTGAGATTGGGGCAACCTTAACCTCAGAACCTGCAACTAAGTTGTTACCACAACTGCAAAATTCAGGTGCAGAAGGGCTAGTCCAAAGAATCAAATTGCTGCAAGAAAAAGGAGTAATGTAATGACAGCTAGTATTGGATCTTCAGATTTTGACGAAGGTGGATCGGGAGGTTTAATCCTTTTTGGTCGCCAAATTCCCGCTAAGATTTTAGGTATTGTGCTTGGGGCCATTGGTGTGATTGGGGCTGGATTTTTATATGTGAATAATATTCAGCCTGGGTTCGATAACATCACGAAGCTAGAGGGCGAAATTAATACCAAAAACACCAGTATTGGTCAAAAAACCCAGCAGGTAAATAGCAAGGGTGACCTCAGCCAAAAAATTGATGCCGCCAAGCAGAGAAATCAGGCTGTTTTGGCATTACTGCCCAGTTCTGACAACATCGATACTTTAGTTCGAGATCTTAGTGCGCGCTTCCCCGCCACAGTAAGTCTATCGAATGGCTCAACTTCGATCGAAATCAAGAATGTTCTAGAAGAGATTCGACCCGCGACTGCGGTGGCGGCTGGTGCAGGTGCTCAGTATCAAACTCGGACGTTCAATGTCCAGTTCACTGCGCCCTATCCAGACGCGATCAAAATTATGCAAAACCTGGAGTTACTCAAACCTCAACTGGTGGTTAAAAACATCAAGATGATCAAGAGTACCAATGTTAAATTGACTCCAGTTGCTAACAGTAAGGTGACACCTGAGCAGCAGAGAGCAATATTGGCGACACTGCCACCATTGCTAACTATCAGCTTCCTGTTGGAGGCATATGTGCCATTTAGCGAAGCGGAAATCAAAGCCGCCGAAGCAGCTAAAGCCCCTGCACCTGTCGCTCCTGCTAAGTAGTAGAGGCGAGGATTGTCGGGAATTTCATCTAGACGTTTGATTACCTAATATTTGATGAATTTCTGCTTGAATTTATCGATCCAATAAGGAGCAAATCGTCTATCATATTTCACTTGTTTAGTGGTTTAAGTGAGGAGTCTAAATTTATGATCATGAATCGTCAATCATTAGCGTGCTGGCTAATCGCGGCAACTGTCTGCCCTCAAGTTTTAATGCTTGCACCTTCAGCCCAAGCTAGTCGTGCTGCCAACAGTCGAATTACTAACATTAAAACCAATTTGGCTGGCAATCGACTCCAGTTGATGTTGAATTTCGCCAGTAACAATCGACCACAAGTTTCGTACACCAATCAGGGGAAAACCTGGATCGCCACGATCAGTGGGGTGCAGTTAAAACTCAGTAACGGCAATGCTACCTTCGCCCAGACTAATCCTGCATCTGGCATCAGTTCGATCGAAGCAACTCAGATCGCATCTGACAAAGTTCAAGTCAGAGTTACGGTTAATGATGCTGCTGCGATTAAAAATTTAGTCAAATCCAGCAATGTTCCTAGTGGCATGGTGTTCAGCATTTCTACGAGTGCGCCTGTTGCAGTTAAGCCAAGTATCTCGAATAAGTTTGCTCAAGCCAATCCTAGAGAAGTAAACGTATCTAATCCGACTGGCAGCAAGGTAACGCCTTTGTTCCAGTCCAAAATCACGATCATTCCCAGTAACGATCGACTCAAACTAGCCCAAATTCCTCCTGCCTCCGCAGGGCGACCACTGCCACCAGCCTCGACGCGGGTTCAACCTCAGTTGCCTGGGCGCGTTCAAGGTGTTGTGCCACCGTTTCAGCGCAGACCAGTTCCACCTCCTGTTGGTGATATCTCGGTGAGTAACTACAACCTGCGGTCAGACATCATCGATCTTGGTAGTGCTGAGCGTGTGCCACGGATTTCGCTCCGAGAAGCTCCTGTGCGTGACGTACTCACTTTGATCGCTCGTGTCGCTGGCATGAACGTTGTTTTTGCCGATGACAGTGCGGCTCCAACCGCAGGGGCAACGGCTACGACAGGTGGAATCAACAATCGAATTTCTCTGGATATTGAGAATGAAACCGCCCAAGATGTCTTTAACAATGTTTTGAGACTGACTGGCTTGGATGCTAACCGCATGGGACGCACGATTTTTGTCGCCGCGAGACTACCAAACAGTGTGCGTAATATCGTGTCACGCAGTTATCGCCTCAATCAAATCACTGCCCCTGAAGCTGCTAACTTCCTAGTTGCATTGGGAGCAGAGAGATCGGTTGTGCGGTCGCGTCCTGTCACCGTCGCAACGACCACGGCGATTGGCACAACGGCAAGTTTAGTGCAAACCCAAACCAGCAATGAAACTAACGTTACAGTCGATCGACTTCCAGATTCTCCTGATGGGCCACCATTGTTACGAGGTTTGCAGGTCGTGGCTGAAGATCGGACTAATTCGGTTACTCTCGTTGGCTCGCCCAGCAAGGTGGAATTGGCAGCAGCACAGCTCGCACGTCTGGATATTCGCAAGCGTCAGGTGGCTGTCAACGTCCGAGTTGTTGATGTTAACTTGAATGCCACTCAGCGCACTGGAGCGAATAGTTCATTTGGGATCAATGACACCTTCTTTAATGTCAACGACGGTGTTGCCACAGTTAACTTCGGTGAAAATACACCTGCGAGAGGACCATCATCTGGTTTAACAGGTAGACCGATTGTGACTAATCCTAATGCAGGTGCACCGTTGTTTACAAACCCAGATGGTACTCAACTGGTTCGCGATCCAGTCACAGGTACATTTGTGCCCCAGACTATAAATCAGCCTGGTTCGCCTTTTAGTGCTAGTGGCAGTCCACTTGAGCCGGGTATTTCGGGCTTAACTCCAGCCCAACAAGCGGCAGGAGCTACGACTGGTACTGCGGCGCGTTACTACCTCAACCCAGGCGGACAGATCAATGCCAACTTGCCAGGACTTCCGCCAGCCCTCAAAAATGGTGCTTATGCTAATACTCCACTGCTGTTAGATCCTGTATCTGGCAATCCTGTGATCGCGACTTCGGCGGTTGCTGCGCTCCCAGCGACGATTGGTCAGGCGGCACAGTTTGCTTACTCTTTGCCAGGGCTGTTCCAGTATCCCAAGCAGTTCTTGACTCAGTTGCAATTCCAAATCCAAACTGGAAATGCTAAAGTTCTCACCGATCCGACTTTGACCGTACAAGAGGGTGAAACTGCTGTAGTCAGTCTCGTTCAAGAAGTATCTCGCGGTATTATCGAAGAAATTCAGAATATCAACGGTCAAACCCTTAGGGCTTCAAGAGTAAATATCGGCAACGCTGGTTTAACTCTGAATGTTAAGGTCGATCGAATTGATGATAACGGTTTCATCAACATGTCTGTCGCGCCTGTTGTCTCTGTGCCTGGTCGATCGATTCAGGTTAATCAGGGTTCTGGCTTTAACGAAGTTACACTGCTGATATCTCGATCGCTGAATTCTGGACAAGTTCGCCTCAGAGATAACCAAACTCTGATTCTGTCAGGTGTAATTCAAGACACAGATCGCGAGACTGTGCAGAAAGTACCTTTCCTCGGCGATCTGCCTCTGATCGGACAGTTGTTCCGCCGTACAACTACAGAAAACACGCGTAATGAGGTGATCATTATTGTCACACCACGCATTCTTGATGACAGCGATCGATCTCAGTATGGCTACACCTATCAGCCTGGTACAGAAGTTCAAAAAGTCCTAAACAACAACAACACGCCTTTTAGATAGACCTCACTCATTCGATCGCTAAACAAGACTTTCGTCACTGAAAGTTATACCGAGAGACACTGGATGCAGTGTCTCTTTTTTTGTCCAGATGCGATATGATAATGCAGTTAGGGCATATAGCTCAGTGGATAGAGCACCAGGTTCCGGTCCTGGGTGTCGGGGGTTCGATCCCCTCTATGCTCATTTAAAATTTGTTGAACAAATTCCTCCAAGGCGGTTTCTGGTAAAAAAATTACCCATTCCGAAGCCCCTAAATCCCCAATTCTGGGGACTTTGATTTCAGAACCCCCAGAATTGCGATGCACTGAGCTTGTCGAAGTGGGGGCAGGGGACTGGGTAGATTCTTTAAGGGAAATCTCCTAATTCTCGCCTTGCCGAAATTTTCGCCCACACCGCCGCAGATTTTCGTGATTGCTCTCTGTTGGGATTTTTTTTGGCGTGCAGGAAGAAATTGGTTAAATCTGCGATCCATTCAGTCAGAACAGATATGAGATACTAAAAATTAAACATAGGGCTAAGGTCATGACTTTTACTATCGACCCCTCTACACATCCTGTAACGCTACCCGACCACACACAACTACCCGAATCGGATGGCACGTTTGTGAAAAATTTCCAAGAACATCCCCAAAGTATCCTACTTACAGATTCACTCACACCTTTCCTGCAACAAAGATATCCCGACGGACAATATGCGATCGGGCAAGACTCTGGGATCTATTGGCGCATGACCGATCCACCCGAAAAAGGTGCAGAAGCCCCCGACTGGTTTTATGTACCCAATGTTCCGCCCACCCTAAATGGCGAACCGCGACGGTCTTATGTGTTGTGGCAAGAATTTATCGCACCCCTGATTATTTTAGAATTTGTCTCTGGCAATGGCTCCGAAGAGCGCGATCGAACACCATGGACAGGCAAGTTTTTTGTTTACGAGCAGGTGATTCGTCCCGCATTTTATGGCATCTATGAAGTCAAAAAAGGCAGCGTAGAAATGTATCGACACGTTGCCAATCGGTTTGAACTTTTGCCAGCCAACGATCGAGGTCACTATTCGATCGAGGGTCTAGGCGTAGAACTTGGAATTTGGCATGGACGCTATCAAAACTTAGAACTGCCTTGGTTGCGTTGGTGGGATACGGCAGGTAATCTATTGCCAACTGGTTTTGAATATGCTGACCAAGAAAGCCAACGGGCTGACCAAGAAAGCCAACGGGCTGACCAAGAACATCAACGGGCTGAGCAAGAAAGCCAACGGGCTGAGCAAGAAAGCCAACGGGCAGACCAAGAGCGTCAACGGGCTGAGCAAGAAAGCCAACGGGCTGAGCAAGAAAGCCAACGGGCTGAGCAAGAAAGCCAACGGGCAGACCAAGAGCGTCAAAGCAATGAAATTTTGATCGCCCAGCTTCGTGCTGCTGGCCTTGAACCTCAAGTTTAAGCCTCAAAAGGTTCAGCAATTCTCATTTTGCCAGCTTGTTCTCATTACCCGATCATCAGTTCAGAAACTCTAGATCGGATCGAAATTTTTTCAGTCCGTTACCAAGTCTGATGGATGATTCCATTTACCCATGAACACAAAGTCAGTTAGTGGTTTGCGGGTTCTGGGTTCCAATTCTTTTGCTCGTAACGATTTGGGTAAAGTCTGCGGATCGCCCAAATACCCGATCGCGATCATTGCCACTGGTTCCCAGCCCTTTGGAATACCAAAGATCGATCGAGCTTTCTCAACATCAAACCCTGCCATTTGGTGGGCAAACAAATCTAGCGAGATTGCCTGATTTATTAGATTACCAGATGCTGCTCCGACATCGTGGAAAGCATGGCGATTTTCTCTTCCGTCTTCGTCAAAGTGGAGTTTGGCAACTGACAACATCAGCACAGGGGCATTCTGTGCCCATGATTGATTGAACTCAATCAGGCAACTGAGGAGACTGGCATATTCTGCGGGTTCGTCTTTGGAGGCAATTATAAAACTCCACGGTTGCTCATTGTAAGAAGAGGCTGCCCAACGTGAGGCTTCTAATAAAACCAACAACTTATCTCTTTCAACGGTACGATTTGAGAAGGCGCGAGGACTCCAACGCCCACGGATCAAATCATGAACTGTATATTCAGCCTCAACTAGATTTTCGATCATGAAATTGACTCCTTGGTAAATGTTTATCGAACTCAGTGCCACAGCCCTAGTAAATTCGATCGAATCTACAATGTCCGACGCGGAAAATTTCTTCTTTGGCAAGGAACAGGGAGATCGCTTCAACCCCCAAAATTAGCCAAGCGTGATCGCACAAATCTTCGATTTCGATTAGCAAAGTATCAACAATCTGAGGATCTGGACAGTGAATAGTCAAGAGATTGTGATGATCGACGTAAATAATGCACTTTAATAAACTTTCCGCAAAAAAGTTACGCAGTCGATCGATCCGAAATCGCTCAAGTAGGATCAAATCGGCAAGATTCATTTCAGTAAGTAACATGACAATCAATAAACCTATTCTTATGATCGGGAAAGTATGAGGCTGAGCAGAAAAGTTATGCTTTCGTTAACGCTGCTTGTAGTTTTGCTTCATCCTCTTTCGACAATGAAGTTCTTAGAACTTTGCCCTCAAATTTGCTCAGGTCTTCTAAAACCTTATCGGGGGTGGATTTTCTGATCAGAAAAAAGATAGCAGATGTACTTGGTTCAATTGTGCTTCCAACTTCTCGAATGAAGTTATCGTCAATGCCAATGTCGGTCACAGCTCCTGAAAGAGCGCCAGCCGCAGCCCCAACCGCCCAACCAAGTAATGGATTGAAGAAGATAAAACCGAAGAGCAGTCCCCAAAAACCTCCACTCAATGCCCCAGAAGAAACTAATTCTTGGGTTTGCTTCACTTTAACTTTGCCATCTTTGTTTCTGATCACGATCGCCGCATCTTCAAGACTAATGAGATACTCGCGTTCGAGTTTGATCAAATCAAGAAGCACTTCATCTGCCTTTGTCTCATCTTTAAACCCAATCACAATTAAATCGCTCATATTTCTCCTAGATTAATAATAAATAACTGATTTTCTGTAGTCTGAAACGATACTGGATGTTGCGTTATCGATGCTTAGAAGTTATAAGCGATTCCCACAAGTATGCCAAAGTCAGTTCGGCGCAAGAATGAGAGGTTTGCTGCCGCAGTCACGGTGAAAGTACGAGAAATTGGTAGATCGACACCAGCCGTAATTAAAGG
>Ga0209181_10005230_pt1 | contig 18760 bp, 19 predicted proteins | sample MAT05_FD_187208 | JGI IMG/M metagenome (GOLD analysis project Ga0209181, IMG submission 187208) | Freshwater microbial communities from Lake Fryxell liftoff mats and glacier meltwater in Antarctica - MAT-05 (SPAdes) (version 2) | ecosystem: Environmental > Aquatic > Freshwater > Ice > Liftoff...
CCTCGACGGACGACAGCGCGGGGCAGATCGAGGCGGTGAACGACCCGCGCATCCGTTTCATTCGGTTGCCGGAAAATATCGGGCTGACGCGGAGTCTGAATGTGGGCTTGCGCGAGGCGCGGGGGGAATTTGTGGCCCGCCAGGATGCCGACGATCTTTCGGCTCCGGAGCGGCTGGAGAAGCAGGTGGCGTTTCTGGAGGCGCACGCGGAGGTGGCGGTGGTGGGCGCGCAAGGGCGGCTGATCGACGCGGGGGGTCGTTCGCGCGGCAACCGCAACCTTCCCTTGGAAGCCGCGGGCGTCCGGTGGCTCAGCCTGTTCGACAATCCGGTGATCCACACGGCGGCGATGTTTCGAATGGCGGTCGCACGGGAGGAATTCGGCGGCTACGACGAGACGTTTTCGACCTGCCAGGACTACGAGCTTTGGACGCGGATCGCGGAGCGGCACGAGGTGTGCAATCTGCCGGAGCGCCTCGTGACGGTGCGCGAACACCGCGAGTCGATCAGCGCGGTGCGCCGCGTGGAGGGGCCAGAAATGGTGCGGCGGGTGGTTCGCCGGATTTTGGAGCGAAGGGGAATGGCGCTCAGCGCAGCGGAGGTGGAAACCGTAGTCGGGTTCCGGCGGCATTTGAAAACAGACGAAATAGCAGGGTTTCAACGGATGATTAACCGTTGGGATGGCACTTTTCCCGAAGCCAGCGACGACCTCGCCCGAACGCGGGCCGGAGTCTTCGTCCGGGTAGGCTACAATCTTCTTTGCGAAAACCGCTCGACGGCGGTCGGACAGTTGGTCGAAGCGATTCGGGCTTTTCCACCGATTGTAACGGAAATCCCTTGGCCACAGGTGGTTGCGCTGCTGCTTCTCGGCGAACGGGCGCGACGGCTGGCGGGATAATCCCCGGTCAAGGACGCCAGAGCAGGCGTTTGCGGGAGAGCTTGATCGGGGTGTAGCCGTGGCGCTGGGCGTAGGCGATGAGCGGGGCTTCGAGGTCGTCGTCTTCCACGCTGGTGAGGATTCCTCCGGGCGGATTTTTTTGGAGTAACGCGGCTAGTTCGTCGGGGCCGACGAAGTGAAATTCGGCGCGGCGTTCCACCGGGACGAAACGCGCGCTGCGCCAGGCGAACGGACCGGTGGCGAATTCCGGGTAGATGCGGAGGCCGCCGGCGATCGGCCAGGCGGGGGCGAGCGTGAGGATGCGGCCGTCGGGAACGTGGCGGCGGAGTTCGGCGCCAAAGTCGGCGGCTTCGGAGGAAAACCACTCGTCGCGGTGGCGGATGTCGTCCCAGCCCGGGAAAGGCTGGTTGCCCTTGCCGCCCGGGTTGATGGCAGCGACGACTCCGGCGCCGGCGAGCAAAACCAGACCGATCGGGAGCAGCAACCGCCGCGGCGATGGGCCGCCGTCTCCACTGCCCGTCAAGGCGAGCCCGAGGGTCAGCAGGGGGATGAGGGCGAAGAAGTGTTGGTATTGGTAACGTGAAGGGAGAGAGCAACCTAGGACGAGAAAGAGGGCCGTCCACGCGACGACGAGCAGGCCGGATCGGGTAGGGTCGACCGCGGAGAGACGGCGCCGGATTGCGGGGATCAGCAGGGCGCCAAATGCCACGAAAACGGGCCAGCTCGGCAGGACGACTTCTTTGACGAAGAAGCGAAGCTTCCGCCACCCGGACATGGTTTTCTGGATGCGGGTGTTTTCCGGATCCAAGAGGCGAAGGCGCGGGAACTGGAGGTTGTCGAAAAGGAAAGCGTCGCGCGCGGTGGCGAGGAAGAAAATGGACGGGGCGAGCGCCAGGGTCGCGCTGCCGACAAAAACGGCCGCCAAGGCGCACCGGCGTTTTCTTTCCACCGGGAAGAAAAATGTGAGCCCAAACAGCGGGAGCAGGCAGGGCAGGACGGTGAGGCGGGTGCCGACCGCGAGGCCGCAGGCGGCGCCGCTGAGGGCAATCCACGCGAGCGAATCGCGGCGGAGGGCGGCGACATGAGCGCAGACGGAGAGGACGAGGAGGCAGGCGGGGACTTCGTGGTTCCAGGTTTTGCCGGCGGTGAAGATCACGACGGGGTCGAAGAGCAGGAACGCCCCGAGGGCAAGCACGGTCAGGACGTGACCGGCGGTGCCTCCACGTTCGCTCCGGAGGCTGACTAGAAAGATGGCGCCGAGGGCGAGCCAGGTGCAGGCGAAGGAGAGGAGCTTCGGGCCGAGGATAGGGTCGCCGGTGAGGCGATCCATGGCGGCGTAGGCGAAGACGAGGTTCGGGAGGTGGAAGAGGGGGAAATCGCGATACGGCAGGAGGCCTTCGCGGGAAAGGAGGGCGCCGGGGGCGAGGAATTGGTGCTCGTCGTGGTTCAGGCCGTGGTCGACGGTGCGGGCAAAAAGCAGGAGCCCGGCCGCGAGCCAGAGGAGCAGGGCGATGAGGCGGGCGGAGGCGGAGGCGTTCAGGCGGGACGGGAGATGATGACCGAGAGCAGGGCGACATCGGCGGGGGTGATGCCGCTGATGCGTGCGGCCTGGCCGAGGGTTTCCGGGCGCACTTTGGCGAGCTTTTGGCGGGTCTCGTGGCGGAGACCGATGATCGTGTCGTAGCTCAGGGAGGCGGGGATGCGCTTCTCTTCGCTGGCCCGGAGACGGACCACGGCGGTTTCCTGGCGGGTGATGTAACCCTCGTATTTGAGGTCGATCTCGAGGGCTTCCCAGAGCGCCGGGTCGAAGCGGGCGCGGAGTTCGGCGGGGAGGAGCGCGGTGTGGTTTTCCGGACGGCGAAACCACTGCGCGACGGTCACACCATCGAAGCGGGTGGTGGCCGCAAACTCGCCGAGCTGGGCGAGGTTTGCCTGTTTGGCGAGGACTTTGGCGTGACGTTCGGGGTCGACGAGACCGTGCGTGTGGGCGAGCGGAGTGAGGCGGAGGTCGGCGTTGTCGTGGCGGAGGAGCAGGCGGTGTTCGGCCCGGCTGGTGAACATCCGGTAGGGTTCGGGGGTGCCCTTGGTCACGAGGTCGTCGATCAGAACGCCGATGTAGGCACTGGCGCGGTCGAGGGTGAAGGGCGGTTTACCGAGCACCTTGAGCGCGGCGTTTGCGCCGGCCATTAGACCTTGCGCAGCGGCTTCTTCGTAGCCGGAGGTGCCATTGATCTGGCCGGCGAAGTAGAGGCCCGGAACCCGTTGGGTTTCCAAGGTGTGCGCGAGTTGGGTGGGCGGGCAGAAGTCGTATTCGACGGCGTAACCGGGGCGCATGATTTCGGCGTTTTCCAAGCCTGGGATGGTGCGGATGAAGGCGTATTGGACCTCCAGCGGGAGACTCGTGGAGACACCGTTGACGTAGATTTCTTCGGTGTGGCGGCCCTCGGGTTCGAGGAAGATCTGGTGGGCCGGTTTTTCCGCGAACTTCACCACCTTGTCCTCGATGGAGGGGCAATAACGCGGACCGACGCCTTCGATCCGGCCGGCGTAGAGCGGTGATTTGTCTAGGTTGGCGCGGATGAGATCGTGGGTGCGCTCGTTTGTGTAGGTCGTCCAGCAGGGGAGTTGTTCCATGTGGAACACGCCATCCGACGAATGGTTCAGGGAAAAGATGTCGTCGCGAGTGTGGACGAGGCGCTCGGGCACGAACGAGAAGGGGAGAGGTATTGAATCGCCGCCTTGCGGTGAACACTGGGAGAAATCAATGGTCTTCCCGTGAAGGCGGCACGGGGTGCCGGTCTTGAAACGGCCGACTTCAAATCCGAGATCTTTCAAACAATCGCTGAGCGTCGAGACGCTGTCGCCCATCCGACCGCCGGCTTGGTTTTGCAGACCGACATGGAGCAGGCCACGCATGAAGGTGCCGGTCGTCACGACGACCGAATGGCCGCGAACCTGAAAGCCTAGATTGGTTTCGATTCCAACGGCAACCCCTTCTTCGCTGAGGATTCGGGTGACATTGCCTTGTTTGAGGTCAAGGTTCGGGGTGCGCTCAAGGATGGCTTTCGCGCGAAATTGATAGGCCTTCTTGTCGCACTGCGCGCGGGGTGAGCGGACGCTGGGGCCTTTCTTCTGATTCAGCATCCGGAACTGGATGCTCGTTGCGTCGGTATTCAGGCCCATGACACCACCGAGGGCGTCGATCTCACGGACAATTTGACCTTTGGCCTGTCCGCCGATCGCCGGATTGCAGGACATTTGACCCACGGAATCGAGATTCTGCGTGAGCATCAGCGTCTGGCAGCCGAGCCGAGCCGCGGCGCTGGCCGCTTCGATCCCGGCGTGGCCGGCGCCGATGACAATTACGTCGTAGGTCTTCGGATAAACGAACATGTTCTACGTGGAACAGTCAGGTCCCAAGAATACCCTCGCTCGCCCGAGGCAAAAGTTCGCGCAACGTCGCTTCGAAAGTTGCACCCTGAAGGTTCGCCGAGCAGACTTGGAGCGACGGTGCGAATTCCGCGAGGACTTGCCGGCAGGCACCGCACGGGCTGACGGGCGATTTGGAATCCGCGATGATTGCGACGGCTTCAAACTCTCGTTCCCCAGCGGCCACCGCGGCAAAGACCGCGTTTCGCTCGGCGCAACTGGTCAGGCCGAACGAGAGGTTTTCCACGTTGCACCCGGTGAACACGCGCCCACTTTTGGCGAGCAAAGCCGCACCGACCGCAAATCGGGAATACGGCGCATAAGCCTGTTCGCGGGCTGTCCGGGCTTGGGCGAGGAGGGCGGAGAAGTCCATAAGTGGTTGCGGCTGTTTTACTTGTGCACGGGAAGCGGGACGCGCCGCCTTTCCCGTTGCAATCAGGAGGGGTTTTCGCGACAAACACTTTCGTGGTTCGCACGCCGCGTCAATATTCAGGAAAACTCATCGCTGTCGAGGGACTGGATGGATCGGGCAAATCGACGCAAATTTATCTGGTCAAACGCTGGCTGGAACTGGAGGGCTACCGCGTGTTTTTCACGGAGTGGAATTCGTCGGTGCTGGTGAAGAAATCGACGAGCAAGGGGAAAAAGCGGCAGCTTTTGACGCCGACGACGTTCTCACTAATCCATGCGACGGACTTCGCGGATCGCTACGAGCGGCAGATTCTTCCGCTGCTGCGGGCGGGTTACATCGTGCTGTGCGACCGTTACATTTACACCGCGCTGGCCCGTGATGCAGTGCGCGGGGTGGATCGGGAATGGGTAGAGACGATCTACAGCTTTGCGGTGCATCCAGACATTACGTTCTATTTCCGCGTGGCGCTGGAGGTGTCGCTGAACCGCATTCTCGAGGGCCGCCCGGCGCTCAAGTATCACGAGGCGGGTCTGGACATGGGTTGGAGCACGGACCCCTACGAAAGCTTCCGGATTTTTCAGGGGAAGGTCTACGCGGAATACGAGGGGATGCGGGAGAAGTTCGGATTCACCGTGGTGGATGCGTCCGAGGAAATCCAGGTGCAGCAGGCCAAGGTGCGCCAGATGATCCGGGAACAGATCGACCTTCCCGCGTTCCGCCAACGGCCATGCTTCTAATCGAACGACCATGCCCTTAGTCGAAAAGAACTTCTTCGGCCGGCCGCTTCCGGAGGTGCAGGACTGCAAATTCGCGGGCCAGCTTTTTGCGATCGAAGGCGCGGATGGCTCGGGACGTTCGACGCAGATTGCGCAGCTCAGCGGCTGGCTGGAAGCGAATGGTTTCGCGGTGAAACACATCGGCATCCGGCGCTCGAATCTCGTGGGCGAAGAACTCGAAGACGCGAAGCAGGGCAACGTGCTGACGCACACGACGCTGTCGCTTTTTTATGCGACGGACTTTTTCGATCAGCTCGTGCACGAGATGATCCCGGCGCTCCGAGCGGGCTTTGTGGTGCTGGCGGATCGTTATGTTTATACGTTGATGGCGCGCGACATCGTCCGCGGCGCGCAGCGGGAATGGACCCGAAATCTATATAGTCTCGCGCTGGTCCCGGACGCGGTCTTTTATCTCAAGGTCGGCGCGCGCCAACTGGTGGAGCGCAACTTTCAAAAGAACTCCACGCTGGATTACTGGGAGAGTGGGATGGATCTGGGGCTATCGCACGATATGTTCGACAGCTTCATCAAGTATCAGCGGCTCCTGCAGGCGGAGTTTACCTCGATGCAGGAGGAGTATGGATTCCAAGTGATCAATGGGAACCTGCGGATCGATGGGATCCAGCGGGAACTTAGAAAGAAGATCGGCGGGATGTTAGGGATCGCCGCGACGTTGTAAGTCGCTACTTACTTGGGGAGTCCGAGCATTCGCAGTGCCTTGATAAAGGAGCCGGCGAAGTAATCGACGTTGAAGCAGCGATCGAAACAGCGCAGGGCATTCTCACGCATCTCGGTGCGCTTTTCCGGAGGCAGCTCAAGCCAGCGCTCCATGATGCGGACGGCGCCACCCTCGTTGTCGTCCTCGATGAGACCGGCGTTATGCAGCTTCACTTCACGCCAGATATTGACGCGATTTGAGATGAGCACGGGCAATCCGCAACTCAGTGCTTCGGCAACCGCGATCCCAAAGTTTTCCTGATGGGAGACGAGGAAGAAAGCGTCTGCGGCGCGAAAGGCGCCCCATTTCAAATCCCCGGTGACCATCCCCGTCCAGGTAACGCGATCGGCGATGCCGAGTTTCTGGGCCTGAGCCTTGAGAGCGGCCACGTATTCCTCGGAACCGCCGCCCCCCATGACAAGGTGCAGCCGCTCGCGGCGCGCTGGATCCCGCTCGGTGTGGCGGAGTGCTTCCGCAAAGGAGATCAGAAGCAGGTCGCAGCCTTTTTTTTCATGCAGGCGGCCAAGGAAGAGGAGGATCTCTTTATCCCGCGTTTCGGGAAATTTCTCAAAGAATAGGGCTCGCTGCGCGGCCGCATCCCCGGTGGCTCCCGCGATGCCATAAGAGACGACGATCTCGTCGCAATGGTAGAGCCAAAAGGAGCGACGGGCGAGACGGCGTTCCTCCTCGGTAGTGAAGAGGACGGCGAGCGCGTCGCGGAGGACGCGATATTCGCCCCACGGCCAGTAGAGCCACTTTTTGAGGTGCTTGAACGGGTAGTAGTGCTTGAACCACGGATCGAGCATCCCGTGGGTGAAGACGCAATAGGGGGTCGCCGAGTCGCGAAGGACCCGCCACACCCCGAAGCTGTTGTACTGCCAGATGCCGTTGATGATCACCACGTCATATTTGTGGTGGTTGGCCCGGAGCCACGGGACGAGGCGCGGGGTGTAGCCGTAACTCGTGTAGGACGGACCCATCGCGTGGATCGGCAAGGGGAAATCCTTCATCCAAGGCTCGGCCGGGTCGTCGAGGCAGAGCACTTCGACGCTATGACCCGCTGCCAGGTTGTGCTGGGAGAGTTGCTTGATGCCCTCGATGGGGCCGCCTCCGCGGATGTTAGCGGAGTGGATCGCGTGCAGGATCCTCATCTTAGGCGACGAGCCAGGTGATCACCATGCTGCAGGTTAAGGATGCGTGACCGCGATGGCAGCAGGAGACACTTTATCGATGTAAACTTTCCGGGAGCAGTCTGGGCAAAGCTTCATCGAGGGCCGACTCGAGAGGTGTTCGCCGAGGTAAGTCTCCACATCCACCCAGGCTCCGTGCTCATCGGCGATCTTCTTGCAGCAGTTGCAGATCGGCAGCACTTGCTCGAGCGCCTCGCTGCGGGCCTCGGCGGATTCGAGGTGACGTTTCGTGTGATCGGCCCCGACCACGACGAGGGAAAAGAAACTGAAGCGCACCGCTGCGTTCCACAGCAAAATCCAATCGCTGGCGAATGGGTGGCCGGAAAAATGATCTGCCACGGTCCAGAGTGCGACGGAATAAAACGCCGCAAACACACCACCAACGCGTCCCAGCGACCAAACCGCCGCAATGACAAGAATCGCATAAAAAACCGAAAGACTGACGTCGAAACCGGTAAAGAAATCGACGGTGCCTACCATACTAATTCCAAAGAACGCGGCAATTCCAGATAATGACTTTGGGGCTGACGTGACGATTTTGTACATTGGCGATTGTTGGGAATGGCCCGAGACAGTTCACCTTGCGGGGAGCCCATTTTGCCCAGTCGGGGGGAATAAGGCAACCCCGGATTCCGCGGGAAAGTTGCGGGGAAGAACGCGGGTCCATGCGCCGGAAACGGACACGGCTCGTAGAATTGGCGGCAATTTTGCGACTCAATTGGCTTCGATGTTGCACAATTCAAGGCGCACGCTTAAATCACTCTGCCCGAATCGCCGCCGCACTATGGAAACAGCCGTCAAAGCCAAAGATCACGCCGCCGCGCCCATCAACGCAAAGCTCACGAGCGAAGAAAAACTCGGCTTGCTGCGCCAGATGGCCCGCATCCGACGCTTCGAGCAACGCGCGCTCAAATCGTATCAGGACGGGAAGATGGGCGGGTTTGTGCATCTTTATATCGGCCAGGAGAGCATCGCCACCGGCACCTGTTCGCTGATGGGCGACCACGATCACGTCATCACCGCCTACCGCTGCCACGCCCACGCCCTCGCGGTGGGCATGACGATGAACGAGTGTATGGCCGAGCTTTACGGCAAGGCGACCGGTTGCTCGAAGGGCAAGGGCGGGTCGATGCACTTTTTCGCGCCGGACAAGAACTACTGGGGCGGCCACGGCATCGTCGGCGGGCAGACCCCGCTCGGCCTCGGCCTCGCCTACGGCATCAAATACAAGGGGCTGAAAGGCGCCGCGCTGTGCTTCCTCGGCGATGGCGCGGTCAACCAGGGGTGCTTCTACGAGTCGCTGAACATGGCTGCACTCATGGAGCTGCCGGTCATTTACGTCATTGAAAACAACGGCTACTCGATGGGCACGAGCCTCCAGCGGTCCTCCGCCTTCAAGAACTGCCTCGCCGCCCGCGGGGAGGCTTTTGCTGTCGATTGGGTGCAGGCAAATGGCGAGGACATCTACGAAGTGCGCGCCGTCACCCAGGCCGCGATCGAGCGCGCTCACAACCACTCGAAGCCGATGATCATCGAGTTCGACACCTACCGTTACTACGGCCACAGCGTCGCCGACTCGAAGCACAAAGGGGGCTACCGGCCCGCCGAGGAGATCGAGAAATACAAGACCGAGCACGACCCCATTCAGCTCTTTAAACGGCAGCTCATCGCCGAGAAAATCCTGACCGAAGAGCACTTCGACGCCCTCCAGGAAGAGGTCAAAACCGAAGTCGAAGCCAGCGTCACCTTCGCCGAGGAATCGCCGCTGCCCACCGACGCGAACATTCTCGAGGACGTCTACTTCGAGGTCGATCGCCAGACCGAAGCCGGCCGCACGGGCAAACATTTCTTCCACGACTAGGGCGATGAACATCGAAGTGGAGCTGGAAGCGGACGGCCGTTGGATCGCCGAGGCTCAGGCCATTCCCGGCGCGCTGGCCTACGGCGAGCCGCACGAAGCCGCGGTCGCGAAAGTCGAGTCGCTGGTTCTGCGGATCCCCGCCGACCGACTCGACCACGGCGAACCCGCGGCGGAAGTCGCCGAAGTTTTTACCGTCAATGCATGAGCCGCTGGTTCGGCCAAAGCACGGCACGTTCTGGCAGCGCTCCTGCAGATCGGCTGGACGATCAAACGTGAAACTGAAAGCTCCCACCGCATTTTCCAGCGCCCCGGCTTTGCCGATTTCGTTTTCTCGTTTCACGACGGAGAAGAAATCGGCCCGCGCATGCTCGCCCGAATCGCCAAGCACCCCGGACTGAAACCGAACGATCTTTAACCACCCCTTTTCACCATGGCCCTCATTGAATACCGCGACGCTCTCAACCAAGCCTTTGCCGAGGAAATCGAACGCGACCCGAACGTCGTCCTGATCGGCGAAGAAGTCGCCCAATACGACGGCGCCTACAAAGTCACCAAAGGCCTGTGGAAAAAATACGGGGACAAACGTGTCGTCGATACGCCCATCTCCGAGGCCGCCTTCATCGGCATGGGCATCGGCGCCAGCATGCTCGGCCTGCGCCCGGTGATGGAGTTGATGTTCTGGAGCTTCGCCACCGTGGCCTACGACCAGATCATCAATAACGCCGCGCAGATCCGCTACATGAGCGGCGGCCTCATCAATTGCCCGATCGTCATCCGCGGCCCCGCGAACGGTGGCACGAACGTCGGCGCCACCCACAGCCACTGCCCCGAGGGGTGGTTTGCCGCCATTCCCGGCCTGAAGGTCGTCAACGCCGCCACGCCCTACGACGCCAAGGGCCTGATGAAATCCGCGATCCGCGACAACGACCCCGTCCTCTTCATGGAGAGCACGATCCTTTACGGTGAAAAAGGCGAGGTTCCCGAGGAGGAGTACCTCATCCCGCTCGGCAAGGCCGACGTGAAACGCGAAGGCACCGACATCACGCTCCTCGCCCACGGCCGCGCCGTGCTCACGGCGCTGAAAGCCGCCGAACTCCTCGCCGCCGAGCACGACATCAACGCCGAAGTCATCGACCTCCGCTCGATTCGTCCGCTCGACGAGGAAGCCATCTTCGCCAGCGTCCGCAAGACCCACCGCGCGGTCTACATCGAGGAAAACAAACCCTTCTGCGGCATCGGCGCCCAGATTTCCTCCATGCTCATGGAGAAGTGTTTCGACGATCTCGACGCGCCCGTCCTGCGCATCACCTCGCTCGACGCGCCCGCGATTTACTCGCCGAAAGTCGAGCCCCGCCAACTCCCGCGTCCGACGGACATCGTCGACAAGGTGCTGACGATCTGCTGACGGACGAGCGTTCGTTTTTGGTTTCCCGAAACCGGGTTCACGACTTGCCGGGCGGCAGGCTCGGTGGCAATCTGCGCGCATGACGAAGCTTCACGCCAGACCGTATCTGTGGTCGGTCGAAGAGTACGAAGAACTCGGCCGCGCCGGTTTCTTCCAAGGCGACCAGCGGGTGGAGTTGTTCAAAGGAGAGATCATCGCCATATCCCCCATCGGCTACCGCCACGCCACCGCCGTCACGTTGCTCACCAACTTCCTCGCCCGAAAATCGCGAGGTCGGTTCGACGTGAGTCCGCAAAATCCTTTCAACCTCGACCAGCGCTCCCAGCCTCAGCCGGACCTCTCCCTGCTCGATCCGATCTGCGTTCGCCTGCCGCGGCATCCCGAGCCCGCGGAAATCTTCCTCGTCATTGAAGTCTCCGACAACAGCGTGCGCTACGATCGCGAGGACAAGGGCCCCGCTTACGCCGAACGCGGCGTGCGCGAATTCTGGCTCCTGAATTTGGAAACCAATCAGCTCGAGGTCTTCCGCGACCCCGGTCCGAATGGTTACGCGCAGACGATGCTCCTCGGCCCCGACGATACGGTGGCGCCGCTCGCCTTTCCCGATCTCAAGCTGCGCATCGGGAATTTCCTGCCCTGAGCCTCAACGCTCACGCCGCGCGCGGCAGCCGCAGCACCACCTGCAAGCCACTCGGCAGGACATTGCGCGCGGAGACGCTGCCGCCGCAGGCTTCCACACACGTCTTCACGATCGCCAGGCCGAGGCCCGCCCCGCCGCTCTCGCGAGTGCGCGCCATCTCGGGCCGGTAAAAGGGATCGAACAAACGATGCAGCGCTTCGCCGGGAACGCCCGGGCCTTGATCCGTGATGGACAAGAGCACATCCGGGCCGCGCTGAAGGGCACTGAGAATGAGGGGACCGCCGCCCGCTGCGTAACGCAGCGCGTTGCGGACGATGTTGCCGATGGCGCGGGCGAGTAGCTCGGGTTCGGCGCGGACGGCGAGGCGCGGATCGATGTCGGTGACGATCTCCGCTTCCTCGCGGGCTTCGCGGGCGAGCACGCCGCGGACGAGCGCCTCCAGCGGCACGTCGCGGAGCTGCACGTCGCGGCCCTGCACGCCGGCCTTGGAAAAAGAGAGCAGCTCATTCACCAGCCCCGACATGTGGCGCACTTCTTCGCGCACGTCTTCGACATAGGCGCGCTGCTTTTCATCCGCGCGCTGGTCGAGGATGCCGAGCGCCATCTCCATGCGGGCGAGCGGCGAGCAAAGTTCGTGGGCGATGTCGCCGAGGAACCGCTTCTGGCCAGTGACGTATTCGCGCAGGCGGCCGGCCATGTGATTCAGCGAAAGGCCGAGCCGGCCCAACTCGTCGAGCCGCGTCGCCTCGACCTGCGTGTCGAATTGCCCGTGCGCGATGGCGCTCGCCGCGCCGGTCATCTGGCCGAGGGACCGGGTGATGCCGCGGACCAGCGGGATCCAGAAAATGACCGAGCAGACGAGCACTCCCGCGCCTGCGAGCAGGAGCGGCTTGGCGTCGAAAAGCAGCCCGCCCGCGCCGAGCGAACGCGCGCGGAGGATGATGGTCGTCGGCCGAGTCGGTCGCGCCCCGGCGCCGACGAGCCGGACGCGGAGCCCGATCCAGTAGGCGAGCGGTTCGCCGGCGCGGATCAGGAATTTATCCCGTGGGCCGGCCTGATCGTCGCGCCCGCGCGGACCTTCGCCGGGTTGCACCGGCGGCGGCCCGCCGAATTCAAAACCGCGATCCAGCGCATCACGCGGCGGGGGTCGGTCGTCCGGTCGGCGATCCTCCCGGCCAGCCCGTGGCGGCGGCTGGCGGCCGCGTTCGACGAGGCGTTCGGTGACCTTCGGCGGCAGCGGGTCGATCTCGCCGGCGAGGCGCGTCCCATCGTTAAAAAAAACGCCGATCTGCACGCCATGCTGCGCCGCGTATCGCGCGAGGATGGGCGGCCACTCATTCATCTGCCGGCCGTCCAGATCGCGCACGATGAGCGAGGAAAGCGTCTGCAGCCGCTCATCCGCGCTGCCCGCGAGCAGCGCCTCCACGCGGAGCCGGAGCTGCACCTGCACCACGATCAGCCCGACGACCGCGACGAAGACGACGTTCAGCCCGAACCAAAGCACGATCTTCCAAGCGAGCGGAAAGCGGACACTGCTCGCGGCGCTGGCAGCGTCACTCGGCATCTGGATTGATCAGCAGGTAGCCGGCGGAGCGCACGGTGCGGATGAAATGCGGCGCCTTCGGATCGTCGCCGAGCTTCTTCCGCAGGGCGGAAATGTGGACATCCACCGATCGGTCGAAGACCTCGTATTCGCGGTCGCGGATTTCCTCGAGCAAGTGGTCGCGCGTCTTCACGCGGCCCTTGGCACGGGCGAGTGAAAGCAGCATGTCGTACTCCACGGGCGTGAGCTGGAGCGGGCGATCGCCGAGCACGGCGGTGCGGGCGGCCGGTTGCATTCGGAGCGGGCCCACGATGATCTCGCGCGGTTCGTCGGCGTCGGCGGCCGCGCGGCGCGGGCGGCGGGTGACCGCGCGGAGCCGGGCGAGGAGTTCGCGGGTGGAAAAGGTCTTCGGCAGATAATCATCCGCGCCGATCTCCAGGCCCACGATGCGGTCCGCTTCGTCGCCGCGCGCAGTGAGCATCAGCACGGGCACGTCACTGGTGTGGCGGATGCGTTTCAACACCTCGAAGCCATCCAGTCCGGGCAGCATGTAGTCGAGGATCACCGCGTGCCACGTCTCGGCCAGCGCCGCCTCCGCGCCTTCCGGACCGGAATGCACGGCCATGACATCGTAGCCGAGCGGTCCGAGGTAATCGGCGATCAGGCGGCAGAGCTTGCGGTCGTCGTCGATGACGAGCAGGCGGGAGCGGGCGGCATTCATCGGGGCGGAGAGTAGCCATTCGGCCGTCGCGATGCGCGGATTTTACACCGGCTTAACAAATCACCCGGCGGACGCTGACGACTGGTTAACCTTGGACGACCATCCTAGCCGCTTCCCGATGAAGAACACCCTCCGCTCGCTCGCTTTCGCCGCGCTCGCCGTCGCCGTCGAATCCGCTTCCGCGCATCCTGACCCCATCGAGCCTGAGGCCAGCGGCACGTCCGTGCCGGCGTTCTTCCTCGCGCAAGCCGGTCCGCCTCGTGCCACCCAGCCCGCGGCGAATCCCGCTCCGCGCCATCGCGTGACCATCGGCATCGAGGGCGACCAACGCGTCATCCGCTCAAATGGCTGGCCCGACCACGAGCCCGGTGCTTTTCCGCGGAAGGGCAATCCGAACACCGCGCGACCGCAGGAATACACCTTTCGCGTTTCCACGAACCCAAAAGCCGCCGCGACGCCCGAGCGACGCGGCGGCTGGTTCTTCGCCGTGGCGCTGAACGGCGTCCCCTTCGAAGCCAGCACCGCGGAAACCTGGAACAACGATCGCAGCTCCGGCTGGCGCTACGAAGCGGCCACCGGCTTCCTCGATCTCGGCCTCGACGAACACCACGCGCACGTCCAGCCGACCGGCGCCTACCATTACCACGCGCTGCCCACCGGCCTCGTCGAGCGGCTCGGTGGCGATGACCAAAAAATGCTGCTCGTCGCGTGGGCCGCCGATGGCTTCCCGATCTACACCGCCACCGGCCTTACCGATCCGCAGAATCTCGCCAGCCCATTGCGGAAAATAAAACCCGGCTACCGCCTGAAAACCGGCGCACGACCCGCGAGTACCGGCGGACCTGGTGGCAGCTACGATGGCCGCTTCACCGAGGACTGGGAATACGCCGCCGGCAGCGGCGATCTCGACGAATGCAACGGCCGCGTCGGCGTCACCCCGGAGTTTCCCGGCGGCACGTATCACTACTACATCACCGCCGAATTCCCCTTCATCCCACGGCAATGGCGTGGCACGCCGGACCAGAGCTTCGCAAAGAACGAGGGTCCACCGCCGGGCGCGCGCGCGGGAGGGCAGGGCGGACCACCGCCATTCGGCGGCGCCGATGGCCGACCGCCGGGTCCACCGATCATCACCGCACTCGACGGGAACGGCGACGGCGAGATCGACACCGCGGAGATCAACGCCGCAGCCGCCGCACTTCGCCGGCTCGATCGCAACGGCGACGGCAAACTCACCCCCGAAGAATGGCGCCCCACCGGTCCCCGCGGTGGCCCGCCCGGCGAAGGTTCACCCCGCGGTCCACGCTAAAATCACCGCGCGCGGCGGTCCCATCCGCGAGCGCGCAGTTGCATTCCGCCGGCGCGCTGCGAACCTCGCCGCCGCATGTCGGAAAAGAAGAACCTCGACTCCGTCCAGATTCTCCGGGGAGTCGCCGCGCTGGCCGTCGTCATCCATCACGCCTGCCAGATGGTGGCGGACAACGGCTCTCGCCCCGCCTTCCTCAACTCCCTCGGCCACCTGCCCGAAGTCGGCGCGGCCGGCGTGGACATCTTCTTTGTCATCAGCGGCTTCATCATGGTCTACGTCCCGCGCCGCGCCTTCGGGCAGCCCGGCGCGGCCACGGAATTCTGGCGGCGCCGCATTCTGCGCATCGTCCCGTTGTACTGGATCTACACCACCGCGAACGTCGCGCTGTTCCTCCTGCCCTTCGCAATGAAGAACACCATCTTCTCCGCGAGCTACACGGTGAAGTCGTATCTCTTCATTCCGGCCTTCGTTCCCCGGCCGCGAAGACATCGTGCTCCAGCCGCTGCTCTCGCCCGGCTGGACGCTCTTTTAAGAAATGTTTTTTACGGGCTCTTCGGCCTGTGGCTGCGCTTCGGCCAGGCGCGCACGCTCGTGCCCTAACTGCTCGGCGTCTTCGCCGTAACGCTCGGCGTCGGCCACGCCATCGGCTTGTACCACCTGCTCGGCGTTTTCCATCTTTTGCACGGCTTCATCACCCTCATCGTCGGCGGCGTGCTTCGCCGCGGGCTGTTTCTCGATCGCGTGCCGCCGGATCTGCTCATCGTCGCCACCATCGTGGGCTGCGCTGCCGCGGGTTGGTGGGCCTATCTGCTCATCGAAAAACCGCTCACTCGGTGGATCGCCGCTCGCTTCCCTGGCCCCGCAAAAACGCGCCCCCCCTCCGCGCTGCCCGAAACCGGCGCGGCCGCCTGACCCCTCGTCGCCCGCCAGAACAAATCGTTCGTCCGGCGCCGCATTTTCGCGATACTCCGGCCGCCATGCGTCTCCCCCATGTCCCGCTCCTGACGAGTCTCGCGCTCGCCGGCTTCGCCTTTTACGCACCCGCCGCCGCGCCGCTCGGCCCGCCGCTCCCCGGCCACTCCATGCACGGCGAAGCTTTCGACGAAGGCCCGCGCCAGACGGCAAAATTGCTGCCGGGAATGGGCAGCGTGCACTTCGCGATCACCACCACGAAACCGGAAGCGCAGAAGTATTTCGACCAGGGCGTGAGCCAGCTTCACGGCTTTTGGTATTTTGAAGCGGAGCGCTCCTTTCGGCAGGCGGCCATCCTCGACCCGGCTTGCGCGATGAATGCGTGGGGCATGGCGATGGCCAACGTGAACAACCCCAAACGCGCGAAGAAATTCATCGCCCAGGCTGCGGAGAAAAAGGCGCAGGCCAGCCCGCGCGAGCAGCTCTGGATCGACGCGTATGCCGCGTATTTCGCCGAGTCGAAAAAAGACCAAAAAGCCCGCGCTACTGCACTGGTCAAAGCGTTGGAAGACATCACCTTTCAACATCCAGACGACGTGGAGGCGAAGGCCTTCCTCGTCCTGCAGATCTACGAGAACAAAAGCGACGGCATCCCGATTCCCAGCCGGCGCGCGGTCGATGCACTCGCCCGCGAAATTCTCACCGCCAACCCGATGCACCCCGGCGCGCATCACTACCGCATCCATCTCTGGAATGGCGACGGTGGCGACAAAAACGCGGTCCCTTCCGCCGCGCTCTGCGGGCAATCCGCGCCCGGCATCGCACACCTGTGGCACATGTCCGGCCACACCTTCTCCAATCTCAAACGCTACGCCGACGCCGCGTGGCAGCAGGAAGCCTCCGCGCGCGTCGATCACGCGCACCTCATCGCCGCGCACTTGATGCCCGATCAGATTCACAACTTCGCGCACAACAACGACTGGCTGGTGAAAGACCTCGCTTATCTCGGTCGCGTGCACGACGCCGTGGATCTGGCGAAAAACATGATCGAGCTCCCGCGCCTCGGCGGCACTTCGGGCAAGAGCTTCGCGCTCGGCCGCGAGCGGCTGCTCGAGACCCTGCTGCGCTTCGAGCTGTGGGACGAACTCGTCGCACTCGGCAACGCGATGTATCTCTCGCCGCGCGACGCTGCCGGGCTCGAAGGCCCGCTCCTCGCCGGCATCGGTGCCGGCTGGTATCGCCGCGGCGAACCTGAGCGCGGCGACCGCCAGATCGAAGCGCTCGAAGCGTTGCTCAAAAAGAAACGCGAGGAACGCGTCACCGACGCCGAGAAAGCGGAAGCGAAAGCCGGGGAAGAAAAGAAGGCGGACGACGAGCAATCGAAAGCCATGAGCGATTCGCTCCGCAAAGGCGCCCCGGCGCTCAAGCGCCTCGAATCCGCGCTCGCCGAACTGCGCCTCTACCGCGCGCTTGCCGCCGGGAAACCCGACGACGCCAAAGCCGAAATGAAAAAGGCGCGCGACATTTCCTCCGAACGCAAAGCCCGCCTCTGGCTCGAACTCGGCGACAAAAACGAGGCCGTGAAACTCGCGCAGGAAGCCGCCAAGGCCGACGACAAACAAACGCCCACGCTCGCCAACCTCGCGCACATCCTCTGGCAGGCCGGTCGCAAACCAGAGGCGCTCGACGCCTTCAAAAAACTCCGCGACCTCGCCGCGCAGGTGGACCTCGACGTGCCGCTGTTCGCCCAGCTCGCACCGCTCGCCGCGGAGCTGAAGATCGAAGGCGACTGGCGCGTCGCGCTGAAGTTTCCCGCCGACTCCGGCACCCGCCCCGAACTCGCCACGCTCGGCCCCTTCCGCTGGCATCCCACCGCCGCGCCCGCCTGGACGCTCCCCGATCGCACCGGCCAGCAACGTTCCCTCGCCGACTACCGCGGCAAGCCCGTGCTCGTCGTCTTCTACCTCGGCGCCGGCTGCAGCCACTGCATCGAGCAGCTCAACGTCTTCGCGCCGCTGGCGAAGGAATTCGCCGCCGAGCAAATCTCGATCGTCGCCGTGAGCACCGACTCCGCCGCCGGCCTCGGCGAGACCTTTGCCCGAGTGGCGGAAAAGGAAGCGTTCCCATTTCCCATCGTCGCCGATCCGGCGCTCGCCGCATTCAAAGCCTACCGCGCCTTCGACGACTTCGAAAACATCCCGCTCCACGGCACCTACCTCATCGATGCCGCCGGACTCGTCCGCTGGCAGGACATCAGCTACCAACCCTTCCGTGATGCGAAATGGCTGCTCGGCGAAGCGAAGCGCCTGCTCAGCATTCCCGCATCCGCTCCGACCGAATCGACCGCGGCGAACTAAGGAGTTGACCCGCAGATTTCCCGGATTGGCGCAGATTTCATTCTCGCGTATGATCCGGCCATGATCGCCGAGCGCTTTCCGGAACTTCTCCAGTTGACCGTCGCCGAGCAGTTACAACTCGCTGACGAACTTTACAGCACCGCATTCGCGGGAAAACCGCAGCTCACGAACGACGAAATTTACGCCGAGCTCCAGCAGAGTCTCGCCGAAGCGAAAGCTCATCCAGAAACCACCTCGACCTGGGAAGACGTGAAAGCGCGGATCCTCGCCGCGCACCGTGCTTGAAATCGTCTGGACCCGCCGTGCGGAGACCCAGCTCCAGCACCTTTTCGCGAAACTTCATGAAGTCTCGCCTCGCGCCTCGCGCCGCCGCCTCATGGCTTCGGACGATCGAAGCTCGAACGGCACTGCTCTCGGATTTTCCGAGCATGGCTCCCATTTGGTTCATCGGGTATCGCAGGCTGATCATCGCGCGAGAACTCGGGCTTTATTACTCTCTGGAAGGCCAACGAATCTTCATCTCAGGAATATACCCGCTGGAGATGAGCCCTGAAACGATCCGGGCTCGCCTGCAACAAGACGACTGGCCAT
>Ga0209181_10005232_pt1 | contig 18755 bp, 6 predicted proteins | sample MAT05_FD_187208 | JGI IMG/M metagenome (GOLD analysis project Ga0209181, IMG submission 187208) | Freshwater microbial communities from Lake Fryxell liftoff mats and glacier meltwater in Antarctica - MAT-05 (SPAdes) (version 2) | ecosystem: Environmental > Aquatic > Freshwater > Ice > Liftoff...
CGTGTTGGCAAACAGCAAACAGGGCTTGCGGCCATACAGTTCTTTGAAATCGGGCCGCGCATACCGATCAACGAAGGCCTGACGGTTCAACAGACCGACGGGCCGGCCGGACTCCACCAGAGCCAGGACCCGGAGCGCCGGATCGTTGTTGAAGGCCTTGGCCACATCGTCGATCAGCGTCTGCGGGCTGACCGGTGGCACGTACACGGACATCCTCTCGACCGTGAAGTCGGCGCCCGCGGAACGCGTCATCTCGGGAAGTACAGCGATCTCTGAACTGGCGATCACTTCACCAGCACGGGTCAGCACCGACATGGCAGGTACAGGGTCCGGACGTCCGAGGAAGTATCCCTGACCCAGCTCGATGCCGAGATCACGGACGATCTGCAGTTCGGCCTCCGTCTCGATGCCCTCGGCAACCAGCACGGTCCCGAAGGTTTCGGCAAATCGGGTCAAGCCCTTCAGGGTCTGCACCTTGATGGCTTGATCTTGCAGGTCATGGATGAAGTATTTGTCGATCTTCACGATCTCAGGGCGCAGTTCCGCCCACAGTCGAAGACTCGAGCGTCCATCCCCGAAGTCGTCCAGCGCGAAGCGCAGACCCTGCGCGCGCAGACCGGCGGCGGCGGCAATCAAACAGGGAAGGTTGGTCACATGCTCGTGCTCGGTGATCTCGATGACGATGGCGGCGGGCGCGACACCCGCTGCGTCTAACGCCTTCATCACGCCACCCAGGGACAGCCTCTCGACCAACGCCACGATGGCCCGGGCGCTCAGGTTCAGAAACAGGCGCTTGTCCTGAGCATGCTCGGCCCAGGCACGCAAGCCCTCCCGCAGGCAGGCCTGTTCAAGTTCGAGGCTGAGATCCTCGGCCCGCGCCGCCGCGAACAAGGCGTCTGGCGCACGCAAAGGCGAATCCGCGGGTCCGCGGATCAGGCTCTCGTGGCCCATCACGCTGCCGTCCTTCAGGCGAACAATAGGTTGGTAGTGAGCCTGCAAGGCTTTGCGTGCCAGGATCTGCCCAACGGTCTGAAGCCGCAGTGCTTCGTCGAGGCTGCGGCGCATGGCGGCCAGCGCAGGTGTGGCGGCGGGCTGTTTCATGGGGCTGAATCCTTGTTGCGAACGCATAGACCGCGATCCTGTTCGATGTCGGCAATAGGCGGTCATCGCTGAAGCACAGCCTTTCGCTGACAACTCCGACGCACCGGTCTCGCCGCGGGAAGTGCGGTCGCGAAAGGACGGGCGATATGGCGTTGTTTCGCACCCGTGCTGTTTCTCCAACGCTGGCGCCGGCGGCCGTTTCTTGCCCTGATCAGTGCCGTCGCTCTGATTTGGGCAGGCCTGAAATTCTGGCGTTCATTGCACCCGTCAGCGCCGCAACAACTGATCGCGCCGTCCAGACGTCAACTGGCGCTGACCGGTCAAGACTGCCTGCAGCCGCGCAGCAGCTGTCGCAAGCTGGAAGTTGTCGTCGAAGCAAAGCCCGGCACGGCCAGACATGGCCGACCTCTGCGCCGCGCTCAAAGCCAGCCATTGGCGCAGGCCCTGGGTCGTGCCTTCGACCGTGTCGGGCGTCGCCCAGCCGGCCTCCGCGTGCACGATCTGCGGCCAGATGTTGACCTGGTCAGAGATCAGGACGGGCGTGGCACAGGCCAGGGCCTCGACCACCGCCAGACCGAAGTTTTCCTGGTGCGAGGGCAGCGCGAACAACTCGGCCGCCCGCAGCGCAGACCACTTCATGGCGCCTTGCAGCATGCCGGGCCACAGCACCCGGTCGGCAATGCCCAGGTGCGCGGCCAGCGCACGCAAGGTGTCGCCGTACCCGTCGCCGTCCGGGCCGGCCATCACCAGATGCAGAGTCGTATGTTCGCGTGCGAGCGCGGCAAAGGCGCGCAGCAGCAGTTCGCCGCCTTTCTTGGGGTGCAGCCTGGCCATGGAGAGCACGATTCGCCGGCCCAGAAGGTCGGGATACTGGCGCAAGAAGGCGGCAGGGTCGGCATGGCGCGCTGCAGGGTCCAGGGCCAATCCCAAGCCGACGGTGACGGCGCGGGCGCGGTACAGCCAGAAGGACTGGGCGGCCAGGCGCGCTTCTTCGTCGCTGGCGAACAGCACGGCCTGGGCGTCGCGCAGCACGCGGTACTCGCCCCAAGGCCAGTACAGCCACTTCTTCAGGTGCTTGAGGGGGTACTGACGCGCAAACCAGGGGTCGAGCATGCCGTGGCAAAAAACGAAGTACGGCTTGCCCTGGACGCGGGCCTGCTGCCGCGCAGCCAGGCCATGGAACTGCCACAGTCCATGCACCAGCCAGGCGTCGAACCCTACGCCATGCTGGCGCAACCAGGGCAGCAGATGCGGCGTCAGCCCGTAGCCCGAATGTGCCGCGCCCAGCGCGTGCACCGGCACGGACAGACGGGCCATGCCCGCCGCTCTCGGCGCGTCCAGGCTCAGCACCGCCTGTTCGTGCCCCAGCGCTTGCAGGCCCAGGGTCAGTTGGCGCACGGCTTCGGTGGTGCCGCCTTGGCGCGCTTGCAAGGAATGCGTGAGGTGCAGGATGCGCGGGAGGCCCGACCACGTTGTCAACGTCGGCATCACCAGCGACGACAGTTGCGGCGACTCGCGCTGTGCAGCGCAGTTGGCTTCACTTGGCAAAGCAGTCCTTCTGCGACTCCTTGCAGTTGCGTTCACCGAAGCCCAGCACTTCGACAGTCAGGATCGTTGGTTTGGGAATGGCTTGTGCATCCGCTGCGGCCTTGGCAGCGGCCGTGGCGGCAGCCGCCGCGTCTTCTGCGGCTTTGCCGCCGCCCGTGCTGGCGCCCGAGGTGGCCAGAGACGAGGCCAGGCTGCCGGCCACCACTACCGGCACGCCCACCGAGCTGCCGCTGGCCGAGATGTTGGCGGCATTGAGCACGGCCTGGGCGGCGATCACGATATTGGCGCCCGAGGCAATGCCGGCTTCGCCTGCATCGACAAAGCCGGCCGGGGCAAACAGGTAGACATTCCCGGCCTGGGGCGGGACCAGCGGGCCGGGACCGTCGGGGTCGGAGGTGACGGTCTGGATACCGCTGCCGGCCACGCCGCTGGACAGCACAAAGCGGTAGCCGACGATCGATCCGTCGCCGCCCACGATGGGCTCGCGCCGCGGTGCCGGCGTGGTTACGGACGTTCTCGCGCCGCGCCCGGCGTCGATATTGCCTTGGGTGGTGAAGATCAAAATGTCACCGCCCTGTGCGGTCACGACCTTGCCCTGGTTGATATTGAAGCTGCCTTCCAGGTAACTGCGGACGGCGCCGCCGGCATTGGTCACGGTGCCCACGGTCTGCCCACGGGGCGACGTCAAGCCGACGGTGATATTGCCGCGCGGCGCCAGCAGGTCGATCTCGCTGTCGCCGGTAGTCTGGACCGAACTGAGGTAGCTGTTGATGTCGCCGGCCTGCAACTGGGCGGTGCCGAAAACCGTGCGCATGGCGGCTTCGGCCGCCTTCGCGTCCTGCTTGCTGCCGGCTTCGATCAGCGCGGCATAGGCGGCGTCAAGCTTGGTCAGGTCGAGGTCGCCCTTGACGCCTGCTACCACCGTGATGCGGGCGCTCCTGCCGCCGGTCAGCGACGGGTTGGCGTTGTTGCCGGTTCCGGTCACCGTGGTCTGCACTTCGGCGTTGCGCCCGGCCTGCACCAGCAGCCGGCCCGGGCCGCCGATCGACAGGCCCTGATTGCCCGGGCGAACATCGCCGCCGTCGGCCTGCACCACGGTCAGGTCGTCTGCGGCCAGGTTTTGCAACTCCGCGCCGCCGTCGGCGATGTCGCGCCCGGCGCGCACCCGGGCGCGGGCCGGCAGGGTCAGCTCGGCGTTGCGGATGTCGCCTTGCGTGGCCTGAAGTTCGTAGACGAAACCAGGCGTTGCAGGTCGGCTGATGATGCGTGGGTCGCCCAGGCTTTGGCGGTCGGCGCTGGGCAGGCCGTCGCGTGCGCTGTTCCATGCAGGAACCGATGCCGGAAGTCGGTCCGATGCCTTGAGGTTGATGTCGGTGATGTCCTGGCGCGCCAGGATGGCCGCGCCGCCTGTGGTCGACGGAAACAGCGTCAGCGCTGGCAAGGAGCCGCCGCCGGCGTCGCCACCGCGGATGCTGCCTTCGAACGCCACGGCCGACAGCAGCGGCGGGTAGGCCGTGCCCACGCCTGCGCTGCTGGCGATGACGTTGGCATCTCGCGTTCCGCCCAGACCGGTCTTGACGCGGGGGCGCGAACCCAGCACCAGGTCGCCCGACAGGGCGGCCACGGCCAAGCTCGAATCCGGCGCGTAGCTGTAGAACGAGGCGCTGGCGTTGCCGACGATGCCGAAGTTGGCGATGCCGCTGGCACCCGGCGCGGCGCGCGAAACGGTTATGCCCAGCGCGCTGGGGTTGTCGACGCTTTGCAGGTACACGCCCTGACCGCCCTGTACCTGCAGGCTGGCCTGTCGGGTGGCCGGGTTGTCGCTCGCGCCCATGATGTACAGCTGGGTCGGGCTGGCCTGGCCCACGGTGCCGCCCGCCGACAGGCTGCCGGCGCCACGCGACAGCAGGTACTCGCCGCCCTTGATATCGCCGCCGGCTTGCACCTGCAAGGCGCCCCCGCCACGCACTTCCAGCGCGGCCTGGCTGGCGTTGCCGGCAACGATGCCGGTGACGCGGCCCGAGCTGGCGCCCATGGCCGACAACTGCTCGATGTCGCGGCCGGCCTGCACCGAGATGTCGCCACCGCCGAAGCTGGCGATGTTCTGGCGGAAGTTCGGGCGGTACGCCCACCAGCCGCTTTGCTGTGCCTGCACCAGCGTGCCGCGCGGGCGGCGCAGCCAATCGCCGAGCCATTGGTCGGACTCACCCACCGCGTCGCGACCGGCGCTGATGCGGATATCGCCGCCGCCTTCTGACCACGGCGCGTTGACGCCCGCTGCGGGGTTTGGCTGCGCGGCACTAGAGGCCGGGTTGGGCGCACCCGCCACGCCCGCGGTCCAGACCACGGCCTGATCGGACGTCAGGCGGAAGTCGCGCGCCGCGGCGATGCTGATCGAACCGGTGCCGCTGCGCAGCTTGGCCGCAGCGCCGTCCAACAGCACATCGCCTGCCGGAGCAGCACCCGCCCGCACCGGTGCGGTGGCCATGGCGTTGCTGGCCCGCGGGTCGGCACCGCCCACCAGGCGCAGGTTCCAGGTGGCACCGTTGACCAGGTCGTCATCGCCCAACCCCAGCGCAGAACGCAGCGTCAGGTTGCCCGCCGCACGCAGGGTGAGCGTGCCGGCAGCGCCGGAAGCCAGCCAGCCAGGGCTGGTCAGGTTCCAGTCACTTTCCAACAGCATGTCGCCCGCGGATTGCAATTCCAGTGCGCCGCGCAGGGCTGTGCCGGCCAAGGGCTGGTTGTCGGCAGCGCGCAAGCCGCCCAGCAATGCGGCCTTGTCGGCTTGGGCGATGAAGGTGGCGTTGTCGTTGGCCAGCTCGGTTTGCAGATCGGCATCGACCCGCTCGATGCCCGTCAGGACCCGCCGGCCTTCCAGCACCACCGCTGCGGCCGGCGCACCGGTGCGTGCGCCCAGCACCGTGCCGCGCAGATCGGCCTGCACGCCAGCGCCGTCGGTGCGCGGGGCGGTAAAGGTGACCCGCCCAGGCGCGGTGGCGGCGGCCTCGCCAGCGCGCACGTCGATCCGCGCGCCGCTGTCGAAGGCCAGCAGACCGTTCCGTGTGTCCAGCTGCACCACGCCGCCGGCGGCGCTACCGCGGCCGCTGGCGTCGAGCAACGCCGTGGCGCCGATCTGCAGCCCGTCACGCGCATTCAACGTGATCTGGCCGGCGCCCGCATCGCCGCTGGCGTCGAGCTGGCCTTGCACGCGCACGCTGCCGGCGTCAGCGCTCAAGGCGATGTGCCGCGCGCGCCATGTCGTGCCTTCGGACACGCTCAGGTCGCCCTCACGCTGGCGCACGTCGCGGGAGGCGAAGAAGCCGCCACTGTCGAGCTTGGCGGCCAGCGCCGGCAGGTCGATGCGGCTGCCGCTGTCCAGCGTGAAGCTGCCGCCGCTGCTGCCGCTGCTGCTGTTATTGGGCGCCGCGGCCGCGCTGAGCGTGCCGTCGAGTTGCAGGCTCTGGCCCACCAGGTTGATGCTTCCAGCGCGGCCGGGGCTGCCCGCCGGTCGGCCCGTGGCCGCGCGGGTGTCGGCGGCATTGGCGATCAAGCGGGCGCCGCTGTCGATGCGCAGGGTGCCCGCGGCGGCTGACAGCGTCACCTGGCCGGCGTCGGCGGCTGCCACGCTGTCGTTGAAGCTGCGCAGGCCGGCGCTGACGTTGATCGAAGCGCCATCGCGCAAACGCACGCCGTCTGCGCCCAGGGCTTGCAGGGTTACGCTGCCCGCGGGCAGAACGATACGCGCGGCAGAGTCGACGCTGCTGCCTTGCAGGCTCAGCCGCCCGCCCAGCGCCTCGGACGCCGTGACAGGTGCCGCGCCGCTGGCCAGCAGGGTCAAGGGCCGATACTGCGGATTCTCGGGCGCCAGGTCTTGCACGGCGCGCCAGGTCTGCTCGGCACCGGGCAGGCTGACGATGCGCGCCGACTCCAAGGTCAGTGCGGCACCGACACGCAACTCGCCGCGGCCGCTGGCGAGCAAGTCGCCGCTCGCGTTCAGGCGCACGCTGTCGTAGCCCGAGATCGCCCGGCTGCCTTCGGCCAGCACGATGCGTTCGGCTTCGGCCAAAAGCGTTCCTGGCCCGCCCGCAGCGGGTGCCGCACTGCCGCCAGTGCTGTTCTTCAACACCAGCTCGCCGGCGGCCAGGCCTGTGGCGGCCGGGGCCCCCGCGCCCGCGGCCACGCCTTGCAGCAAGGGTGCGTCCAGGGTCAGGCTCTTCAAGCTGCTGGCGCCCACCTGGGCACCGGCCAACAGGTCGATGCGGCTGTAGCTCTTGAGCTCCAGCGCCGCCAGACGGGACAGCTCGGCCAGCTGCGCATTCGACAAGGCCAGGCCGCTGCTGGCGATGGCGCTGTCGCCCAGGGTGATGCTGCTTGCGGCCAGCGCTGCGCTGGCGCCGTCGGCCAGGTTCAGCGTGCCGGCCGATCGGGTGTTGCGCGTGGCGTCCAGCACCAGCGCGCCACTGGCCTTGAGCGTGGCGCCGGCTTCGATCTCGATGCTGCCGCTGCTGCTGTCGGGCGCGCTGCCGCGGCTGACCGGCACGCTCCCAGAGCCGGCCAGGCGCAGCAAGGCGCCGCTGGCTTCGGTGCGGATTTCGCTGGGCAGCCTGGCCCCCGCCCCGTCGCCCGCCAGGCTGCTGCCGGACTTGACGGTGATGCGGTCGCTGGCCACGAGCAGCAGTTCAGGCAGCCTGAGCGGCTGCGCCGACGTGTTGGCCACCAGCAGCTCGCTGGCGCGCGCGCTGATTCGCTGCGCGCCCTGGTCTTCGTCGCTGCGGATTCCGCCGAGCAACACGCTGGCCTGCAAAGCCGTCAGGCTGGCGGCTTCGATCTGCACGAAACTCGCGTCGACGCCGGCCTGGCCGCGGCGGTCGACGACGGCCAGCTTGTCGCTGCTGATGTCGACCTGGGCCAGCCGCGCGCCGCTGCCGGCTGGCGCCGTGGCGAAGCGGCCGTCGAGCACCAAGGCGTTGCCTGCGGCAATCGCCATCGCACCCGCGTCAGCGGGCAAGGCCGGCACGGCGCGCCGGTCCTGTTCGGCCAGGCGGGCGAAAAAGCTGGCGTTGCTCAGGTTGTAGTCGGATTCGTTGCGCGCCGCGCTGCCCGGGCGAACGATCACGCCCACACTGCGCGACTCGCGCACCGCCGTGCCGGCCACGGTGCGGTAGCCCGCGACGACCGTCTGGCCGTTGGCCAGCGGCACTTGCTGGCCGGGCGTCAACTGGCTGTACGCCGCGCCGGTTTGCAACTGCACCAGGAAGGCGCCCGGCAGCAACGCATAACGGCCAGGCAGCAGGGTATAGGCGCCGGCGGGCAGCGCCGTGCCGGCCCCGATGACCAGGCTGTCATAGACCAGCCGGTCCGGAGTTTGCGTCAGCGGGCCACTGCCCAGGTCTTGCAGGGTGGTGATGTGGCCGTCCACCGGGGCGGCGGACAGCAGCGCCGTGGGGATGATGGCAAAGGTGTTGGGCTGCAACAGAACATCGGCAGACCCGCCCTGGCCGCGCACGAACTCGGTGGCCAGCAGATCGCCGCCGCCGCTCAGGTCGACCAGGGCGCCCGCGCGCTGGACCACCGAAGGCGCGCTCAGGCTGATGGCCTTGGCGGGCGGGGTTTGCAGGTCGTTGAGGCCCGGATTGGCATTGGTAGCGCTGTAGACCCAGCGCACGCCCGCGTCGCTGCTGCCGAACGGCAGGGTCTGGCCCGTGGCTGACACCGAGGTCAGGCTGCCGCTGGCCAGTTCCAGTGTGCTGCCAGCCTGCAAGGCGATCTGCCCCAAGGGCGCCGTGATCTTGCCGGCCTGGATGATGCGGTCGGCACGCAAGTTCAAGCTGCCGCCGGCCGACAGCGCAGCACCGGCGCTTTCGCTGCTGGCCTGCACCGCCAGGGTACCGCCAGCCGCGGCACTGGACCGGCCGTCGCTTCTGCGCCGCTCGACAGCTACGGTGAACTGCGCCAAGGTGCTGGGGGTGACCTGCGCCGCCTGCAGCGTGATATCGGCGCCGCTGACCAGACTGCCGACCAGCGTGGCGCCGCCTTCCGATAACCTGTTGCCCACGGCCCGGCCGCTCAGGCGCAGGTCCTGGCTGGCAGCCAGGGTGGTTTGCGCCATGCCGGTGAGCGTGACGTCGCCGTAGACATCCAGGGTTCGGGCTTCGACCCGCATGCTGCCGTTGCCACTGCGCGTGGCCACGGGCGCTGAAGGCTGGGTGTTTTCCACGGCGCTGCCGCCCTCCTGGCGCTGGCCGAAGCTGTTGGCCAGCACCACGCTGGCGCCGCGCACCTCGGCCGCACCATTGCCGGCCAGGGACAGGTCCGGCGTGTCCAGCCGCACACCGCGGGCAAATTCGAGCTTGGCGCCATCGCGCAACTCGATGCGGTCCTCGGCCTGCAGGCGCAACTTGTCAAAGCCGCCGGCCATCAGCGCGTTGGCGCTGAGCACGGCGCCGGCGGCGTCTGCGGCCACGTTGGCACTGCCGGGCGACTGGGTGACGACGATGTCGCGCTGGAGCAAGGCGTTTGCTGGCACGACCAGGCCGTCATTGCGGCGCGTCAGCTCCAGCGCAAAGGCGCCACCGGCGGTGCTGGCGTCGGGTGCGCGCGCCGACAACTGGCTGTGGATCGTCGCGCCATCGGTGGCCGTGACCAGCACCGTGCCCGCAGCCGCGCTGACCCGTGTCGGCGTGGTGGGCAGCCCGGGGCCGGCCGCGCCAACGGCCAGGTCAAGCTCGCGGGCAATGCCGTTGACCGAGATCTGCGAGCCTTCGCTCAGCGTGACGCGGGCATTGCGCGCGGTCAGCGCCACGCTGCCGCCCGCGCTCACGGTGCCCTGGCGCAGGCCGGTGTCGTTGACGCGGGCGACAAAGGCGCCGTCGGCCAGCAACTGCGCTGCACTGCCCAGGCGCAACTCATTGACGATCTGGTCCGGCGGGCCGTCGACGTTAACCGTGATGCGCCCGCCCGGACTTTGCAGCCGGCCGTCGATCTGCACACCTGCCGTGGCCGACAAGGCGATGCTGCCGCCCACGCCGGTGGTGATGCTGGCGCCAGGCTCCACACTCAGCACGGCGGCGGGGTCGGTGCGGCTGGTGGTGCGCAGGGTCATGGCACCCGGGCGGCGCAGTTCGGGTGCAGGCACTGCCGCCTGCACGATGCTGCGCAGGTCGCCGCCACTGGGCAGGCTGGCCGCGCGCAGCGGGTCGGCGGTCCAGACCAGCACCTCGGGCTCGATGCGCGTGCCAGCTGCAACCGTCAGGCCGCGAGCGCCGGTCAGGCCGAAACGCTCGAAGCCGCCCTGGCCGAACCAGTCCTGGCCGACGCGCTGCCCGGTGGTGGTGGTGCTGCGCGTGCCAATCTCCAGTTCACCGACGCTCAGGTTGAGCGTGCCGCCGCGAGCGACGCCGAAGCCGCGCAGCTCGGCATCGCTGCGACTGTCAGGCATCTGGCCGGCGCCGGCGTCGGCGCTGATCGACAGCGTGCCGCCGCTGCCGCCAGTGACGCGGCGGTTGCGGCCCAGGCTGGCGCCGCCAGAAACGTCGAGCACGCCGCCGCGCTGCAAGTCCATGCGCGTGCCGGTCAGGTTGATGCTGCCGCCGTCCAGGGTCGAGGTGCTGTTGCTGCTGGCATCGACCAGGGCGCTGGGCAGCACGGCGCCCAGTGGCTCGCCGTCAGCGCCCGCGCCGTTGATCCAAACGCCTGCCGTGGAAACCAGCGCGCCGCCGGCCAACACCACACCGCGTTCCGGGCTGGTGGCCGCACCGGTGGCGACCAGGGTCACCCGGCCCGCAGGCGCACGCACACTGCCGGCGATATTGATGGCTGTACCGGTCAAGGCCAGGCTGCTGCCCGTGCCTGCCGCTAGGTTTACGTCGGCAGGCAGGCTGACACGGCCGGGCACGGCAATGTCCACCTGGGAAAAGCGGCCCGGGGCCCCGGTCACGTCGGCAGGGTCGGGCGTGGCGCCGCTGTACAAGGTATCGGTGCCCAGGGCCAGGTTCGTGGCGCGCGCCTCGGACAAGACGCTGCTGGCGTTGAAGGCTGCGCCCAGGGTATCGCTGGCGCGCGCCACAAACAGCAGCTCGCCGCTGCCGCCTGGCTGCAGCAGGTTGTTGGTGTCGATGCGCAGGCTCGCACCCAGCGGTGCAGCCGCCAGTTGCCGGGCACCGACGGTCGCGCCGCCAGTCAGCACGCCGTCCAGCACCAGGCCCCTGGCAACGTTGATCTGCAGTGCGCCGCCCTGTCGGCCTTCGGAGTAGGCCGCCTCGCGCCTTGCATCGAACAGGTTTAGGCCCGTCCACACCTGCGTCTGGCCCCAGCGGGTGTAGGTCTTGGTGAAGCTGTCGAGCAGACCGACATAGCGGATGTCCTTGGGCGCCGTGCCGATGTCGTAGACCTTGCCGTCCTCGCCCCACAGCCGCGTGGTCGCGACCACGCCGGGGCCGTATCGGTAACCGCCGCCCGACACATCGACCACGGCGCCTGGCCTTTGCACCAGCGAGCCATCGGAGCTGAGCAGCACTTCACCGCCCAGGCTGGCCTTTTCAGACACGCTGCGCTGTCGGCCGTCCTGGTAGCCCGACAGGTCGAGCAGCGCGCTGCCCTGGCGCAGGTCGACGGTGACCGTCTGGCCCCGCAACGGGCCGTCCTTCTGCAAAGGCGAATCCTTCAACTCGTTGCCGGTGATGCGCAGCTTGAGCAGGTTGGCGTTGGCGTCCAGGTCGGTCCAGCTGCCCGCCGCACTGATGCGGCTGGCGCTGCCCAGGTAGATGCGGTTGGCGCCGGGGTCGCTTAGGTCGTTTGCGCGCAGTTCGATCTTGCCGCCCGGCGCTTCGATGCGGCCCTCGTTGACGATGCGCTGGGCTTCGATGCGTATCGCGCCACGGCGGTCCTCGGTGGGTAGAGCCGAGGCGTAGGCCTGGCTTTCTGACATGGTGGTCCTGTCGCTCGTATCCAGTGGGGTGTCGACCACGCCTGCCGCGCCGATGGTCACCGCACCGGCGCGGTCAGGAACGAGCGAGCCCACCGAACTCCCGTCCCTGACGGTGCCAGCCTTGAGGAACACGCTGCCGTTGTAGAGCACCGCGCTGGAAGCCGAAACCCGCCCTTCGTTGTTGATGGCCAGCGCGGCCAGGGTCACGTTGCCCCGGTCTGCGCTCAGGCTGCCCTGGTTGCGGATCAGGCTGCTGAGGTTGACGTCGCCGCCTTCGGCCTTGACTTCCACCAGCAAGCCACGCAGGCCCGATAGGGCGGGGTCGGGGTCATTGAGGTAGACCTTGTTGCCGGCGGCCAATATCAACTGCCCGTCGGGCGCGCGGATCACGCCGTTGCTGTTCTCGATGACCGGAGCGAAAAGCATGATGCTGCCGCCAGCGCCAGCGGTGATCGTTGGCGCCGCCGCTTGGGCGGGGCCGCCGGCGCCGATGCGGATCGCGCCGCTGGACAAGGCGCCAGGCAGCACGCTGCCGTCGCCATCGGGGTCGTAGCCGCCTTCAAAGGCGGGCGTGCCGAAGCGCCCGCTGCTCAGGCCCTTGTTGAAGGTGTCGACGGCGATATTCAGCGTCGAGGCGACCAGCGCATTGACGTTGACCTGCGCACCGCGGTCGAACAGGATGCCGTTCTGGTTGATCAACAAGACCTGGCCGTTGGCCGTCAGCTTGCCCTGGATGACGCTGGGGTCGAGACTGAAGATGCGGTTCAGCGCCTGCGCGGTGGCGTCGGGCTGGTTAAAGCGCACTTCACTGCCGCTGCCGATGTCAAAGCGCTTCCAGTCGATGACGGCGCGCGCTGAGCTTTGCTGGATAGTCAGCAACTGCCCGCTGGCGGTGGGCGTGGGCAGCCCGATGATGGCCTGGCCGGACACCACGCCGCGCAAGACAGGCACGGTCTGCGGCGGCAATATGCCGCCCACGCCTTGCGCTGCGAGCGGGCCAGTGCACAGCGCCAGAACGGCCAGCGCGACAGCGTGGCGACGCATCAGGTGGGAGGTGGGGCGTTGCATGGCCTTGGGCATTGGTTGAGGTTCAGAACTCGAAAGCGCCGCTGACATGCAGCCGCGGCTCGTACTTCTTCTGCACCAGGCGATCGCCGGCGCGCAGGTCGACCAGCGGCCAGGCCGCGTCGATCGCAAGGCTCACGCCCTGCGCCAGGCCAGCGCGCAGGCCCAGGCCGGCGCCGAACAGCGCCACATGCGGGTCCTGCCCGGGCAGCGGCATGCGCAGGCGCAGGTTGGCGCCGTCCACAAATGCCTGCAACTGCAGCTGTTGCAGCCAGGCCCAGCGGCCGGCAAGCAGTGCCGCCGAGCGCAGCTCGAAGCTGGCGCGCAGGGCGTCGTCGCCCACGGCTGCCGATTCCAGATAGCCGCGCACGCTGCTCGCGCCGCCAGCCACGAACTGTTCGTTGCCGATGAGCGGTTGATTTGCGACTTGTAACTCGACCTTGCCGAACAGCGTCAAGCCGCGCTCGCCAAGCAGCTTGTATTCGCGGGACAGATCGGCCTTGAGATAGGCAAAATTGCCCTGCCCGCCGAAGCGCTTGTCTTCGAACTGCTGCTCATTGCTGGCCAGGCCGCGCACGGCAAAGGTCAGGCCGGCACCGGCCTGCCAGCGGCCTTTGTCGTCGCTGAACAGCGCCAGCCAGTTGGCGCTGAAGGGCAGATAGCGGATCGGTGAACTGATGCCGCTCGAAGCCTCGGCGCCGATGCCGGCGCCCACGACCTGCGCGAAGTCCTTGTAGTCCACGCCCAGGGTCAGGGACTGATAACTGCGGGCACTGCTTTCCAGCAGCAGGTTGCGGCGCAACCCGAAGACATTGCCTTTGCCAGCCACCCGGTTGTCGAGCACGGCCGTGGGCACGGTGCTGTCGGAGTGCAGGGCAGAGAAGATCCAGGGGCCACCCTCGGCGGGCACGGTGTAGCTGGCCGAGATCACACCGACTTCAGAGGTCTTCTGCGGCGAGACCTGCAGGCCCAGGCTCAGGCTGTGCTCGCGCTGCCACAGGTTGTCGTAGCGCAGCGAGGCTTCCAGGCGCGAGGCAGTGGTGAATTCGGAGTGGTGGTTGGTCAGGCGCACGCTGCCGTGCAGCGGCAAGCGGTCTTCGACGTTCAGGTCGACTTCGGTGGTGCCCGGCTCCTTGCCCGGGCGCAACAGCGGGGTGACGCGCCGGTCCGCACTGGTGTTCACGGCGGCCATCTGGGTGGATACGGCCTTGAAGTTCGGCACCTGCCCTTCGGCCAGGCCGGGAACCTTGTCAAGGATGCGGCCCTGCGAATAGAACTTGGCGCCGAGCACGCGCAGGCGCGACACCGGCGCCTCGCGCACCTGCAGCACCACCACGCCGCCTTCGACGCGCTGCTCTGGCGTATCGACCGCCACCGTGCCAAAACCGGCGTCGCGATAGACAGATTCGAGTGCGGCGCGGGCGTTCTCGACATCGTCGATCGAACGCCGTTCACCCATGAAGGCATAGACCGCGCGTTCGATTTTCTGCACCTCCAGCACGGTGTTGCCTTCGATGCGGAATTCGAAGATGTCAAAGCGCGGCGCAGCACCGTCTTGTGCCAGGCTTTGCGCAGGCCACGCGCAAACCAGCGCTGCCGTCAGTGATGAAACCAGCGATGCTGCCCAGGGCAGTCGAAACATGCTTCGGGTGCTCATTCAACGCAAACAGCCAGCACCTGACAAACAGACGCTGGCTGCCAAGGAAACGCTGCACCGGCTGGCGCAGCGGAGCCTTCGACCATCCTTAGTTGAAGAGAACCGGAACCTGGCAGTTGACAGGCGTACCCTGCGGCGACTTGGTGAAAGCGCTGGTCGGGTTGGCCAGGACCTGCGCGTCGGTGCGCGGCGGCACAACCACGTCAGGCGGGTTGGCGGCACTGGGCTTGGCCAGCAGGCCAGAACGGCCCCAAGGCTGCGAGAAGGCATTGTTCAGCTGCGTCAACACCGCTTCGGTGCCCAGTTGCTGGACGATGCGGTCGGCAATGGTCTGCTTCACGCCGCCCAGCGGCAGGGCAGCGGGCGACTGGCGGTATTGGAACGAGGATTCCATCCAGAAGTTGTAGTTGCCGTTGACCACGTTGGTGTGCGAAGGCGAAAAGCCGTCGACCTTGACGTTACGGAACTTGTTGTCGATGGCGACAGGAATCGTGGGCGGCGACGCAGGCGTGATCTCGCGGAACTCCATCGACAGCACACCGAAGGCGCCGCGGTTGTTGTCGTTGTGGCCAGCCATGCAGATCAGGACGTTGGAGCTGCCCGAGCCAGCGAACACGGTGTTGCCCGGCGCGGCGGCGGTGCAGTCGGCTGCGGTTCCGGTGCCAGGCAGCACAGCCACCACGCCGGCAGTGCAGGCCGAACCGGTCACGTAAACGTTGTACGAACGCTGGGTGCCCGAACTCTCGACCCGGGTAGACAGGTAAATCTGGTCATCGGCCAAGGCATTGGCACCTGTCAGGCCGAGCTGGGACCAATTGAAAAGGTTGCCGGTGTAGGCAGAAGTGATCAGGTTCTTGCGCAACGAGGGCATATTGGCCTCTGTCTCAGAACCCACCGTCAGGCCTTGGGCTGCCTGCAACTTGTCGCGCACGACCTTGGTCACCGGCACGCCGAAGATCAACACGTTGGGTGCCGTGATCTTCAGCCGGGCCACTTGAGCGCCGTTGGCGCCGAGCAGGGCAGGTTCGACGTCGGAGAAGCCGGCGTCAGGAGCAAGGCTCTGTAACGCGCTGGCCACCGTCGAGTTGACGCCGACGTTGTTGAAGGCGGGCACGCCGATGGTGTCGGGCGCGGTCGGGGCCACAGCGGGCACAGCCGTCGAACCCAGCACCAGCGCCGGCGTGGACTTCAGCGCGGCCATGCTGATGAATTGCAGGTTGGTGGCATCGGCCACCGGCTGAACGCCGTTGCCTGAACCGCCGACGCCCGATTTGTAGACCACCATCTTCGTGATGCTCGCCGGGATGCCGGTGACCAGCGTCTTGTTAATGGTGCAGAACATTGCTTCCTGGTTGGCAAACCGGTAGGAGTCCATGGTGCCCGCCGTGCACATGCGCGCCACGGTGAGACGCAGGCCGTTTTCCTGCGCCGTAGCGCCAGAAATGAAGATCTCGGCGGTGTCGCCGGCGAGCAACTGGTACTGGGCCACGGGCAACGCCATGGCAGTGCTGGCGATGCCGCCAAAGGCTGCGGCGATAAGGGCTGAGAGGGGTTTGAGCTTCATGACGATCTCCTGATTTGGGGTGCTAAGGTTTTGCGGACAACACCGAACCCGGCCGGGCCGCCAGAGACGGCCCAGGGTTCGTTGGGATTCAAGAATCTGAGTAGCGGAGCTGGCTGCCCCGCGCTCAGGCGGTAACAGCCTTGCGACGGCGTGCGGCGGCCAACACGGCGAATAAGCCAGAGCCCATCAGCCAGACCGCGCCAGGCAACGGCACCGGAGACAGGTTGTAGGTGGCCGTGCCGTCAGAACCCAAGGTCCAAGACGCAAAGTTGACATCGTTGCCGTACTGGAGGTTGGTGGCAAACGTGGCGGTAGCTCCCTGCACCACGGTGCGTGCCAGGTAGAAAAATGCCAGCTCTGAACCAAATCCGCTGGCTGTAGACGTTCCTTGCAATCCGCCACCGAGAGAATCGCCCCACTGACCGCTGCCGGCGTAGGCGGCGATGGTGTTGTCGAGATAAACAGCAGAATTGATGCCGGGCTGGCTGATGTTCGAATTGATAATCAGTGAATTGGTGTAATTCGTGAAGCCGGTTCCGATGCCTCCGATGCCGCCATTAACCGTGTTGGGCCTGGCAACAGCGGTGGTGATGACACGGCTCAAACCGGTGGCGGTTGAGGCCTGGTTGTCGACAGCAGCGATATTCCACTTCACGTTCCCAGCAAGCGAAGGGCTGAAGGTGCTCACAAACAGCGCGTCACCCGCAAACGACAGATTCAGCCCGGCCGCAGGCGTCTTGTCGCCGCTGACTGACACACCGGGAACGGTTCCGTCGTTGGGCAGCGTGTTGAAGCCGGTCGGCAGGAAGGCATTCAGGTTCGGTCCGAGGTTGCGGGTGTACGACACCGCGCGCACGTCGTCCCACACGCTCAAGGTGAGCGAGGAGCCACCAGGCGTGTTGGCTTGGGTCAGCGCGGCCGAAGCCTGGCTGGCGGCGGCCAGCGCGATGGCGCCGGCAATGATACTGATGGGTCGATTCATATTCACTCCGATGGGTTGAGCAGCGTTACGTTCGGGCAGGCGCCGGCCCTGGCTAAGCCGGCTTCCCAGTGGCGAAAGCCTCTGGAGCCAGGCGGAACGTTATCGGTGCGATATGTCACGCACCGTGGGCCGAATCCGTGTCGCCATGGCCCGTTGGCACTAGTCCGGGGCCTGACTGCGGCCGGTGCGCTCCGGTGCGGCCCGCCATCGGGCTCATTTGATGCGCAGGAACAGTGGCGGCAGCGGGCCATCGTTGACAAAAGGACAGACCGCCGTACGTCGGTTGGCCGAATCCTGGCATTCGAGGGCTGCTGCCGGGCCGAAGAGAAGTTGTTGCTGTGCACACTGCCAGCGGTCGTAGGCGGCAATGCGGGCACAGGCGTCGGAGTCGCGACGGCGGAAGTCTTGCTGGCGCGGCGTGGGTGGAACGATCGCTGGCGGTGGGGACTCGGCGGTGGGAGGCGCGTCGGACGCCGCGGCGGCGAGGTCTGCAGTGCCGGGCACGTCGCCGGCCGGGGCGGCTTCGGCCGGCACCAGGGCTGCGCCTGATGGGGCGATGAAGCGCCAGTCGCGGTAGCTGCGCACGCTGCCCCAGCCCAGACCGTCAGGAAAGTTGACGCGTTTGAGCGGCAATCGCGCAGACAGGCTGTAGACGCCGACGATGCCGCCGTCGCGGCTGCGCACCAGACCCCACTGCGGGCTGCCGGTGACCGGGTCCGGGTAGGCGCGGCGCAGGTGGCGCACGTTGGCGGGCAGGCGCGGGTCGCGCAGCAGGTCGCCAAGCTGGCGCAACTGACGCGCCGTGCCAGGCGGGGTTCGCGCCAGATATTGCTCAATGGCGCTGCGGTACTGCTGGCCGACAAACAGCAGCTCGCGTTCGCGCTCTCGCTGCGCCACCAGCTGCCAGACCGAGCCGGCCGCGGCTGCGGTGAGCGTCAGCAGCAAGATCAGAAAGATGACGCCCAGATAGGTGAAGCCCGCCATCTGGCCGGGCCGGTGGCCACAGCCAGGGGTTTTCATGGCGAACGCAGATGCCGCTCCCAGGCGGTCGCCAACTGTTCTTCCAGATCGCGGGTCTGGCCTGCGGCGTCGAGCAACGGGCTGCCCTGCAGCTGCTGCCGCAGGCCAGCGCGCAGCCTAGCCAGGGCCTGCGGGTCGGCCGCCGCAGCCTGGGCCCGTGCGACGAAATCCGCGGCGTCTTCGGCCACCCAGTCCGCCAGGCCGACCGTGGTCATGATCGATGCACCAACCCGTGCCGCGTGCGTGCCGCCCCGCAGCGTCAGCACGGGTACCCCCATCCACAGCGACTCGCAGGTCGTGGTGGCGCCGTTGTAGGGCACGGTGTCGAGCCCGATGTCGATCTGACCGTACAGCGCCAGGTGGCTGGCGAGGTCGCCAGCCCAGGGCAGCAGTTGCACCCGCGCGGCATCGACGCCCAGCGCCGCCAGCGCGGCCAGCAGCCGCTGCCGCACGCCGGCTTCAGACAGCGGTCGCGCCTTGAGCAGCAGGCGCGAGTGCGGCAAGGCGCGCAACACCTGGGTCCACAAGGCCAGCGTTTGCGGTGAGACCTTGGCCAGGTTGTTGAAGGAGCCAAAGGTGACCTCGCCGGCACCACCCGCACGCAAAGCCGGCAATTCGGTCAACGCCGGCGCGGCGTCGGGGCGGTAACAGAACATGCCTTGGGGCATGCGCAAAACCTGCTCGGTGCCGGCCTGTTCAGGGTCGGCCTCGTGGGGCACGGGGGTAATGATCGGGTCGATGACCGGGTCACTGAGACGCCAGCGGATTTCCGCCAGACCGGTCGTCGTGGGATAACCCAGATAACTGATTTGCAGCGGCGCGGCGTCGCGGGCAAAGACGCCCAGGCGGGCATCCGAGGTATGCCCCGACAAATCAATGAGGATGTCGATAT
>Ga0209181_10005235_pt1 | contig 18749 bp, 13 predicted proteins | sample MAT05_FD_187208 | JGI IMG/M metagenome (GOLD analysis project Ga0209181, IMG submission 187208) | Freshwater microbial communities from Lake Fryxell liftoff mats and glacier meltwater in Antarctica - MAT-05 (SPAdes) (version 2) | ecosystem: Environmental > Aquatic > Freshwater > Ice > Liftoff...
TACGCGCAGCTGGTCGAGTCGTTCCGTGATGAACACAACCGCCCCCGCCAACGCACCATCGCCACGCTGGGCCGCATTGATGAGCAAGGTGGCCAGGTCGACTCGTTGTTGCAGGGCCTGCTGCGCGCAAAGGGTCGGCCCGTTGGGCTGATGTCCTCGCCTCAGGTGCAGTTCGAGTCTGCCCTTGCACTGGGCGATGTGTGGGCGCTGCACCAGTTGTGGCACGAGCTGGGCTTTGACAGATTGCACGTTGTTTTCCGCCAGGCGCGCTATACCGCCCCTGTGGAGCAAGCCATTCGGTTGATGGTGTTCAACCGCTTGTGCGATGCCGACTCCAAGCTCGGCGCCTTGCGCTGGTTGAAGACGGTGGCTTTGCCTGATGTGCAAGCTGCCGAGATCACCCACCAGCATCTGCTGCGCAGCATGGACGCGCTGATGGATCACCAGACTGCGGTGGATGAATGCGTGGCTCAGTTGCTGCGCCCGCTGATCGATGATGAGCTGTCGGTGGTCTTTTATGACCTGACCACTATTCGCGTGGAGGGCCTGAGTGAGCAAAGCGGTGAGCTGCGCAAGTTCGGCATGTCCAAGGAAGGCATCATCGCCAGACAATTCTTGTTGGGCGTGGTGCAGACGGCTGACGGTCTGCCGATCTATCACGAGGTATTTGCCGGCAACGCCACCGAGGGGCCCACATTGAAGCCCACGCTGGAGCGGGTGCTGCAGCGTTACCCGCATGTGCGCCGCTTGGTGGTGGTGGCTGACCGGGGGTTGCTGTCGCTGGACAACTTGCAGATGCTCAGCGAGTTGAAGCTACCGGGCGAGCGCACGCTGGAATTCGTTCTGGCTGTGCCCGGAAGGCGGCATGGGGACTTCGTGGAATTGCTACAGCCGCTGCAGGCCAAGCACGAGGCGGCCACGGCTGAGGTGATTGATGAGCTGCGCTGGAAGGGTCACCGCCTGGTGGTGGCGCACAACCCCGAACGGGCCCAAGTGCAGACCCAGCGCCGACAAGACCGCATCACAACGTTGGTGGCGCGCGCACAAACGCTGGCGGGTAACTTGGATGCGCAGGATGGCGGTCGGGTCAAGCGGGGACGCAAGCTCTCAGACAGCGGCGCCAAAGCCAGGTTCTTCCACGAGGTCAGCGAAGCCCGGCTGGCCCACATCATCCGGGTGGACCTGAAGTCCGAGCTGTTCACCTTTGAGATCGACCCGGCGGCGCAGCAGCGCGCCGAAGCCATGGACGGCAAGCTGATGTTGGTGACCAACGTACCCGATCTCAAGAAGGAAGAGATCGTGGCGCGCTACAAGAGCCTGGCTGACATCGAGCGGGGCTTCCATGTGCTGAAGTCCGAGATCGAGATTGCGCCGGTCTTCCACCGGCTGCCAGAACGCATCCGCGCGCACGCCAGCATCTGCTTCATGGCGCTGGTGTTGCACCGGGTGATGCGTCAGCGGCGTTAACTCTGAACGCTCGAATTTCCTTGCTGTAGTGGCGCACTTGAAGGGCGCTACCAGGCAAATCAAGGACTTGGCGCGGTTGGTGTCGAACTCCGGGGTTCATGTTTTTCTTCGTGCTGCCGCGCGGCCTGGCGATGGCGCTGGGCCTCGTGCTGCTGCTGTCCGAATCGGCCGCCAGCACGGTGTCGATGGGTTTGCCGCTGGCATCGCGGATCTTCATGTCGCCGGGCTTCGTGCTGATCATGATCAACGTGGTGCCCAACGTCGTCGGCGAGCTTCAGAGGGCCCTGCTGTCGCAAGCCATCACCGACCCCCTGACCGGTGCCTACAACCGCCGCCACCTGCAGGACCAGCTCGCGCAGCGCGTGGTGCCGGCCGGTCGGTCCGCGACCGGCGACGCACTGCTGGCCATCGACATCGACAACTTCGAACGCATCAACGACGAGCACGGCCACGCGGTCGGCGACCAGGTGCTGTGCCGCCTGGTCACGGCCATCGGGGCACGCAGGCGCAGCGGGGACCTGCTGTTCCGCACCGGAGGCGAGAAGTTCGTGCTCCTGCTGCCGCGCATCACCCTGGTGGAGGCGCAAAGCGTGGCTGGTGCCAGTGCAGCCCGGTGGTGTAGCCGTACACCAGCAAGCCCAGCAGCATCGCCGGGTGGTAGGCATCGCTGCCGCGACCGGCGTACTGCCGTGTCAGCGCGCTCAGGTCCAACTGGTCGATGACCTCCACCACGAAGCGCGCGAGATGATTCTGGGGAAGCCACTCGTCCACCGACGGCGGCAGAAGGTACGCGGTTTCTCGGTCGACAGCTAGAAGCGGCTCAGGGGGTGGGTACCTGCCAAATCCATACAGCCGTTGTCCCGGTCACCGGTCCATCGCGGTAGGAGTGAAAGCCCGCCAGGCTCCTGGTTGCCGATACCCGGTTCTCCCGACCGACCAGACCCTGGCGGCTCAACTCCAGCGCGAACGGCCGTGTCGAATGTGATCGACGACGGCGTGCGCACAAGTCCGGTGCAGTCCCGATTTTTCGGCATCACCAGAGGGTGTCAACCCCCTGGGACTCCTTCCAGTGCATCAACCAAACAACGCCGGTATCGGCTTGCGCTGTTTCAGGCGTGCTGGGTTTCGAAGAATTGCTCGTCCTCGGTCGAGCCCTTGAGTGCCGCGGTGGACGACAGCGCTTCGATGGTTGTCGTCACGGCGTCGAAGTAGCCGGTGCCGACCTCGCGCTGGTGCTTGACTGCGGTGAAGCCGCGCTCGGCGGCGGCGAATTCCTTCTCCTGCAGTTCCACGAAGGCGCTCATGTGGTTGCGCGCGTAGCCGTAGGCCAGATCGAACATGCCGTAGTTCAGGCTGTGGAAGCCGGCCAGGGTGATGAACTGGAACTTGTAGCCCATGGCGCCCAGTTCGCGCTGGAACTTGGCGATGGTGGCGTCGTCGAGGTTCTTTTTCCAGTTGAAGCTGGGGCTGCAGTTGTAGGCCAGCAGCTTGCCCGGGAACTTGGCGTGGATGGCGTCTGCAAAGCGCTTGGCGAAGACCAGGTCGGGCTTGCCGGTTTCGCACCAGATCAGGTCGGCATAAGGCGCATAAGCCAGGCCGCGGCTGATGGACTGTTCGAGCCCGTTGCGTGACTTGAAGAAGCCTTCCACGGTGCGCTCGCCGGTGAGGAAGGGCTTGTCGTTCTCATCGACGTCGCCGGTGACGAGGTCGGCCGCCTCGGCGTCGGTGCGGGCCAGCAGGATGGTGGGCGTGCCCATCACGTCAGCGGCCAGGCGCGCGGCCACCAGCTTGGCCACGGCCTCGCGCGTGGGCACCAGCACCTTGCCGCCCATGTGGCCGCACTTCTTCACGCTGGCGAGCTGGTCCTCGAAGTGCACGCCGGCGGCACCGGCGTCGATCATGGCCTTCATCAGCTCGAAGGCGTTCAGCACGCCGCCGAAGCCGGCCTCGGCGTCGGCCACGATGGGCGCGAAGAAGTCGATGTCGTTCTTGCCTTCGCTCCACTGGATCTGGTCCGCGCGCGTGAAGGCGCCGTTGATGCGCTTGACGACCTTGGGCACCGAATCCACCGAGTACAGGCTCTGGTCGGGGTACATCTCGCCGTTGTCGTTGGCGTCGGCCGCGACCTGCCAGCCGCTGAGGTAGATGGCCTTCAGGCCGGCTTTCACCTGCTGCATGGCCTGGTTGCCGGTCAGCGCGCCCAGGCTGTTGACGAAGGGCTCGGTGTCGAGCAGCTTCCACAGCTTTTCTGCACCGCGCTGGGCCAGCGTGTGCTCGACCTGCACGCTGCCACGCAGGCGCACGACGTCGGCGGCGCTGTAGCCGCGCTTGATGCCGGCCCAGCGGGGGTTCTCCGCCCAGTCCTTTTCAAGGGCGGCGGCTTGTTGCTGGCGGGTGGGTGTGGTCATGATGTCGATTCCTGAGGGTTGACGAAGTGAAGCGAGAGCTGAACTGGAAACAAGCTCAGCGTAACCCACCGGTGCTCGCAAATTTTGATTTATGTCTTATATAAGACATGTAAATCTGTGTATATAAATCAAAGAGTTACGTCTCATTTTTATATTTCATATGAGCTTTTACTTCCATATAACGGCTTTTTGCTGCAGTGCAGCTTGCCGCCATCTCGCATCGTGAAATGACCGTGGGCTGATGTGAGAAGGGGTCACGGCCCCCATTGACCGGCCTGCGCCACGGGCGTCAGGGGTGGGATGCCTCCGCCGGAACAGCGCGTTCGTATCATCGGGCGTACCCGTCCAACCGCCCACACGCATGAGCTCATTCGCTTTCTTGTCAGACCAGCGCTTCCTCAAGGTCGGCGCTGCGGCTGCGGGCAGCCCATTCGCGGTCGCCGGCATCGCCTGGGATGGCGCCACCACGAACCGGCCGGGTGCACGCTTCGGCCCACGGGCGGTGCGGGAAGCCAGCCACATGTTGTGCGACGGCATCCACCCGCACTTCAACGTCAGCCCCATCGGCCAGCTGGCCGACGTCGGCGACCTGCTGCTGCCCAACACCTCGCTGCCCGCCATGCGCGAGGCCCTGGCCCCGCTGGCCGAGCAGTTGATCCGCCAGCACCACATGGCCTGGATCGGCGGCGACCATTCCATCACCCTGCCCTTGCTGCGCGCCTACAAGGCCTGGTTGGGCAGGCCGCTGGCGGTGATCCACTTCGATGCCCATTGCGACACCTGGAGCAGCCACTTCGGTGAACCCAGCGGCCACGGCACCTGGGTCTACGAGGCCATGCAGGAAGGCCTGGTGATCGACGCCTGCTTCACGCAGATCGGTATCCGCTCGGCCGGCGAGCGCGAGGCGCGTGAGTATGTGCAGACCCGAGGCGGACAGATCTTCACCGCCCGCGCACTGCGCGGACTGCACAGCCCCGCCCAGCTGGCGCCGGTGCTCGACGCCATCCGTCAGCGCCTGGCCGAGCACGGCAACCCGCCCGTTTACCTGAGCCTGGACATCGACAGCCTGGATCCTGCCTATGCCCCCGGCACCGGCACGCCCGAACCGGGCGGCCTGAGCACCGACCAGGTGCTCACCCTGCTGGAAGAGCTGGCCCCACTGCCCTTCGTGGGCATGGACTGCGTCGAGGTATCGCCGCCCTACGACCATGCCGAGATGACCAGCCAGGCCGCGGCGGCCTTCGTCTGGACGTATCTCTGTGGGCGTATCTCTGCGGGCGGATCGCGCAGTCCGCCTGAGGACAAGCGGGTAATGGTGGTCAGCTCGACCGGGCTTGTCTAAACTCGCTCGCAGGTTCGCGCAGGCTCCGATGTCGGGGCGGCGGCGTCCGCCAAGGAGCACCCATGAACAAAGCCATCGATCCCGTGCTGTTGCAAGCTGCCGAGTCCGCCGCGGCGGGCGGGCAGGACCTCAGCGCCTACTGGATGCCCTTCACGGCCAACCGGCAGTTCAAGAGCAAGCCGCGCCTGCTGACCCGGGCCGAGGGCATGCATTACTGGGACGACCAGGGCCGGCCGGTGCTGGACGCCGTCGGCGGCCTGTGGTGCGTCAACGCGGGCCACGGCCGGCAGCGCATCGTGCGCGCCATCCAGCAGCAAGCGGCCGAAATGGATTTCGCGCCGCCGTTCCAGATGTCGCACCCCAAGGCCTTCGAACTGGCCGACCGCCTGGCCAAGATCGCCCCGGCCGGCATGAACAAGGTCTTCTTCACCAACTCGGGCTCGGAGTCGGTGGACACTGCGCTGAAGATGGCGCTGGCCTACCACCGCGTGCGCGGCGAGGCTTCGCGGACCCGCCTCATCGGCCGCGAACGCGGCTACCACGGCGTGAACTTCGGCGGCATCTCGGTCGGCGGCATGGTGGCCAACCGCAAGATGTTCGGCACCATGCTGTCGGGCGTGGACCACATCCGCCACACGCACGACCCGGCACGCAACGCCTTCAGCGTCGGCCAGCCCCTTCACGGCGTGGAATTTGCCGACGACCTGGAGCGGCGCATCGCGCTGCACGACGCCAGCACCATCGCTGCCGTCATCGTCGAGCCCGTGGCCGGGTCCACCGGCGTCCTGGTGCCGCCGCAGGGTTACCTGCAACGCCTGCGTGAAATCTGCGACAGGCACGGCATCCTGCTGATCTTCGACGAGGTCATCACCGGTTTCGGCCGCACCGGTTCGGCCTTTGCGGCGCAGACCTTCGGCGTCACGCCCGACCTGATGTGCGTGGCCAAGGGCCTGACCAACGGCAGCGTGCCCATGGGCGCCGTGATTGCCAGGGAAAGTGTGTACGACGCCTTCATGAACGGGCCCGAGCACCTGATCGAGTTCTTCCACGGCTACACCTATTCAGCCCACCCGCTGGCCTGCGCGGCCGGACTGGCCACCCTGGACACCTATGCCGAAGACGGCCTGTTCGAACGCGCGGCTGGCCTGCAGGCGCACTTCGCCCAGGCATTGCATTCGCTGCGTGGCGAACCAAACGTCGTCGACATCCGCAACCTGGGCCTGGTCGGTGGTGTCGAGCTGACGCCGCTGCCTGGCCAGCCGTCCAAGCGCGCTTTCGACATCTTCCTGGACCTCTTCGCGCAGGGCCTGCTGATCCGCACCACAGGCGACACCCTGGCCTTGTCGCCGCCGCTGATCATCGACGCCGGGCAGATCACCCAGGTGGTGGAGATGATGCGGGCCGCCTTGCGCCGAGCCGCCTGACACGCGCGCATGCGGCCCGCACTGCTTGCTACCGATCGGCGGCTTGCACAGCAGTCCTACTACGCCGCCACGGCCGAGCCTGGCGCGCGGCATGCAGCGCTGGCGGAGTCGATCAGCTGCGATGTGGCCGTGGTGGGTGGTGGTCTGGCGGGCCTGTCGGCCGCGCTGGAACTGGCCGAGCGGGGCTTCAGCGTGGTGCTGCTGGAAGCGCACGAGATCGGCTGGGGCGCCAGCGGGCGCAACGGCGGGCAGGCGATCCACGGCCTGGCTTGCGAGCAGTCCACCATCGAAACGCAACTGGGGCTGGACGAGTCGCGGCGCGTCTGGGCCATGTCGCTGGAGGCGCTGGACCTGCTGCGCCAGCGCATCCAGCGCCACGCCATCGCCTGCGACTGGCAGGACGGCTACCTGGGCCTGGCCACCACGCCAGGCAAGGGCGCCACGCTGTCCCGCTGGGCCGACGACATGCAGGCCCGCTATGGCTTCGAGCTGCAACGCATCGCCCCGCGGGACATGGGCTCGTGGATCGCCAGCCGGCGCTTTCACAGCGGGGTTCATGACCCGCGCTCAGGCCACCTGCACCCGCTGAAGTACGCCCGCGGCCTGGCCCGCGCGGCGGTGCAGGCGGGCGTGCGCATCCACGAGCACAGCGCCGTGCTTGGGCTGGTGCAAGGCACGCCCGCCACGCTGCGCACCGCCGCGGGCGAGGTGCGTGCCCAGCGTGTGCTGCTGGCCGGCAATGTCTACCTCGAGGGCCTGGCCAGCGCGCTGGCGGCCCGCATCATGCCGGTGGGAACCTACATCGCCTGCACCGAAGTGCTGGGGCCGGCCCGGGCCGGCGGGCTGATCCCGTCCCGCGCGGCGGTGTGCGACACCAACCTGGTGCTCGACTACTTTCGCACCACCCAAGACCACCGCCTGCTCTACGGCGGCCGGGTGAGCTACAGCACGCGCACACCGCGCAACCTGGCCCCCGCCATGCGAGCGCGGATGGTGCAGACGTTTCCGCAGCTGGCCGGTGTGGCCATCGAGTACGCCTGGGGTGGTTTTGTCGACATCACCATGAACCGCGCCCCTGACTTCGGCCGCCTGCCCCACCCCACCGGCGCGGCCGGCAACATCTACTACCTGCAGGGCTTTTCGGGCCATGGCCTGGCGCTGACGGGGCTGGCCGGGCGGCTGGTGGCCGAGGCCATGGCCGGCGACGCGCAGCGCTTCGATGTCTTTGCGCGATTGCGCCACCGCAGCTTCCCGGGCGGGCGAATGCTGCGCATGCCGGCCCTGGTGGTGGGCATGGCGGGGGCCCGCTTGCGCGATATGCTCGGGTAATCTGCATCATGACCCGGCCACCACTCGTCATCGTCACCAGCTGCAACCGCCTCTCGGCGGGGCATGTCGTTCATCTTGCCGGCCGCAAGTATGTCGATGCCGTGCGCCTGGCAGGCGCCCTGCCGCTGATCGCACCGCCCCTCGATCCGGATCAACTCAGCGACTTGCTGGACGGCGTTGACGGCGTGATGCTGACCGGGTCGCCCTCCAACGTGCACCCCTCGCACTTCGGCCAGACCGTGCACGACCCCTCGCTGCCGCTGGACCCCGAGCGTGACGCCTGGGCGCTGCCCCTGGCCCGCATGGCCCTGCAGCGCGGCGTGCCGCTGCTGGCCATCTGCCGCGGCACGCAGGAGGTCAACGTCGCACTGGGCGGCAGCCTGCACCAGGCGGTGCACGAGGTGCCGGGGCTGAAGGACCACCGCGACGACGACAGCGGCACGGTGGACCAGCAGTACGCGCTGTCGCACCAGGTCGAGGTCGTGGCCGGGGGGCTGCTGCAGCAGATCACCGGCCTGGCCGCCTTCGAGGTGAACTCGCTGCACGGCCAGGGCGTGGATCGGCTGGCACCTGGACTGCGCGTCGAGGCGGTGGCGCCCGACGGCCTGGTCGAGGCCTTCAGCCTGCCCGGCGCACCGGGCTTCAACTTGTGCGTGCAGTGGCACCCGGAATGGCAGGCCGCGGGCAACCCCGTGTCGGTGCGGATCTTTCAGGCCTTTGGCGTGGCGGCGAGCAACCACCGCGATCGCGTGCGCGGCCCCCTGCCGCGGGCAGCTGTTCAGGCGTAGTGGGGCTGGCCAGGCCCGACTCGCACAAGACAGGATGCCCCCCGATCGAGCCCAAGGACACGTGCCCATGACCCCCAGAGACCAATTCAACTTCAGCGACCTCGAGCAGTGGCTGGACCACAACCGCGTGACCGAGATCGAGTGCCTGGTGCCCGACCTCACGGGCGTGGCACGCGGCAAGATCCTGCCGCGGCAGAAGTTCACCGAAGACCGCGGCATGCGCCTGCCCGAGGCCGTGGTGGCCATGGGCGTGACGGGCGAGTTCCCCGAGGAAGGGCCGTACTACGACGTGATCACGCCGACCGACCGCGACATGCACCTGCGCCCGGACCCGACCACCGTGCGCATCGTGCCGTGGGCGACGGACCCCACGGCCCAGGTCATCCACGACTGCTACGACCGCGACGGCGTGCGCGTGCCGTTTGCGCCGCGCTCGGTGCTGCGCCACGTGTGCGAACTGTTCGACGCGCAGGGCTGGGTGCCGGTGGTGGCCCCCGAGCTGGAGTTCTACCTGGTGGCGCGCAACACCGACCCCGACGTGCCGCTCAAGCCCCCGGTGGGGCGCAGCGGCCGCAGCGAAACATCACGCCAGGCCTACTCCATCGACGCGGTGAACGAGTTCGACCCGCTGTTCGAAGACGTCTACGACTACTGCGAGAAGATGGAGCTGAACGTCGACACCCTGATCCACGAGGTGGGCGCCGGGCAGATGGAGATCAACTTCTTCCACGCCCATCCGCTGGGCCTGGCCGACGAGGTCTTCCTGTTCAAGCGCACGGTGCGCGAGGCGGCGCTGCGCCACGACATGTTCGCCACCTTCATGGCCAAGCCGATTGCCGGCGAGCCGGGCAGCGCCATGCATGTGCACCAGAGCATGCTGTCCAAGGCCACCGGGCTGAACATCTTCAGCCAGGAAGACGGCAGCGCCAGCCAAGAGTTCTACTGGTTCATCGGCGGGCTGCAGAAGTACGTCCCGGCGGCCATGGCGCTGTTTGCACCCTACGTGAACAGCTACCGGCGGCTGGTGCGCAGCAATGCCGCACCCATCAACATCCAGTGGGGCACCGACAACCGCACCGTGGGCATCCGCAGCCCCATCGCGACACCGGCGGCGCGGCGCGTCGAGAACCGGGTCATCGGCGCCGACGCCAACCCCTACGTGGCCCTGGCCGCCACGCTGGCCTGTGGCTACCTGGGCATGATGAACCGCATCGAGCCCGCGCCGGAGTGCAAGGGCGACGCCTACCTGGGCGATTTCCAGCTGCCGCGCAGCCTGGGCGAGGCGCTGGCCCTGTTGCGCAACGAGCGTGACCTGGCCGACGTGCTGGGCGCCGACTTCATCACCGTCTACACCGAGGTCAAGGAGATCGAGTACGCAGAGTTCATGAAAGTCATCTCGCCGTGGGAGCGCGAGCACCTGCTGCTGCACGTCTGAAGGCACGAACATGAACACCCGCACCACCGCCGAATGGCAGGCCGCCGATGCGGCGCACTTCCTGCACCCCTTCACCGACTTCAAGGCCCTGGCGAAGAAGGGCTCGCGCATCATCGAGCGCGCTGACAACATCTACCTGTGGGACAGCGACGGCCACAAGCTCCTGGACGCCATGAGCGGCCTGTGGTGCGTCAACGTCGGCTACGGCCAGGAGGCGCTGGTCGAGGCGGCCGCAGCGCAGATGCGCCAACTGCCCTTCTACAACGCCTTCTTCCAGACGGCCACGCCACCGGCCATCGAACTGGCCGAGCTGTTGAGCACACTGACGCCGCCGCAGTTCAAGCATGTGTTCTTCAGCGTCTCGGGCTCCGAGGGCAACGACACGGTGGTGCGCATGGTGCGCCGCTACTGGGATGTGCTGGGCCAGCCCGGGCGCCAGGTCATCATCAGCCGCCACAACGCGTACCACGGCTCGACCGTGGCGGGGGCCTCGCTGGGCGGCATGGCCGGCATGCATGCCCAGGGCGGGCTGCCGATTCCCGGCATCGAGCACATCGAACAACCCTACTGGTGGGAGCATGGCCGCCCCGCCGGTCTCGGTCATGAAGAATTTGGTCTCGTGGCCGCGGGCTGGCTGGAGCAGCGCATCCTGGCCGTGGGCGCAGACAAGGTCGCGGCGTTCATCGGCGAGCCCATCCAGGGCGCCGGCGGCGTGATCATTCCGCCGGCCACCTACTGGCCCGAAATCGAGCGCATCTGCACCAGGTACGGTGTGCTGCTGGTCAGCGACGAGGTCATCTGCGGCTTCGGCCGCACCGGCCACTGGTGGGGCTGCGAGGCCATGGGCTTCAACCCGGATTTGATGACCTTCGCCAAGGGCGTGACCAGCGGCTACATCCCGCTGGGCGGCGTGATGGTGGGCGAGCGCGTGGCCCGGGTGCTCATCGAACAGGGTGGCGAGTTCAACCACGGATTCACCTATTCCGGCCACCCGGTGGCGTGCGCCGTGGCGCTGGCCAACCTGCGGCTGATTCAACAGCACGATTTGGTGCGCCGGGTGCACGACGACACGGGCCCGTATCTTGCATCCGCCTTTCGATCATTGGCAGGGCACCCGCTGGTGGGTAATGCCGAAACCTGCGGCCTGCTGGGCGCCCTCTTGCTGGTGAAGGACAAGACCCATGGAACGTCATTCCCGGATTCGGTCGCGATCGGCATGGTTTGCCGCGGCCACTGTTTCCGCGAGGGTCTGATCATGCGCGCCGTCGGCGACCGCATGATCGTGGCGCCGCCGCTGGTCATCACCCGCGCGCAGATCGACGAGATGGTGGCCCTGATTCGCCGCTGCCTGGACCTGACCCTGGCCGACGCCGTGCGCGAAGGCTGGCTGGATGCGGTCATGCCCCCACCCGCCGAAACCGCCCTGCACCTTGCATAGACTCGGGGCCTGCCGCCCAACCCGACCCTTTCGTTGTCCCCGGAGGATTGATTCATGCCGCTGAAGTTCATCAAGTCGCTCGCCTGCGCCCTGGGCGTGTTGTGTCTGTGGCCGCTGGCGCAGGCCCAGGCAGAGGAGAAAGTCCTCAACATCTACAACTGGTCGGACTACATCGCCGAAGACACGATCCGCAATTTCGAGAAGGAAACCGGCATCCGGGTGCGCTACGACAACTTCGACAACAACGAGATCCTCCACGCCAAGCTGGTCGCCGGCAAGACCGGCTACGACATCGTGGTGCCCTCGTCCCACTGGGCCAAGCTGCAGTTGGACGGCGGCCTGTTGCGCAAGCTGGACAAGGCGCAGATTCCCAACCTGAAGAACCTGGACCCGTCGGTGCAGGCGGCCCTGGGCAAGATGGACCCGGGCAACGAGTACATGGTGAACTGGCTGTGGGGCTTCACCACGGTGGGCATCAACGTCGAGAAAGTGCGTGCCGCACTGGGCAGCCTGCCCATGCCGGACAACGTCTGGGACCTGGTCTTCAAGCCCGAATACATCAGCCGGCTCAAGAGCTGCGGCGTGTCCTTCCTGGATTCGGCCACCGAGGTCGTCCCCGCCGCACTGCACTACCTGGGCCGCCCGCCCTACAGCCGCAACGCCAGCGACTACCCGGCAGCCGCCGCGCTGCTGAAGTCGGTGCGGCCGCACATCACGCTGTTCAGCTCGTCGGGCTACATCAACGACATGGCCAACGGCTCGATCTGCGTGGCGCTGGGCTGGTCGGGCGACATCAACATCGCCCGGCAGCGCGCCATCGACGGCAAGACCGGCCAGAATATCCAGGCGCTGATCCCCAAGAACGGCGGCCTGCTGTTCTTCGACGTGATGGTCATCCCGGCCGACGCGCCGCGCCCCGGCAACGCGCAAAAGTTCATCAACTACATCCTGCGCCCCGAGGTCCACGCCGGGCTGACCAACCGGGTGTTCTACGCCAACCCCAACACCGAGTCGCGCCGTTTCATCAAGCCCGAGGTCGCCAACAACCCCACGGTCTTCCTGTCCCCCGCCGACCTGGCACGCATGCTCCCGCCGGATTCGCTGAACAACGATCTGCGGCGCCTCATGACGCGCACCTACACCTCGTTCAAGACGGGCATCTGATTTGGCGTCCAGCGTTGTCGAGCACGCAACCATGATGAGCAGCGGCACCCTCCCCGGCAGCCTCCCCGGCACCGAGGCGGCGTTCCTGCGCATCGAGGACCTGGTGAAGGACTACGACGGCTACAAGGCTGTCAACCAGGTCAACCTGGACATCGCCAAGGGCGAAATCTTTGCGCTGCTGGGGTCCTCGGGTTGCGGCAAGAGCACCTTGCTGCGCATGCTGGCGGGCTTCGAGACGCCGACCTCGGGCCGCATCGTGCTGGCCGGGCGCGACCTGGCCTCGCTGCCGCCCTACGAGCGGCCGATGAACATGATGTTCCAGAGCTATGCGCTTTTTCCGCACCTCAGCGTGTGGGAGAACATCGCCTTCGGCCTGAAGCGCGAAGGCCTGCCCAAGGCGCGCATCGCCGAGCGGGTCGATGCCATGCTCAAGCTGGTGCAGCTCGGCAAGTTCGCCGCGCGCAAGCCGCACCAGTTGTCGGGCGGCCAGCAGCAGCGCGTGGCGCTGGCGCGCAGCCTGGCCAGGCAGCCGCAGATGCTGTTGCTGGACGAACCACTGGGCGCGCTGGACAAGAAGCTGCGCGAAGAAACGCAGATCGAACTCGTCAACATCATCGAACAGGTGGGCGTGACCTGCGTGCTGGTCACGCACGACCAGGAAGAGGCCATGACCATGGCCACGCGCATCGCCGTCATGAGTGAGGGGCGCTTCCTGCAGGTCGGTGCGCCGGGCGATATCTACGAAACCCCGGCGACGCGTTTCGTGGCCGACTTCATCGGCAACGTCAACCTGATGGACGGCACGCTGGACGTGGACGCCCCTGACCACTGCATCATCGGCTGCGTCGACTGCAGCCATTACGTGGGCCACGGCATCACGGGCACCGAGGGCATGAAAGTCTCTGTGGCATTGCGGCCGGAGAAGATCAGCCTGTCGCGCGACATGCCCAAGGACACGCCCGCAGGCCCGCACAACCGGGTGCGCGGCACCGTCAAGGAGATGTCGTACTTCGGCAGCTTCTCGGTCTACCACCTGGCCCTTGCCAGCGGTGCGCGACTGAAAGTCACCGAGGCCAACAGCCAGCGCCACCGCGACGGCGCGCACACCTGGGGTGACGAGGTCTGGGCCCAGTGGTCGGACTCGGCCCAGGTCGTGTTGACGCAGTGAACGTGGCCCCATGAGCGGCGTCGCCGGCATCTTCAAGGGGCTGTTCACTGGCCGCGTGGCGGTCATCGCCGTGCCCTTCCTGTTCTTGCTGCTGTTCTTCCTGTTCCCGTTTTTCATCGTCGGCAAGATCAGCGTGTCCGAGATGGAGACCGTCACGTTCAAGGACGTGCTGAGCATCCAGGAAGGCGTCATTCAGCTGACGCTGAAGTTCTCGAACTACGTCTTCATCACCCAGGACGCGCTGTACTTCAAGACCTACCTCGCCAGCCTGCAGTACGCCGGCGCAAGCACGGCGCTGTGCCTGTTCATCGGCTACCCCTTCGCCTACTTCATGGCGCGCGCCAAGGCCACCTGGCAGCCGGCGCTGCTGATGCTGGTGATGCTGCCGTTCTGGACCTCGTTCCTGCTGCGCGTGTATGCCTGGCGGGGCCTGCTGGCCGAGCACGGCTGGGTGGCCGACGCCCTGGTCGGCCTCGGCCTGGACCACGTGCTGTACGCGCTGGGTCTGATCAGCACGCCCGGCAAGCTGCTGCACACGCCGTTCTCGCTGGTGCTGGGCATGACCTACACCTACCTGCCGTTCATGATCCTGCCGCTGTACGCCAACCTGGCCAAGATGGACCTGCGCCTGCTCGAAGCCGCGGCCGACCTGGGCGCCACGCCCTGGTTGGCTTTCTGGAAGATCACGGTGCCGCTGTCCAAGGCGGGCATCATTGCCGGGTCCATGCTGGTATTCATCCCGTGCGTGGGCGAGTTCGTCATCCCCGAGCTGCTGGGCGGGCCCGAAACGCTGATGATCGGCCGGGTGCTGTGGGACGAGTTCTTCTCGAACAATGACTGGCCCATGGCCTCGGCCGTGGCGGTGGTGATGGTGCTGCTGGTCATCGTGCCGCTGGCCATCTTCAACAAGTACCAGGCCGAAGCACAGGAAAGAAGATGATGCCCCCGAGCTCGCTTCGCTCGCGGCCCCCCAAGGGGGCGCATGACCTCCTTGGGGCGGCCCGGCGGAGGTCATGGTCATGACAGCCGGCTCCAACCCCTGGTTCGGTCGTGGCTGGCTGGCTGCGGGTTTCGTCTTCCTGTACCTGCCCATCGTGGCGCTGGTGGTGTATTCGTTCAACGACTCGCCGCTGCCCAACGTGTGGCGCGGCTTCACCTTGCGTTGGTATACCCAGCTGGCCAGCGACCAGGAACTGCTGGCCGCCTTGTGGCTGAGCCTGAAGATTGCTTTCTTCACCGCCTGCGGCTCGGTGGTGCTGGGCACGCTGGCGGCGTTTGCCCTGGTGAAGTACAAGCGCTTCACCGGCCGCACGCTGTTCTCGGGCATGGTCAACGCGCCGCTGGTGATGCCCGAGGTGGTGGTGGGCCTGTCGCTGCTGCTGATGCTGGTGAGCATGCAGCGCGCGCTGGGCTTCCCGGAGCGCGGCATGGGCACCATCCTGCTGGGCCATGTGCTTCTGGGCATGGCCTATGCCGCCGTGGTCGTGCAGTCGCGCCTGCAGGACCTCAACCCGCAGCTCGAAGAAGCCGCCATGGACCTGGGGGCGCGGCCGTACCAGGTGTTCTGGCTGGTGACCTTGCCGATGATTTCGCAGTCGCTGCTGTCGGCCTGGCTGCTCACGTTCACGATCTCGCTCGACGACGTCGTGCTGTCGGCCTTCCTGTCCGGGCCGGGTTCCACGACGATGCCGCTGGTGATCTTCTCGCGCGCCCGCCTGGGCCTGAACCCCAGCGTCAACGCCGTCGCCACCATCACTGTCGCCGTGGTGGCCGTGGGCGTCTTCGCCGCCAGCTACTACATCGCCCACAAGGAACGTCGCCGCGCCCGCGAAATGGCTGCGGCGCGCCATTGATCACACCCGTCCCGACCATTGCAAGAACGTCGCCTTGAAAAGGAAACCGCCCATGAGACTCGTCGCACCGACCGCCCTCTCCCGTCCCATTGCACTGGCCCTTGCCCTTGCAGCGGCCTTTCCCGTGGCCGCGCAGAGCAATGAAGAACTGCTCAAGGAACTGCGGGCCCTGCGCGACCGCGTGGCCGAACTCGAAAAGCGCGTTCAGTCGGCACCGCCCCCCGCGGCCGCCGGCCAGTGGGGCATGACACCGGAGCAGGTGCGCGAGCTCAACCGCGTCACCATCAAGGCCGAAGCCCTGCAGGACAACTTTGCCGACCAGGGCTTCAAGGGCCTGAAGATCAGCGGCCTGATCGACCCCACCTACATCTACAACCGCAACCAGGACAACGGCTCCTTCGTCTTCCTGAACAACGGCGGGGCGCGCTACACCTACGACAACTCCTACTTCGGCATGGCCGTGCTCGACCTGCAGAAGGAAACCGAAAGCGGCGCCCTCTGGCGGCTGACACTGGCGCCCGAACGCGGCACCGGCGCCTTGTTCAACGGCGGCTCCATCGTGCACGAAGCGTCGGTGTCGATTCCGCTCACCGACCTGAACACCCGCCTGTGGCTGGGCCAGATTCCCGACTGGACCGGTTACGAGATCACCCTGCCCACGGGCAACAAGCTGATCACCCACAACCTGCTGTTCGACACCATGGCGCCCACGGCCTACACCGGCGCGGTGCTCGACGTGACCCGCGGCAAGTGGTGGATGCGCGCCGGCGTGGCCAACATGAACAGCGCGCGCCTGTCCAAGGGCAACAGCGCGCCGGCCTTCATCTACCGCGTCGACTATGCCAAGGGCGAATTCAGCGGTTTCGGCTTCAGTGGCCTGCACGGCAAGGCGGCCAATTTCGCCGCCGACGGCAGCTGGATCGACAGCAACGGCGACGTGCAGGGCTTTGCCGACGCCGGCAAATCCACGTCCATCCACCTCATCGAGGCCGATGCCTACTTCACGCGCGGCGACTGGTCGCTGTTCGGCCAGATCAGCGCCGGCCAGCAGCAGCGCGCAGCCATCTTCAACAGCGACGGCGTCTTGCGCGATTCGCGCTGGGTGGGGCTGTCGGCCCTGGCCGCGTACAAGATCACGCCGCGCCTGGAGGCCGTGCTGCGCGGCGACTATGTCAAGAACGACAGCAACGGCGGCGGCCTGCTGGGCTACAGCTTCGACGACCCCGTCAACGGCATCGGCCGCGGCGTGTTGGCCGGTGGTGGCTACGCCAAGGGCGAGGCCGTGGGCGCCAACCGCTACGCGCTCAGCGCAGGCCTGAATTACCTCTTCGACGAGGGCACCGTGTTCAAGCTCGAACTGCGCCGGGACGCGGCCGACCAGCCGGTCTTCGAGGTCGTGCGCAACGGCAGCTTCAGCAAGAGCAACACCTTGTTCGGTGCGGCTGTGGTCCTCAGCTTCTGAGCAGGCCGATGCACACCACCCCTGCGGCAGCAACGACCTGGCACGAGCGCGCGCTGGCCCTGCGCATCGACGGCCGCGCCGTCATCGACGGCCAGCGCCGTGACGCCGCCTCGGGCGCGACCTTCGAGTGCCGCTCGCCCATCGACGGCCGGCTGCTCGGCGCCGTGGCGCGCGGCGCGCTGGCCGACGTCGATGCGGCCGTGGCCAGCGCCCGCGCGGCCTTCGACGACGGCCGCTGGGCCGGCAAGCCACCGGCCGTGCGCAAGAAGATCTTGCTCAAGTTCGCCGACAAGATCCTGGCCGCCAGGGACGAACTGGCCCTGCTGGAAACGCTGGACATGGGCAAGCCCATCCAGTATTCGCTGGCGGTGGACGTGCCCAGCGCGGCGCGCTGCATCGCCTGGTACGCCGAGGCCGTGGACAAGATCTACGACGAAATCGCGCCCACGGCAGCCAACGCGCTGGCGCTCATCACGCGCGAGCCGATGGGCGTGGTGGGCGTCATCGTGCCCTGGAACTACCCCATGATCATGGCCGCCTGGAAGCTGGGGCCGGCGCTGGCGGCGGGCAATTCGGTGGTGCTCAAGCCCAGCGAGAAAAGTCCGCTGACCGCGTTGCGTCTGGCCGAGCTGGCGGTCGAGGCGGGTCTGCCGCCGGGCGTGTTCAATGTCGTGCCCGGCCTGGGCGCCGAGGCCGGCGAGGCCCTGGCGCTGCACATGGATGTCGACGCCCTGGGCTTCACGGGCTCCACACGCACCGGCCGGCGCATGCTGGACTACGCCAGCCGGTCGAACCTGAAACGTGTCTACAACGAACTCGGCGGCAAATCCGCCTTCGTGGTCTTCGACGACTTCGCCAATGTCTCCCGTGCGGCCAAGACGGTGGCCGGCTCGATGTTCTTCAACCAGGGTGAAAGCTGCAACGCACCGTCACGCGTGCTGGTGCACGAGCGCATTGCCGACGAGTTCATCGACATCGTCACCAGGCAGGCCGCACGCTACGCCCCGGGCGACCCGCTGGACGCCGGCACGGTGATGGGCGCGCTGGTCGACGAGATTCAGCTGGGCACCGTGATGGGCTACATCGCCGCCGGCAAGGCCGAGGGCGCACGCTGCCTCGTGGGCGGAAACCAGGCGCGGCTGGACAGCGGCGGCTGCTTCGTCGAGCCCACGGTGTTCGATGGCGTCAACAACGGCATGAAGATCGCCCGCGAAGAGATCTTCGGCCCGGTGATGAGCGTCATCCGCTTCAGTACCGAGGCCGAGGCCATCGCCCTGGCCAACGACAGCCCGTACGGGCTGCAAGCGAGTGTGTGGACCGACAACCTCAACCGCGCCCACCGCATGGCACGCGCGCTGCGGGCCGGCACGGTGCACGTCAACCAGTACGACGAAGACGACCTCACCGTGCCCTTCGGCGGCTACAAGCAAAGCGGCAACGGGCGCGACAAGTCGCTGCACGCCTTCGACAA
>Ga0209181_10005238_pt1 | contig 18737 bp, 23 predicted proteins | sample MAT05_FD_187208 | JGI IMG/M metagenome (GOLD analysis project Ga0209181, IMG submission 187208) | Freshwater microbial communities from Lake Fryxell liftoff mats and glacier meltwater in Antarctica - MAT-05 (SPAdes) (version 2) | ecosystem: Environmental > Aquatic > Freshwater > Ice > Liftoff...
GGTTTCTTTTTGTCTGCCACTTTTACTGCTGCCGGAGCCAAAGCTTTTGCATCCGTTACTATTTCATTTTCAGGAGTCAGTTCTGCCATACTTTGATGCGGACCCCTCACTATTTTTTTTGTTTTAGATTCATTCATGTATTTCAGCACCCTTATTTCTTTATCACTCAGGTAACGCCACTTGCTGCGTTCTACATTTTTTTTGGTAAGGCCGGCATACATTACCCTGTCCAAACCTTTTACATCATAACCAAGGTATTCAAATATGCGGCGCACAATACGGTTGCGCCCACTGTGAATTTCTATACCAATTACCGATTTGTCTTTACTGTCTGCATAAGCAAGGCTGTCTACAAACACAGGCCCATCTTCAAGGGTGAGGCCCGTCAATATTTTATCAAAATCTGTTTTGGTAAGATTCTTATCCAATTTTACTTCGTAGATCTTTTTTATTTCGTAGCTGGGGTGCGATAATTTTTGGGTAAGGTCACCATCGTTGGTGAGCAATAACACACCAGAAGTGTTTCTATCTAACCGGCCTATAGGGTACACTCTTTCATCGGTTGCTTTTTGTATCAATTGCAAAACCGTTTTTCTGCCCTGCGGGTCATCGGTAGTGGTAATATAATCTTTGGGTTTATTTAATAAAATGTACACCAGGTTTTTGGTTACAAATAATTTTTTTGTGTTGTAGATTACTTCATCCGTAGGCTGCACTTTATAACCGGGTTCGGTTGCAATCACGCCGTTTACTTTTACAAGTCCCTTGGTTATCAGTTCTACTGCTTCACGGCGGGAAGTAATGCCACAATGTGCCAAAAATTTATTGAGTGGCATAACGGTATCGGTGGTTACCTGTGGTTGGCTTGGGGCTGGCCTGCCAGTTGCTCCGGCTTTTGCTGCTGCGGGGGCATCGGGGGCAGTTACCGCTTTGGCTGCACCACCTGCTTTCAAGGCTCTTTTGGCCAGCATGGCCTGGTATTTTTCTTCTTTAAGGTTGTCGAAATAGGCATTTTTTTCTGCCCTTACTTTTTTCTTTTCCTGGCGGTATTCTTCTTTAACAACGCTGTTCTTTTTTTTTGCAGTAAATTTTTGAAACGGAGCCTGGCTCATATTGATGAAGTTTTTGCTGTTTTCCAACAGTAGGTGAGCGGCGAAGATAGCTTTTTTTCCCCAAGAGGAAGTGTCACATCAAAGGCACCCCACCCAACGTAATCCCGAAAGAGTACACAACTTGCGGCAAATGCTGGTATATTTTATTTTGCCGGTAAGACGGTAAGACGTTCTATTAAGCAGCCATTTTTCCTCGGGTAGTTCACATAGCCTTTCCTGCCGGCAGAAAAGTTAGAGGCAAAAAAAACGCTACCAAATGGCAGCGTTCGTAGGGATCAGGGTTTTAATATGGTATTATTTTTCAGATTATTTTACTTCTTTTCTTCCTTTTTGTCCGCCTTTGCGGCTTCCTTCTTTTTTCATTTCATCCATTTTTTTAATCTGCTCTGCAGTAAGAATACTGTTGCGTTGCGCTTTGGAAGATTCTTTAACCGCTTTCATTTGTTCTTTCTTTTGCTCCATGCTCAGGCTTTGATTATCCCGGATAGCTTTTATTTTGCTATGGGTTGCTTCGTTATGGGTTTTTAATTTTGCAGCCTGGTCATTGCTAAGGCCAAGTTTTTCTTTCATGGCTTCTCCACGTTTGCCATCCATATCTTTTCTTTTAGATTCCATATTGGCTTTGTCTGCAGCTATTGTAGCTTTTTGATCTGGGGTAAGCAATGCATCCATTTTTGCTTTTTGTTCCTGCTGCAATGCTGCTTTGCGTTCCCTCATTTCTTTTACAGTAATGTTGTCCTGCTTGTTCAGTGCTTCCATTTTAGCTTTATTGGCTTCCTTGTCTGCTTTTAACTGGGTTTTTTGTGCATCAGTAAGGTTCAGGTCTTTCACCATATTCTTCTTTTGGCCATGATGCATTTGATTTCCTTTATTATGATGTTTCATTTCTCTTGTTTGCTGTGCAGTTAAACTAAAACCTGCTATGGCAAAAGCTACTGTTAATGCGATGATTCTTTTCATAATTATTTTTATTAATTGTTTTTAAAGATGTTGTGCATTAATAGACGGGAAATGGAGTACAAAGTTTAATAGACGAAATGTTAAAGGCAGATTGGCCAGATTCAACCGATGTACTGGGGAACTTGTAAGTATTTGCTTGATGAGTTTAATGGTATGAAATTAAAAAAGGGCCTGATAAACCATCCGCTTTGTATCTATGCTCTTTGTTATCAACTGCTATCCCTTAATAGCCAACTGCCCGCAAGCTGCATCAAAATCTTTTCCCCGGCTGGCCTCAGGTATTGTAAAGTTTAAATGGCAGAAACAGCATAACAGGTTGTTTAAAAAGGTTACTCATTTTGCGGGGGGGAGTAACCATTTAATTTTTCAAAATCTTCATTGCTGCATCCAAATGCCTTGATGGCTTTGTGAATTTTGTGCGGCTTAACATCAGCGCTTTTTTCCATTTTTGAATAAGCCTGTTGGCCAATGCCTAATTTTTCTCCTGCATGATGTTGCTTAAAACCTTTGTAGTGGCGCATTTTGCGGATCGCTTCACCGGGTATTTTTTTGGGGCACATCGTTTTGGGTTTTAGATTACTGCCTGAAAGATATACGATTAACAGATATTACCAAAATAACATTTAAAAAATTTGGTTGTAAAAGTTAAAGTTTTAAAAAGTGGTATTTTACAACTAAGGCAAATAGAATATTTATAAAAATAAAACTCACTTTAGTAATCTGTTAATTATTATAAAGCAAATACACTTAAATAATTTTATTGAAAACAAACACATCCTATCCCGGAGAACTTTGGCAAACCACCCATAAATGGTTGTTGCTATCCGGCAATAAAATAAATAAAAAATATTGCAGCGAAGAAATAAGCACGCACCCTGATTATCCTGCGATGACAGCCGTTACAGATTTTTTGGATACGGGAAATATGACTTACAACGCAGTACAGGCAGACGCATCATATATACATGAATTTAATTATCCTGTGCTTGCACATATTCGCCAACCGGGGCAGGAGTATATGCACATTATAACACATGCAACAGAATGGGACAGGCAAAAAGATATTACACAATACTGGACAGGTATTACGCTGTTTCCCGAAAAAGATGCAAAATGGGGTAATGAAGAAAATAATATTTATCAAAAAAATGCTTTTAAGAACCGCCTTTTTATAACAGCATTAATTTTAACCGGAATTGGCGTCTTTATATTTTCTGCATTTAAAGCATCCAATGCAGGCCATTTGTTTTTTGGATTATTTTCTTTGGCCGGTTTAATAACAAGCATAGTGTTACTGGGCACAGAGTTAGGCTACCAAAGTCAGATTGTAAAGCAGGTATGTGGTGCAGTAAGCAACGGGGGCTGTGAGAAGGTGTTAAAAAGCAAATATGCAAAAGGTTGGTGGGGTATTACTCCCGCAGATGCTTCCGTACTTTATTTTGGATCTCAGTTTATATTTTATTTAATCAGCAGCTTTTACACTAATTTATTTTCCATCTTATTGCTAATGGCCTGTGTGGGCTCAATAGTAGCAGCATGGAGTATTTATACGCAAGCTTTCAAAATAAAACAATGGTGTGCTATATGTCTTGGAATTGTAGGCGTATTAATTTTGCAGGCAGTTCTTGCCCTTCTTATTCTAAATTACAAATCCCTGGTTTTATATTCCCTGATTCCCTTCCTTTTATTCATATCTACCATCTTTATACTCGCCCTTGCCTTGCTGCCTGTAAAGTCATTAATAAATATTAACCAGGGGAATCGCCAAAAATTGGCAGAATTAAAAAAGTGGAAAACAGATGTAAATTTATTTACAACACAGTGGCAACAGGAACAACATGTAGATAATACCATCTGGCAAAATGATTTAGTATTAGGCAATCCCGATGCACTTATATTAATTACAGTAGCCTGCAACCCTTACTGTGGCCCGTGTGCTAAAGCACATAAGGAATTGGATAAAATGCTGAAAAAATTTGATGGTAAAATGGCTGTGCAGGTAAGGCTTCTATGCAATCCTGAAAATGAAAATGATAAACGAACAATTGCAGTGAATGCCATTATACAACAAGTTGCTATTATAAAAAATAATAAAGAATTACAACAAATGCTAACTGATTGGTTTGAGTGGATGGATTTTGAAAAATGGATTGAGAAGTGGCAAGTGAAAAACGACATAGATATTAAGAAATCTGTTTTGCAGCATAGCGATTGGGTAAATGAAAGCAGTATTGCATTTACACCAACCTTTTTTATAAATGGAAAAAAATTACCAGGAAGGTATGAATTAAACGATTTAGAAATTCTGCTGCCGCAATTGGTAGAAATATTAAAAGAAAACACTGTAAAATAATTCAGAGATTTGTGCTGTGCACGGCGCAGATAGTTGCCTCTGAATAAACCATTTTATCGATGCAGTTTGCAACTGCTGTGTCCTAAATTTTTAATTTTATTTATTATGAAACAATTAAGTAGAGAGGAAATGAAGAAAGTAATGGGTGGTTATAATGCACCAGTAGACCCAGGTTGTACAGAACATGCAGATTGCCCTGATGCAGAAGTAATTTGTAACGGGGAACCACAAACTGTTGGAGGAAGATGTGTAGGGGGTGTATGCAAGTGGGGGGCAGCTTGTTAAATTGTTAGAGGATTTTAAGTGGCTATAGTAAATATTTTTTACTATAGTCACTTGTTTTACATATTTATATACTTCATTTTATTTATCTATTATGGTCTTTGTTAAGCTGTTTTTGTTATTATTCATTTTTACTTCCTGCCATTCTTCAAGAATTGTTGAGCAAAAATCATTATTTACAACATTTGAAGCAGATAGTTTATTTTTTTTGGGAGTTAAAAATCCAAAATTATATTATAAAGATTTATTGGGAGTTACTACTTTATCTATTAATTTAAGTCCGAATAAAAAGGTGTCCGTTTTAATTAGCAAACCTACCATGTTTCAATGCTTTCCAATTAATTGCATTGTTTACCCCGGTGAAAATGTGAGTATTAGTATTGATAAGAATGAAGAAATCACTTTTGAGGTAAAAGGTAATGAACAAAGAACCCGAGAGTTGAAATTTCAAAATGTATTTCAAATGATGGATCAAAAAATAAGGCCTCAGTTTCCTAACAGAACCAGAGATTATCCAATTGATACAGTTTTATTGTTCGAACAAAAAATAAAATCAGAAATACCTGGGTATATTAAAACTTCCACAGACATGCTAGACTCTTTGGCCCTTGCTTATAAAATAAGCAATACATTTAAAATGTTTTCAAGGGCAATTTTAAAATCTAATCAATTTTCAAGTTTACATTATGTGTATTATGTGTATCCAAAAGTATTAAAGGAAAACAATTTATACTTGCAAAAACAAAGAGAACTTCTGCCAGTATTTAACAACATAACAAATAAGTATGAAATGTATTTTGGCGGATCATATTATGTTGAGTCTATTGCTAATGAAATTATGGAAAGCAATATAAGGTTAATTAAAAGCGAAGATGGATTGAAGGAAGCTATAGATTCAATAAATAATAATTTTAAAAGTCTCTCAAAAGATTTCCTTCTTTCAAAGCTTTTATACAATGCTATCTACAAAAGAGTTTCGTTGAGTAAAAAAATATTGCAGTATTATTATAGGTCTTGTGAAGATGCAGAGTATAAGTCAATAGTAAAGAAAATTTATTCTGAAAGAATAAATTATGCCACAAAATCAAAACGGAAAAAAGATAATAGACTAATAGCATTGTCAAATTCTAAGATTTATACACTTGAAGAAATTATTCAGCGGCAGAAAGGTAAATTAGTGCTTTTAGATTTATGGGCAAGTTGGTGTGCTCCTTGCCTAGAGCAAATGCCAATTATGAAGAAACTTCATCAGCAGTTTGCAAACGACAAAATCAGTTTTATATATTTATCAATGGATAGAGAAATATTGCAATGGAAACACAAGAGTGGGGACATCTGTATTGATCCTTCGTATTCCTTTCTATTTGAAAATTTTGAAAAACAGTCTTTTCTCAAGATTCATAATATTGAAGAAATTCCTCGCTATATTTTACTAGATCAAAACGGGAAGATAATTAATGCGGACACCCCGGGTCCTGATGACCCTGCACTTAAAAATTTAATAGAGCAGCATTTACAAAATCCATGACTTGATATTGTCCTATTTTTTGCGCAAAAGAATTTCACTTGAAATATAAACCCTTTCCACTCTTTCTCCAACGCAACCAAATGGATTGCGGCCCTACCTGCCTTTATATAATTTGCAATTATTATAAGGTAGATATTTCTATTGAGAAATTACGAGAGCTTACAGAGATAGGCAAAGAAGGTGTGAACATGCTGGGCATAAGTGATGCGGCAGAAAGAATTGGTTTTAAAACATTACCAGCGCAGTGCAATATTAAAGAGCTTAGTAATGATATAAAGTTACCCGCTATTTTGCATTGGGGCCAGGAGCATTTTGTTGTACTCTATAAGATTAAAAAAGATCATTACTATATTTCCGATCCTGCAAAGGGTTTAATAAAATATAGCCAACAGGAATTTGAACAATACTGGCTGAGCAGTAAAGATGAGCATGGCCGCACTGGGGTAGCATTAACCATAGAACCGACTGCCGATTTTTACAACAATAAATTCCATGATGAACATAGCGGAGAAGATAAAAAGGGATTTAGCAACATACTCCCTTATCTATACCCCTACAAAAAACTAATCGTACAATTATGCCTCGGCATGTTGCTGGGCAGTTTGCTGCAACTGGTATTGCCATTTCTCTCCCAGTCTATTGTAGATACGGGTATCAATACTGCCAATGTACATTTTGTGTACATCATTTTAATTGCACAACTTAGTTTGTTTGCGGGCAGGCTTGCCGTAGATTTTATAAAAGCCTGGATATTGTACCATATCAGCAGCCGCATCAATATTTCTATTCTTACCGATTTTTTAATAAAACTCATGAAGCTGCCAGTAAGTTATTTTAACAGTAAAAAAACAGGTGATGTATTGCAGCGCATGAACGATCATCAGCGCATTCAGAATTTTTTAACAGGTACATCACTCACCACTTTGTTTTCGCTCTTCAACCTTGTTATTTTTTCTGTTGTATTGGCCATGTACAGCAGTGCCATTTTTTTTGTGTTTATGTTGGCCGCAGTATTATATATTTTATGGGTAATTGTTTTTCTTAAAAAGCGCAAACAGTTAGACTATAAACAATTTGATGTAGCTGCTGCGGAGCAGAGCAAAACAATGGAATTGATACAGGGTATGCAGGAAATAAAACTGCATGGCTGCGAGAAACAAAAGCGATGGGGCTGGGAGCATTTAAAGGCAAGGAGTTTTAAACTGGGTATAAAAAATTTGGTATTAAACCAATGGCAGCAAACGGGTGCTTTTTTTATAAACGAAGGCAAAAACATTGTGATCACATTCCTTGCTGCAAAAGCAGTGATAGATGGTAATATGACACTCGGTGGCATGGTGGCTATTCAATACATCATAGGGCAGTTGAATGGACCTATTGAACAGATGATAGGTTTTGTACAAAGCTGGCAACTGGCAAAAATAAGTTTAGACAGGTTGAATGAGATACATCAGTTAAGGGAAGAAGAAGCCCCCTCTGGAACTTCGTTCGTTCCCTTGGTAGGGAACCCCAAAGGGGGAGGAAATGGAGAAGATGATAGCGAGGGGTTTTTATCCAGGGAATTGACTTCTTTGATACCCATAAATAAAAGCATTGCATTAAGCAATCTTTCTTTTAAATATCCCGGGGCGGGCAATGAGCCGGTACTGAAACATTTGGATTTGTTGATTCCACAGGGAAAAATTACAGCCATAGTAGGATCAAGTGGCAGTGGCAAAACAACGCTCTTGAAGTTGCTCTTGAAATTTTACGAAAATTATACGGGCAATATAAATATCGGTGAAGGCAGCTCCCATCAATCTTCGCTCAGTTCTTCGCAGCACCCTTCTCCACCCGGTGGAGAAGGGACGGGGTTGAGGTTTATCAGCCACCGTGCATGGCGCAAACAAATAGGTGTGGTAATGCAGGATAGTTTTATTTTTAGCGATACCATTGCTGCCAACATTGCAGTAAGCGATGAGCAACCTTCCCTGCAAAAATTAAAAGAGGCAGCACATGTTGCCAATATTCTCGATTTTATTGAAAGCCTTCCGCTAGGATTTTATACAAAGATTGGCGCCGAAGGCAATGGAATAAGTGCAGGGCAAAAACAACGGATGCTCATTGCAAGAGCCGTGTATAAAAACCCTGATTATATTTTTTTGGATGAAGCCACCAACAGCCTCGATGCCAATAACGAAAAAGTGATCATAAAAAACCTTGAGCAGTTCTTTAAACACAAAACAGTGATAGTAGTGGCTCACAGGCTAAGCACGGTTAAACATGCCGACCAGATAGTGGTGTTGGATAATGGGGTAATAACAGAATTTGGTACTCATGAGCAGTTGGCCGAATTGAAAGGAGCGTATTATACGCTTGTAAAAAACCAATTGGAACTGGGATCTTAAAATATTATAGCTATAAAACCTAATACCTATGCCTCAAACATCAGCAACCGCAATAAATGAAGAAGTAGTTTATTCTTCAGCAATTAAAGATATTATTTCTTACAGGCCCGTATGGATTGTTAGAAATGGCATCATGCTGTTCCTCATCATTGTTATGCTGATCATTTTAATGACGTTTTTTATTGAGTACCCCGATATTGTAAACGCCAACGCAAAATTGGTTTCAGTAAACCCGCCCGTGGAACTTAAAACAAAAGTACCTGGAAAACTAATGCGCCTCTACGTAAAAGAGAAAGACAGTGTGGCATCGGGCACCATAATAGGGGAAATAGAAAGCCTGGCAGATGCGGGAAAAATTTTAGAGCTGACCGCTGCTACTATTAACCTGAAGCAAATGATGGAGGCATCGGAAACGGCAAATGCTGTTCGTTATTTTGAGAACAATTATTTGAAGAAAAACTGGGATGTTGGTTTAGGAGAAGTGCAGGAAGCCTACCACAACTATATGTCTTCTTTCCAGCTATTTAGCCAATACCTGCAAACTGGATTTTATTTCAGAAAGAAGCGAATGCTAAACACTGATATTGTTTTTATGCAAAGGTTGCATCAAAATCTTTTGCAACAACAGGCCATGCAACGGGAAGATGTAGCCCTTGCCCAAAAAACCTTTGAGGCCAATGAAAGCCTTAGTAAGGATAAGGTGATATCAGCTTTTGATTATCGAAATGAAAAAAGTAAGCTCATAGGAAAATCGCTGAGTTTACCGCAGCTAACCGCATCCTTAATCAGCAATGAATCTACAATGCATGAAAAACGAAAAGAAATTCTGCAACTGGAAAATGAGATAGCACAACAAAAGAATATTTTTATCCAGTCGCTGAACAGTTTCGTGGCTGTACTGCACCAATGGCAAACCAACTATTTAATTAAAGCGCCCGTGAGTGGGAGCATTGCTTTTTCTGATTTTATACAGGAGCAACAATTCTACCCCGTAAACCAAACGATCTGTTTGGTAAACCCAAATACCACGCAGTATTATGCACAGGTGCACATTACTCAAAATAATTTTGGAAAACTCAAAACCGGCCAGCAGGTTTTACTAAAACTACCTGCTTATCCATACCAGGAGTTTGGATCATTAAAAGGGCAGCTCAATTTCATTTCTACCATACCAACTGATAGTGGTTTTATTGGAAAGATTATGTTGCCTGCGGGCTTGCAAACAAACCAACAAAAGCGGCTGCAATACCGGGAAGGTTTAAAAGCCAGTGCAGAGATCATTACCTCAGATCAAAAATTAAGTGACCGGGTTTTATCTTCCCTTACAAGTCTTTTTGATAGAAATAAATGAGTGTTTTATGAAGCCGGCTACAAATATTGCCAGCTTCATAGTAAGGGAATATATTTTTTAACTAACCGGTTGCGGCAGTTAAACTTTTTGTTTGGTTGTAAAAAGTTAAATTTTCAAAAAGTTGTATTTTACAACCAACCCCAATAGGTATTTCTGGAAATTATATCTCACTTTAGTATCATGCTTTTTTATAAGTGGTAAATAATGCTTTGCTTATCATCACCGCAATAAAATAATAATCATAAATAATAAAAAGCCTATAAAATAGTTGGTTAAAAATATTCGGAGATTTATGTTGTGCACGACATAAATAGTTGCCCCGGATAAACCATTTAGCGATGCAGTTTGCAACTGCTGTGTCATTTATTTTTTAATTTATTTATTATGAAAAAATTAAGTAGAGATGAAATGAAAAAAGTAATGGGTGGGGTGAATTTACCAGGAACAGAATGTGCTGCAAATTGTAACCCCGGATTTGTATCTATTGATGACTGTAGTGAAAAATGCACCGCTACCGAGGATGAGGGTGTAAAGTGTGGAACTAAGAAACAATGTTGTCCAGGTTTTACATGTTAACCCAAATAAGGCAATCAATTTTGTTGGTTACCTTATTATAAAATCAAATAAAAAATGAGTAATAATTTAGGCTCTTTTAAGTTTAAAATATTTGGATTTTTACTAAATTTTTTTATCATGCAATCGTCTGATGCTCAGGTTGGTCATTGTAAAATAAAGGGAAAAATATCTAATCAAAATTTTAAAGACATTGTTTATTTACTGAAAGGGAATAAGCCTTTTTTAAACCTGGCGGATATGGAAATTGTAGATTCTTCTGCAATAGATAAAGGAATATTTTCTTTTCATATTCCCTTATCTTATACAGACTATTATTCAGTGAGGTTAAAGTCTTTTAAAAAAGGTTTTATATTAATTTGCAGCCCAGGTGAGAAAATTGAATTACAATGTGATACTTCAAATTTCAAGTATCCTGAAATAACAGGGTCGAAGGAAAACACTTTACGCAAGAATAGTATAGATGTAAGAGATTCTTTGATTGTAAAAATGAATAGTTATGTTGATAGTAGCACATATGCACTTAAATGTAATGATTCGTCTAAATCTAAAAAATATGATTCTTTAAATATTTTTTGGGCCAATGAAATTACAAAGTTTAATATCCGTTTTATAAGAAATAATCCTCATTGTCTTACATCGTTAGAAATGTATAATAAATATTTTAGGCTATTCGATGAAGATTCTGTTAAACAGTACCTTAAAAATTTACCCATCGGTTTAAGAAAGCATCCATTGGTTAAAGAAATTAGTTACAAAAAACTTATTCTTGAAACTGAATTAAAAACAATTACTAAATTCTATGAAATAAAATATTTTGATACACTTAATCAACTGCATAGTTTTAATCCTTATTCTGGTAAATTAGTATTAATCGATTTTTGGGCAAGCTGGTGCAAACCATGCATTGAAAATTTCCCGTTATTGAAAACGATTGAGGAAAAATATAAGGATAAAAATTTTGCAATAATAGGAATTTCATTAGATGTTAGTTTGAAAAGATGGAAAAATGAAATAAATCGTTCAGGACTTACATGGAAAAATATCTCAGATTTGAAGGGGGAGTACGGGCTTGGGGCGAAATATTTAAATGTAACAACTATTCCACGATATGTGTTAATTGGTAAAGATGGTTTTATAATAAATGATGATGTACGGGAAAATGAAATTGAAAAAATGATAATACCAAATCTATGAGATGAGCAAATTGCACTTTTTTAAACTTCAGTTTGCATATAAGCCTTTGAGTTTTTGACGAGATAAAATTACTAACCCAATCTCGTCTAGATTTGCATCATGCATTCTTTCAAAAGCTTTCTTTCTTAACTGTTGTTACTGCCGGTTAAAGAGTCTTGCTAAACTCGAAGAGGCTGATAAAACCATTTGGGTTTTATTCAATCAAGGATAAAATCAGGAAGAAAAACTTTGATGAGGAGATTAAAAAAATAAAATTCCGCTGGTTGAAGTATATGGACGATGAAAAATGGAGCGGTATATGGAAGGATAACAAAAATATCGAGGTAGCTGATGTAATAAACAGACATGCCGGCTGGATGAATGAAACGAACATAGCTTTTACCCCTACTTTTTTCCTGAATGGTAAAAAAATACTCGGCAGGTATGATTTAAAAGATGTAGAACTTCTGATACCCCGGCTTGCAGAAACAACAATGCTGCAGGCTTTAAAATAATTCGGAAATTTTTGTTGTACACAACATAAATAGTTGCCTCCGGATGAACCATTTTAACGATGCAGTTTGCAACTGCTACGTCATTTATTTTTAATTTTATTATTACAAAAAATTAAGTAGAGATGAAATGAAAAAAGTAATAGGTGGGGTAAATGAACCAGTAAATTGTACAGCGTCGGCAACTTGTGCTAACGGTCGAACTTTTAGTTGTGCAGGTAATACTCACACGGGAGCCGATGGTTCCGCATTAGGATGCTCTGCTCAAGACCGGAGTCGGTGTAACTTGCTATTACCAAGAAAATGGGTTGACTCGTTGGGCTGTAGCGAGTTGTATCGCAGGCATGGTATGGAATACACCATAATTTTTTTGGAATTATTTTAATAAACAATCAAAACAATTTAATATGATAGAATTAACTCGATTAGAAATGAAAAAAGTAATGGGTGGGTATAACACAGTTTCAACCTGTAGCATTAAATGTAGTGACCAAGTATTTCATAATGTAGACTGTGGGAACAATGCATGTGAGACAACTACTACAAATAAAGTAAATTGTACTGATGGTTTAAAAATTGTAAGCACTACAGATCCTTGTAAAGATGTTGTAGCGCCTTTTTAGTATTATACTTAGAACCCATTATTTGAATAAAATGGGTTCTATTTATTTTGGTTCAGCAAAAAAATTAAGTATGTTTAAACTTATTCAGATTGTTTTTATCTCTCTGGTATTAGCATTTCTTACTGCAAATTTATCAGCACAAAATACTGCATATATTTCTGGTTATATCAAAGGAATGGGTACAGGCAAAAAATTGCTTCTTGGAAATAGGCCTACCGGCACTGGACCTGGATTTATTTTTGATTCATATGATTCTACTTACTCTAAAAATGATTCTTTTTACTTTAATCCTATAAAATTTCAACATGTATCCGATTATAGTGTTGAAGTTGAAGATTTAAAAGGGTGGATTAGTTTTCTTATAGATACAGGGCATATTTCTGTAACAGGAAATTCCGACACAGTTTATTGGTCTAGGGTTCGAGGTTCTGGAAACCAGGATTTAATACGGAAATTTTATCGGGAATGGTATCTTCCATGGGACAAGGAATACACAATGGTCAGAAATAAACTGCAAATCAGAAAGGAAAAAGATAGTAATCTTTATAATAAAAGTTTAGACACATTGCAGAATATGGTCACTATGTTTAGGCAAAATGTTATAAATTTTTACCGTAAAAATGTAGAAAAGAAACCCTATGCTGCTTTTATTGCTTTGCGAATGTCTTCATTACAAGTAATGACAGATAGTATGTTGCAAATATATTTTAATCTTCTACCTTTTGAAGTTCAAAATTCTCCCGCACTTGAAGATGTAGCATATCGATTAAATGGCTTTAAGGAAAATATAAGTAAGGGTAAAAAACTTCCTTCCTTTAAATTTTCAACACCAAAAAATAAAACTATTAATCTAAAAAATGTAAAGGCAAAGTATAAGTTACTGGTATTTTGGGCAAGCTGGTGTGCTCCTTGTTTAAGAGAAATACCTTTACTGGATTCTTTGAATAAAAAATTTGAATTCAAAGGATTAAAAATACTGTGTATAAATGTTGATAATACCAAGGAGATTTGGAAAAATAATATTTCTAAATATGCCTTTAAATGTGTGCATTTGTATCAGGGAAGTTATTCCACCTCAGCCTTCTACAAATATTTTAATATTGAGTCAATCCCATTCTTGGTTTTACTCGATAATAAAGATAGAATTATTAAGTATGATGCTAAAATAAATGAAATTCAATCTTTTCTGGAATGATGATCAATTTATCTTTTATTTAAATTTCAATAAACCTACTATGAAAAAAATTCTTATAATTTTTATCGCTCCATTTCTCATATTCATAAGTTTTGCCGCATTTGGACAGAATATTTCAAAAACATCTATAAGAAAAGGAGAACAACTTCAGGATTATAATTTTATTAATGAAAGTTTGGGCAGAACAACTTTGCATTCTATTAAAGCAAAGTATAAGCTATTATATTTTTGGATATCAAAATGTGATTCATGTTTTAATGAAGTTGCCACCTTAAAGTTGCAGTATGATAAACTCAATAAGAAAGATTTAAAAATTCTTACTATTAATGTTGATGTGGTTCCAAATCAACAGGCCTTACTTTCAAAATTCGATATTCCATGTATTCAATTACATCAGGGAAGTTTTACAGCATCATCACTGTATAGGTCACTAAATATCAAAACTGTACCATTTTATTTACTTGTAGATGAGATGAATAGAATCATTAAATATGACATAAAAATTACTGATTTATCTCTTTTTGTAAAATAATCTAATTGGCACAAAAACATATTGATTTTTTTCAGCAACACAACCAAATGGATTGCGGCCCTACATCCCTTTACATGGTAAGTAAATACCATGGTCGCAATTTCAATATCGAAAAATTAAGGAAACTTACAGAAATAGGAAAGGAGGGTGTGAATATATTGGGCATTAGCGATGCCGCAGAAAAAATCGGTTACCGAACGCAAGCAGTACAACTTGATATTAAGGAACTAAATGAAGTACCATTACCCTGTATTTTGCATTGGGGTCAAAATCATTTTATTGTTCTGTATAAAATAAAAAAGCAACATTTCTTTGTTGCAGACCCAGGTAGAGGGTTATTAAAATATCAGCAAAAAGAATTTGAACAAAAGTGGATTAGTTCAAATCATTCTTCCAGCCAATCTTCACAGTACCTTCCACTGACGTTGGTGGGCACTGGGGTTGCTCTTTTGTTAGAACCTACTCCCTCTTTTTACAACAATATTTACAATGACGATTACTCAGAAGATCGCAGAAAAAACTTTAGTAATATCATTAAATATTTATACCCCTATAAAAAGCTGATAGTACAACTGGTGCTTGGTTTATTGCTGGGCAGTTTATTGCAACTGGTATTTCCCTTTCTCACCCAGAGTATTGTAGACACCGGTATCAACACCGGCAACCTTCATTTTATCTACATCATACTTTTTGCTCAATTAGCTTTATTTGCAGGCAGGCTTTCGGTAGACTTTATAAAAAGCTGGATACTCTATCATATCAGCAGCAGGATAAATATCAGCATCCTCACCGATTTTTTAATAAAGCTGATGAAGCTGCCGGTAAGTTATTTTGACAGCAAAAAAACAGGAGATATCATGCAGCGCATGAACGACCATCAGCGCATACAAAGTTTTTTAACCGGAACATCGCTTACAACTTTATTTTCTCTTTTTAACCTTGTTATTTTTTCTGTGGTGCTGAGCATGTACAATGGTTCTATCTTCTTCATTTTTGTTGCAGCCAGTATATTGTATGGATACTTATTTTTCTTAAAAAAAGAAAACAACTCGATTACAAACAATTTGATATAGCTGCTGCTGAGCAGAGCAAAACCATGGAGATAGTGCAGGGCATGCAGGAGATAAAACTGCATGGCTGCGAAAAACAGAAACGCTGGCAATGGGAGAGGTTGCAGGCCAGAACATTTAAGCTGGGAATGAAAGGGCTTGCGCTTAACCAATGGCAACAAACGGGTGCCTTTTTTATCAATGAAGGAAAAAACATAACATTACTTTTCTTTCGGCAAAAGCGGTTATTGATGGTCAAATGACGCTTGGTGGTATGATTGCTATCCAATACATCATTGGTCAATTGAACAGCCCCATAGAACAAATGATCAGTTTTGTGCAAAGCTGGCAACTTGCCAAGATAAGCCTGGATAGGTTGAATGAGATACATGAGTTGAGGGACGAAGAGGAAGCCCCCCCGAACTGCATTCTTTCCCTGGAGGGAACCCCGGCGGGGGAGGGCAATCGAATGAACTTAGCGAATTGAATGGAATACGCTATGGTGAGTTAAGCAGGGAATTGCCAACCAATAAAACAATTGAACTGGCAAATGTTTCTTTCACTTATCCTGGTGCAGGTAATGAGTCTGTGCTGAGAAATATAAGCCTGCTTATTGCCGAAGGGAAAACCACTTTATTAAAACTGCTTTTAAAGTTTTACGAAAATTATAAAGGAGACATAAAAATCGGCGCAACCCCTTTGCCAAGTTTTTCGCTTCATTCTCCTCCACTTCCTCCCCCTTCTGGGTTCCTGCCAGGGAACGAACATAGTTCAGAGGGGGCTTGGGCTGGCTCCGGAGTTGGGCTTCAGTATCTCAGCCACCGGTCCTGGCGGCAGCATATAGGAGTAGTAATGCAGGAGAGTTTTATTTTTAGTGATAGTATAGCAGCCAATATTGCAGTTGGTGATGAAAATATAGATAGTGCCAAATTAAAAGAAGCTGCCCGTGTTGCTAATATTTTAGATTTTATAGAAAGCCTGCCGCTTGGTTTCAATACTAAAATCGGTGCAGAAGGAATTGGTGTAAGCGCCGGGCAAAAGCAACGGATATTGATTGCAAGAGCCGTGTATAAAAATCCTGATTATATAATTTTTGATGAAGCCACCAACAGCCTGGATGCCAATAATGAAACCATTATTATGAAAAACCTAAAAGTGTTTTTTAAGAATAAAACGGTAATTGTAGTGGCGCACCGGTTGAGTACTGTAAAAAATGCAGACCAGATTGTAGTGTTGCACAATGGTATCATTACAGAATGCGGAACACATACTGAATTGACAAACCTGCGTGGGGAATATTACACACTTGTAAAAAATCAATTGGAATTGGGAGACTAAATTATTGATCATGCCAACAGTAACTAATAACGAAATAAGGATTTTATCTAACGAGGTGCAGGATATTATTTCTCATAAACCAAACTGGATAGTACGAAACGGGATATCCCTATTTTTTCTCATTATAGTAATACTCATTGCATTTACCTTTATTATCAGCTATCCTGATATTGTAAACGCAAAAGCAACATTTACTTCCATTAATGCGCCCAAATAAGTAAAAACTAAATCAGAAGGCAAACTTGTAAAACTGTTTGTCGTAGAAGGGCAAATGGTGAAGCAGAACGAATTGTTAGGATTTGTTGAGAGCAGGGCAAACCACCAGGAGGTTATATTAGTTTCCCAATGGGTAAATACTATTCAGGATCTATTGGAAAGCGGGAGCATAGAATTTTTATCAAAGAATACAAATTTATCTTATCATAATTTGGGTGAGTTGCAGCAGGCTTTTCAAACATTTATGGGGGATTATAACTTGTTCCAGCAGTATTTGTCTGAAGGTTTTTTTTTAAGAAGAAAAAAATGTTAGTGGCTGATATTAGTTACTTTAAGCAGTTACATAGTAATCTTCACCAGCAAAAAACAATGCAGCAGGAAGATCTCGGCTTGGCGCAGCAAACCTTAGATGCTAATAAAACGCTGGATGCAGACAAAGTGATTTCTCCATTGGATTACCGAAATGAAAAAAGCAGGTATCTTGGTAAGGCACTAAGCATTCCGCAGATTACAGCAGCAATTATTGCAAACGAAAGCAGCCAGCATGAAAAACAAAAAGAAATAGCACAACTGGAAAATGAAATTGCACAACAACAAGGAATTTTCACTCAATCACTTCATACTTTCAAAGCTCAGGTAGCCGAATGGAAGAATAAATACCTGCTTGAAGCACCTGTGGCTGGCCGAATAGCATTTGCCCGTTTTTTGCAGGAAAATCAGCAATTACAGTTGAATGAAAACATCTGTTATGTGAATCCTGAAAACACCCACTATTTTGCGGAAATATTTATTCCGCAAAATAATTTTGGAAAGGTTAAAAAAGTACAAAAAATATTATTAAAATTACCCGCTTACAATTATGCCGAATTTGGGGCAATAGAGGGCAGGCTTGATTTTATTTCTAATATTCCATCAGACAGTGGATACCTGGCAAAAGCAAATTTGCCAAACGGGTTGCAAACAAATTATAAAAAAACGGTTCAGTATCATGAGGGCCTTGTAGCGCAGGGAGAAATTATTACGACTGATACAAAATTATCCGATAGGCTTTTTTACCAATTGAGAAATTTACTGCAAAAAAGGTAATGGCAATATGCTAGTCTTTCGGAATTCCTATTCCTTATTAGCCAACTGCCCGCAAGCTGCATCAAAATCTTTTCCCCGGCTGGCCTCAGGTATTGTAAAATTTAAATGGCAGAAACAGCATAACAGGTTGTTTAAAAAGGTTACTCATTTTGCGGGGGGGGGGAGTAACCATTTAATTTTTCAAAATCTTCATTGCTGCATCCAAATGCCTTGATGGCCTTGTGAATTTTGTGCGGCTTAACATCAGCGCTTTTTTCCATTTTTGAATAAGCCTGTTGGCCAATGCCTAATTTTTCTCCTGCATCGTGTTGCTTAAAACCTTTGTAGTGGCGCATTTTGCGGATCGCTTCACCGGGTATTTTTTTGGGGCACATCGTTTTGGGTTTTAGATTATTGCCTGAAAGATATAGGATTAACAGATATTACCAAAATAACATTTAAAAATTTGGTTGTAAAAAGTTAAA
>Ga0209181_10005245_pt1 | contig 18724 bp, 19 predicted proteins | sample MAT05_FD_187208 | JGI IMG/M metagenome (GOLD analysis project Ga0209181, IMG submission 187208) | Freshwater microbial communities from Lake Fryxell liftoff mats and glacier meltwater in Antarctica - MAT-05 (SPAdes) (version 2) | ecosystem: Environmental > Aquatic > Freshwater > Ice > Liftoff...
CGCCGCGATCGTCCCCCATCCATCGGAAAGCCCGCGATCGGGATCACCTGATACTTGCGCTCTTCCTCTCGCTGCTTTACATCGGTATAATCCAACCAATAGATGCAGTCTACAGGGCAAGTATCGATCGCTTCCTGCACCACATCTTCCGAATCGCCATCTTGGCGCACCACGCGCGATCGCCCGTAATCTGGCTCAATGTAAAAGGTATTGCGAGCCACATGGGCACAGTGCTTGCAGCCAATGCAAATCACCTCGTCTACATACACGCCTCGCTGCCGAACCACACCCCCTAGCTCCGGTTCTAGACCCGTGCGCTCTGGTGCATCTCGAAGTTGTCCGCCCAGTTCTGGCTCAAAACCGCTGTGTGAAGAATCGCTCATAGTGCCCGCCCCATAACGAGGATGCAAATATCAGGGAACAAAGGAGGGATCGAGAGCAAGCCTCTATCCCTCCTGGCAAAAAAGATATCAAATCGCAAAGTTTTTCTAAGCCTAAGCGCTCCAGCGTTGCAGTACTAAGCGAATCGAACCATCCTGCTGTTGCTGTTGCTCTGATAGCTGAAACCCTTGGCGCGTTGTCTCGCCCACAACCGTGTGGTAAGCATAGCGCTGAGTTACTTGGTTTAAGAAACCTTGGACGGTTAAAGGCTGCTGCCAATACTGGAGATCGGCAACCAGCTCATATTCCTGTCCATTCCAGCTAAACCCGACATCATAACCATTTTTTTGTTCAATGGTGACTTCTGCGGTACGGGTTTGTCCTCGATAGCCCTTTACAGGCTGGTCTCCTGCTTTCCAATCAACACCAACATCGGTTAAAGCAGCTTTCAAAGAAGAGAGGTCGCGGATCTGAGTTTTGATTTGGCTAAAGTGTGACATGGGGAGAGGTGTGATAAACGAGTAGGGACAAAAAATTGAGCTGAAAACACTACCACTCACTGCGGTTCTGGGTCGTGACAGACGCAGATTGTTGCAGCACCTGAGCAAAATACTCAGAAGTGGTTTCTTGATTTAATACCCGACCTAACTTAGCTTCGATCGCCGCCGTGACTTCAGCACAGGACGACCCCGTAATACCCGTAACTTTTTCTTGTACCCGACCATCGGGATAGATGATGAACTCTAAGGTTTCCATCTTTTACGACCAGCTTTTTTGGGGCTATGAGGCAGTTCGACCCACTAAATCAGCGCCCTTAGACTCGCGATCGCATTAAGCCTGATAAACAAAATGCATTGCTTCGAGGTAAAGCGTGTTGATTGTTTGCACAAGAGTGAGCCATTGCTTCGGTTATTAAGATAGTTTCCCTCAACTTTCTAATGCAGTCAAGGAGAATTACAGCGGAAGCAAATCTCCAAAATCTACGGTGCCACTAGATTTCTGCGCCCTCTGCGCCATTGAATGCGTTAGGGTAGCAATAGTTCGTTCGTCCACATCTCAGCAAGATCAACGGTTCATGAGTATTCTGGAAGCCCATCATCTTCATAAAACTTATCGGTTAAAAGGGAAAGTCCTGGCAGCAGTTCAAGACGTTTCGCTGAGGATTGATGGAAATGAGGTTTTAGCTTTTTTGGGAGCCAATGGAGCTGGAAAAACCACCACCATTAAAATGATTGCGGGCTTAATTCTGCCCGATCAAGGCTCGGTCAGGATTGATGGACAAGATCCTCACAAAGATCCTTGGGCACTGCGATCGCTGGGCGCAGTTTTAGAAGGAACCCGCAACACTTACTGGCGGCTGACTCCTGAAGAAAATTTAGAATACTTCGGCGTCCTGCGAGGGCTAACGCGATCGGTGGCACGACGTAGAACATTAGAGCTGCTCGATCGCTTTGAATTGACCCATAAACGGCGAGAAATGGTGCAAACTCTGTCGCGGGGAATGCAGCAAAAACTGGCGATCGCCGTTGCGCTAATCCACAATCCCCAGCTTTTACTACTAGACGAACCGACCTTGGGACTAGATGTGGAAGCCACTGAAAACGTTAAAAATATCATTCGAGAGGTAGCAGCCGAAGGACGTGCCATCTTGCTCACCACCCATCAGCTCGATATTGCCGAAGAGTTATCTGACCGAGTTGCCATTATTCAGAATGGGGCGATTGCCATCGAACAATCCACATCTACCCTGATCCGTCAGTTCTCCGGCACTGCCTACAATATTGAGCTTGTTCATGGCTTAGAGGGCGATCGCCTCAGTAAAGTTGAAGCTTTGGGCGGCGTGGTCAAGGGCAATAAAATTTACGTTCGAGAGCCTGACGTAGTTTACGAAGTGCTGGATATTCTCAAGCCGCTGCCTTTGGTCAAAGTTGAACAAGACAAGGCAAGTTTGACCGAGATATTTTTACAAGTCATTCAAAAAGTTAACGCTCCTCAAACGCACCATGCTTGATCTTTTTTTGGCAGAAATTAAGCGAAGTTGGATCATCCTCAGCCGCTACGCCACCGAAACCATTGGCGGCATCATTGCGACAACCTTTGTGTTTTATGGGCTGTTCCTCAGTAGCCGCTACATTGCCGGGCCAGGGATAGTATTGGGCGATCGCCTCGATTCGGTCATTGTGGGCTACATTCTCTGGACGCTGATGTTGTTCATCATGGGAGACGTAGCAGGCGGACTACAAGACGAAGCTCGCACAGGCACCTTGGAGCAGATGTTCCTGACGCCCTATGGAGCCGCCAGAGTATTCGTGATTCGGGCGATCGGTAGTTTGAGCATTCAGCTTACTCTTAACATTGTGATTGTGGCGGTGATTATGCTGATTACAGGCAGCAAGCTGGCGTTTCCACCGACCTTAGTGCCGCCCTTTATCACGGCATTGCTGGGAGCCTATGGCTTAGCCTTTACGGTCGGATCGCTCACACTCGTTTTTAAGCAAGTGCGACAGGTTCAGAGCGTTCTGCAATTTGGGCTACTGCTGCTGCTGGCGGCTCCTACCGAAACTTGGACAGGTCCACTACGGTTAGTCGGCTGGCTCATGCCTATTGCACCAGGAGCAGGGCTGCTGCGCGATGTCATGGCTCGTGGGCTAGAATTAGATGGGGTGCGAATGGCGATCGCTTCTGTCAATGGACTGTTTTATTTTACGCTGGGCATTCTTCTATTTAGTTGGGCAGAACGGCTCACAAAGCGTCAGGGGAAGCTAGGGGGATATTAACTCTTATGTTTTAAGAAATAAAAAATAGTATAAAGGAGATTAGAGAAACCCCTAGCGGAAATACGGAAAGAGAGACTAAAACGAATACTCAGGGGATACTAGATGTTCACAATAGAACATACGTTCTTATAGAGCGTGAGTCTCTATTCACCGCTACATTACGGCGTCTTAAGGATTCACTCAGAATCGGAAACTCAATGCTATGTCCTTCAACTTTGGACAATCTTAAAATAAACGTGTTATAAGGGTGAAGAAGCAACAAAGCAGCCCTTCTGGTCTTGCTTGTGAGGTTTTAACCGTCTAACAACTTCGCCTAATCCGCACCTTTTAGATCTTTTGATCTGTATTCCCTTATCAGGGTTGTGGAGATTAAGCAGTAGGAAAGGCAAAGTCTTGACTTTGTTTTTCAAAAGTTGTTTACTGATTAACCTCTTTAACTGCTGTGCTGAATTAGCCATCATTTAGCACAGCTGACGAGAGTTTCGGCTTTAGGGGTTCATGTTCTGGCATTGAGAACTTTCGCTTCTACCTGGCTCAGCTTGTTTGCTAATCTGCTAAGCCATTGAGAACATTATTTCTAAAGCATTTTGCTTTAACCAGTATTAATTAGAATATTCTGGAAGCCTAAGACAAGCCCTATCAGCAACCAGAATCTTCTCTTGAAACAGGTTGTTACAGTTGCCATACTGGGTAATTTGTAATTGATTATGTCTATGAATTAAAGCATTTTTGCTTTGGTTTCTGTTCGCCATTATTAACCGTATGAGGTGTTCCATGCAGTACGTTCTAATCGATGCCCATCAGAGATTTCTTGGCACTTATAAGAGTGACAAGTCTTTCTCAGTTGGCGATACTTTTGACAACCACAATGACCAGTCCTTTACTGTGATTGGACTTAACTGGAAGCAAGGTGGCGGAAATCAAGGTCAGTCGCTCACAGTCATCCCCACAAACACTGCACTGAAGACAGCGACCTAAGTTATTTTTGCTTAATTTGCGAACCTAAAATTGATCAGTAATCTGAAAACTTAATATCGCTAAAAAGGAGGCGTTGTATACAACTACAACCCCTCCTTTTTTTAGGGTCTTGCCCTAAGAGGATGTCTGAAAGGTCGTAGATGTGACATCCGAGAGTCAGGGCGCGGCATTCGGGCGACCATTTTTCGGTGTGTCCAAGAACTTTTAGACCGGATGCCACGCCCCTACAGATGATTGACGATACTTTTCAGACATTCTCTAATGCTCAAAAATATTCTGATATTGCAATAGATCTAACGATACGATCGCGGGCAAACAATCAAAACACTGTTGCGCCAACTCCCATCTGCCCTCTCGTTTCAGCATCTCAGTCAGCTTAAGCTGCACATCTAGCAGGTACCGGACGTCGTTCGCAGCGTACTGTAACTGCTCTGTAGAGAGGTTTGCCGCATTGCCCCAGTCAGAGCTTTGGGCGCTTTTGTCTAGCTCAACCTGCGCCAACTCCATCACCACTTCTTTCAGCCCATGACGTGGACTGTAGGTGCGTGCCAACTTGCTAGCAATTTTGGTGCAGAAGAATGGATGGGTTTGAATACTGAGATTATGCCGAAGCGTCGCCACATCAAATCGGGCAAAGTGGAAGACCTTGAGAATGGCAGGAGCCTCTAAAAGCTGCTGGAGTTTGGGGGCAACCGTTTGCCCCTGGGCAATACGAACGACGCTGACTCGACCTTGGGGATCGCAAAGTTGGATCAGACACAGGCGATCGCGCCAGGGCAGCAGCCCCATGGTTTCTGTGTCTACGGCGATCGCCTCTCCCTGCAAGTACTCTTTCAGAGCCACATCGTCAAGATCTTGCTCATAAACTTGAAAATCACCAAATTCCATGCAATTAATCCATCTTCAGAACTTTTAATCCATCTTCAAAACTTTTGCCACAGACTGCACATCCTTGTCGCCCCGCCCAGAGCAGTTGATCACTAAGCGAGGACTGCCAGGGATCTGAGGGCAGAGCGTTTCGAGATAGGCGATCGCATGAGCTGTTTCTAATGCAGGAATAATGCCCTCTAGCTGAGAAAGCCTTTGTAGTCCTTCTAGCGCCTGCTGATCAGTAACGCTGTAATATTCTGCACGTCCCAGATCCTTCAAGAAACTATGCTCAGGGCCTACGCCAGGATAATCCAACCCTGCACTAATGGAATAAGGCTCAATCACCTGACCATCTTGATCTTGCAGCAAATAGCTCATTGCTCCATGCAGCACGCCCACCCGTCCCCGAGTCAACGTCGCTGCGTGTTTCCCTGAATCTGCGCCTTCACCTGCTGCCTCAACACCAATCATCCGCACTGTGGGGTCATGGATAAAATCATTGAATAAGCCCATCGCATTAGAGCCACCGCCGACGCAAGCCAGGAGAATATCAGGCAATCCGCCCCACTTTTCCATAGACTGCGATCGCGTCTCTTGCCCGATCACGTTATGAAATTCTCGTACCAGCATGGGATAAGGGTGGGGCCCTGCCACCGAACCTAGAATGTAATGCGTCGTTTCTACATTCGTTACCCAATCCCGAATTGCTTCAGAAGTCGCATCTTTGAGCGTCCCTGTGCCTGCTTCTACCGGACGGACTTCTGCCCCCATCAGCCGCATTCTAAACACATTCAGCGCTTGACGCTCCATATCATGAACGCCCATATAAATGATGCAGTTTAAACCAAAACGCGCGCAAACGGTCGCTGTTGCTACGCCATGCTGCCCCGCTCCCGTTTCTGCAATAATTCGCTGTTTATGCATCCGCTTTGCCAGCAAAACTTGCCCTAGCGCATTGTTGATCTTGTGGGCGCCCGTGTGGTTCAAATCTTCCCGCTTCAGGTAAATTTGTACGCCTGTTCCGTCAGGACGCGCATAATGCTGAGTCAGGCGCTCAGCAAAATAGAGCGGACTGGGTCTGCCCACATAGTCTCGTAGCAGCCCATTCAGCTCTTGCTGAAACTCTGCTTCTTGCCAATATTGGTGAAACGCCGCCTCTAATTCTGCCAGGGCTGGCATTAGGGTTTCGGGGACATACTTGCCACCAAACTGACCAAAGCGCCCCAAGGCATCAGGACGCTGATCAAGGGGATTTAAGGCACTTTGACCCGCTTGGGAAGAAATTGGAGTAGTTGTCACAAGCCTAGGAAATAATGAGGATAGCCTTCATTATAGGGGAGGTAAGGGTGTGGAATTAATGCGGAATTACAGTGAGATCAATATGACAAAAGATAAAAAATCTGAAAATCGGGTTGTATATTCTGAATTCGGCACCAAACCCAACCCAGATGCAATGCAAAGAGGCACCGCTAATCTACCGCCTGCCCAGCAAGACCTGCGGGTGCAAGCCTCTCGTAAAGGGCGAAAGGGCAAAACAGTCACCGTGATTAAGGGGTTACAGGCTAACGCTGAAACCTTGGCGGATCTGCTCAAGCAACTTAAGAGCCAGTGCGGTGCGGGCGGCACGGTGAAAGATCAAGAAATTGAAATTCAAGGCGACCACACTCAAACGCTAGTACAGGTTTTAAGCAAGCTAGGGTACAAAGCCAAGATCAGCGGTGGTTAAGCAAAGTTCCTAAGGATCGGCGGAATCACAAATCAAGATGGCGAGGCAGTGCTTCAGCTTACCTGCACTTGCTCCAACTTATGCTTTTCCCAGAGAGATAAATATAACCCTGACTTTGTTAATAACTCTGCATGAGTGCCCATTTCCACAATCCGTCCTTGCTCGATGACTAAGATGCGATCGGCAGCCGCAGCCGCAGAGAGTTGATGGGAAATAAACAACACTGTTTTTCGTTGTGTCCCTTCTGAAAGGTTCTGCAAAATTTGGGTAGCGGTTTGGTTGTCTACACTCGAAAGCGCGTCATCGAGGATGAGGACGGGTGTATCGACTAATAATGCCCGTGCCAATGCCGTTCGCTGCCGCTGCCCGCCCGATAACGTAATGCCCCGTTCGCCTACAATCGTTTTGTACTGCTGCGGAAAGTTAAGGATTTCGGGATGGAGTTGGGCTTGTTTCGCCGCAAGTTCAATTTCGGACTGTTCGCTGCTAGGGTCGCCGTAGCGAATGTTGTTTTTAATGGTGGTGCTGAACAGAAAGCTTTCTTGCGGAACATAGGCGATCGCCCCCCGCAAATCTTTCAGCCGCACCTGCGTAATATCGCATCCATCTAAAAACAATTGCCCTGGCTGCACCTCTAGCAAATGGGTCAACGCATTCGCCAACGTACTTTTGCCTGCCCCAATTGGCCCGACGATCGCCACGGTTTCTCCTGGCTCAATGGAGAAATTAATATCAATGAGTGCGGGACTTTCTGCCCCCGGATGGGTGTAAGTGAGATGCTCTGCCCTCAGCCAACCTTTCACCTCTGAGCGGTTTAGCGGTAATGCGTTGGGTGGATCTTTAATTTTAGGTTGATTAGTGAAGATGGCTTCGAGGCGATCGATACTAACCTCGCCCCGCTGGTAAGCCGTAATAGTGAACCCTAAGAGAGCTGTCGGAAACACCAGGTTTTGGGCAAATAGCAGCAGCGCCACAAAGCCGCCCACCTTGAGAGAACCATTGGCGATCGCCCCCGTACCCAAGGCTAAAAGCGCCAACTGACTAATGCTGGCTAATCCGCGCAGCAGCGGGAACAGCGTATTTTGCGTTTTAGCCAGCTTCAGGTTTGCCTCTAGGAGTTCCTGATTCATCCGCCGAAACGCCTGTCGCTCATTTTCTTCTTGGGCATAGATTTTAATTAACGCCATGCCGCTCATATCTTCTTGAATCAAATCACTCAGCCCCGAGGTTTCTTCTTGTACCTCTAACTGCTCATTTCGCAGACGATGGCTAAACAGGCTAACAAGCAGCAGAATGCCCGGATAGATGGCGATCGCTGCCAACGTCAGCGGCACGCTAATGCTCAGCATAGCGGGCAACGTAAACGCATAGGCAAACACCATATTGACCAAACTCAATACCGCAAACCCCAGCAGCCGCCGAATGTTATCCACATCGCTGGTTGCTCGACTAATCAAATCGCCTGGCGTGTTCACCGCAAAATAGCCCGGTTCCAGCGTCAATAAATGATTAAAAATGCGTTGCTTCAGGTCAAACTCTACTAGTCGTCCTACACCAAACAGCGTGATGCGCGATGACATGCGCACCACCCACATCATCGTCCCTAACACCAAAACCAAAGCCGCGTAAAAAATTACGCGGCTCATGCTGAAGGTCGTTTGTAACTCATCTAACCCGTTCCGAATCAGCAATGGGATGTAAACCGCCAAAGCATTGACAATGATCAGAGAGAACCCACCAAAAGAGGCTTGTCGCCAATGGGGGCGCAGGTAGGTCAAGAGCTTGCGAAGGCGGGGGGAAAGCATATCAGAAATGAGGGATGAACAATGATTCACTCAATATCCTAGTGCATTCACCCCAATTAGACTGTTAACGGATCAACTAGCCAACCTCGCAAGAAATAATAGACCGTCGCTAAATACTCATCGACCACGCGGGTTGTAATTACCAACGCCTCAGCGTTAGGAATTAAGTCCGAGGCAGCTGCTAACCGCACTCCTCCCTGAAGTTGGAAAACGTAGAAATCAGTAGGGCGGGCAATTACCTCAAAGTTCAGCTTGGCAAAAGACGAACTGACGCGCCGAATATTGATCGCCGGAGCCACTACCATGATGGGCACTCTGTTGGCTGCATCGTCACTTGCTAGCAGTCTCTGGCTCACGATCGCACTAGTCCGGGGGTCAACTCCCTCCAAGTCAATACGGATTCGATCTTCCGGTACGCCATTCGAGGTCAACAGCTCAGTAATCGAAGAAGTTTCGCTAATGCCATCTTGTTCCAGCGGTTTAGGTCCAATGCTAACAATCACGAGTGGCTCATTGCCGCGTGCTTGCTGAGAAGCATAAAGCTGAGAAGCATAGAGTAAGCGCGATCGCTGCCCCACGCTAATGCCATCTTCCCCCGTATTAATCTGAGAACGAATCCGATAGGTGGGATCGGTAGGAGAACCGCCATCACCCAGCACTACAATTCCCTGAACGCCACGAGCCGCCGTCACATCTTGCTGTCCCCTAGTTTCTAACAAGGGCTTCTGCTCTGACTGGGCAGTCAGTAAGTATGCCGTTACAGGCAAACTACAAACTAACAAAATCAGCAGAGCCGCCATAATCTGTGGCCCTGCTACCTGCTTGTAGCCCTTACGGACGGCATACCCCAACAGAATCAGCACTAACCCTAAGGGTCGCAGGGGGAAAGACAAAATTCCCCATAACAGTCCAACGGTTCTATTAGTTGGTTCTAAAAATGCCAGAACCATCAGTAAAACTAAAACAATGCCACCAAACCAAGTGAGATACTTCCGCTCTATAAACGAGAGCAAAACGAACCTGACTAAGAAATAGATGGCAGCCAGAATAATGATTTGAGTAATCAGTTCAAACATCGCCGCCTTTCCTTACACACCACCCATGATTGGGATTGACCAGTCAGCACACCAGAAAATAACACACTCTACCGCGTATCGAAGAAAATCCCCCCGGAGGCGATGCAGCCCAGCCCACCAAACATACACACGCCAGATATAGACCTGTATAACTCTACTGAAAAGTGCTCAAAACGAACGTATGAAGATGAATTACTTTAAGAAACTTAGTAAGCCGCCTAGCAGAAGGGTATAACTCGCCCGAGGAAAGAGTTTGAATTGATTTTCAGAGGGACAAACAGAAGGCGCAATTCTTCTTGAATGTCAGGAATCTCTGACATCGATAGAGGCATAGACTTAACCTTTAGAAAGTTGGTACTCTCACCTCTTTACAAGCTTTATGAGAATTCCTCGTATTTTTACTCTTCTGATTGGTCTAGAGCAGCGCTTATAAATAATAGAAGGATGACCCCTAAATCAATGGGCGGGCTTAGCTTTCTTGCAGAAGCCAGTTTCTAACCATCCTGCAACTTACCTGTTACCTACGGATTACCCATGTCGCACAAGTCTCTGTTTCAAGCCAAAAATATTTCTCGGATGTTAGCGAGCAGCCTGCTTCCCTTCTGTTCATTTCTAATGGTTGCAATGCCTGCTCACGCAGAAGAGCAGATGTATAATTTCACAGTCACCAACAATACAGAGAATACCATCACGGAACTGTATGTAGATGACGCTGACCAAGAAGAGTGGGGTGACAACATTACAGTTGACGCGATCGCTCCAGGCGAAACTGCTTCCTTTGAATGGGCAGATGAAGACGTAGAAGAAGGCGACCCTTGTATGTACCATGTCAGAGTTGTTTTTGAAGACGACTCAGCAGCCGAAAAAGTGGAAGATGGCATTGATTTCTGCGAAAACCCAGAAGTCGTGGTGTCTGCTGAATAATAGCTGAACATCAAAAGAGTGGGTACGACCCGCTTTGATTGGCATCTGAACGAGGGGCGATTTTCTACAACAGAATTGCCCCTCGTCTTTTAAATTTAATGAATAGCGGAAATCCCAATCCCCTTGTGGGTTGGGTCGAGAGCGCGGCTGTTGTAGCTCTTAGCGGAAACAGCCAATTCAGGATATAGTTGTAATGGTCGTTGACCCACCCGCATGGCTGACCACAAAAGGCTTTTAGCCCTGTAACCAGCATGAGCAATGGGGAAAGAACAAGTCCGCTGGCTGACCATTGTTGTAAGTCCAAGATGCGTTGTACGAATAGAACTCAAACAATCTCAGGAAGTGGGATTGCTGCCAGGGTAGTAGAGCGATCTACTACAGGAGTCAGTAGCGGTGTGCTGTCTATACGGGCATCGACTAAAACCTCCAGACGCTATGTAAGTCCGATGTTTTGCTTGCAAGATAGAGGCGATGGCGATTGAAACTGGAAGCCCCGTCCGCTTGTCGGCGGGGTACTTCACATACTCAGCCTGAGATCTTCACAAACTCTAGTCGATAGCGATAAAGCGCCACCGGACGGGGCACCAGATTGTCGAGAGTTTTGAAATAATCTGGGTCTTGGGGCGATAGATAAATCGCAGTCACCTGATCAGCCACGATCGCCAGATTCTCTCCAACTTGCCGTTGGTAAGCGGTGGTGTTCTCTACCTGATTAAAGTAAAGCTGACTGACGCTCCGAAACTCTTGCTGAAAGACTTCTGAAGTGATGAATTGATTAGGCTCAGCCGATTCTATGGCGCGGGTAGTGACCGTAGAAACGAGTTCGCGTTCATCTCTCAATAAAGTAATTTGGCGGTTAGGGTTGGTTGGATCGACCTTGACGGCAAGGACGGGGCGATCGCCCAAATAAGCCTTCGCCAAACTCATGCCATTAAAGGCGCGATCAGAAATAATCCCTCGCTTTCCCCAAGGCAATAGCCCCCGTTTCTCCTCTACAAACCGCACCGGGAAAAGAATGGGTTGATCGATAAATTGCCGATTACTTTCAAATCCAGGCGTCACCACATCTGGCGCAAAGGGCGCAACCATTTTAGTCAGTGTCGTCGTGACTTGCCAACGACCCGTGAACCAATCTGGGTAAATCAAGTCGCCCTGAGAAACTTGCGTAGGCGGTTTGCCCTGCCAGTCGGGAAATGAAGCGAGGCGATCGGCAAGGGAACTCGCCTGTGCCGTGCCGCTGCATAGCAACCACAGCAGCACTAACCCAGTCAACCAAAAAAATCGCCATTTCCACTTCATAAAATCGATCGCCCGAATCAAAACCTCATAGACTTTACATTACTAGCTAAATCCGACGAATGCATTCTATGCCCCCGAATGTTTCAGGTCTAGAGTTATGGCATTGGCGAACCACCGCCAAACAACTGGCGATCGCCGCTGCTGTTCCCCCCTCCGAAGTTGATTGGCTGCTGCAAGAAGTTGCGGGACTCGATCGCCTCTCTCTCCGCCTAGAGTCTTTCAAAAACAAAGCTGAGTTAACGCTCAAGTTTCCCCTCGCCGAGCTGACCCAACTTTGGCAACAGCGTTTAGAGGAGCGCTTGCCCGTTCAATACATTGTGGGTAGCACAACTTGGCGACAGTTCTCGTTGATCGTTTCGCCGGCGGTGCTGATTCCGCGACCCGAAACTGAGGAGCTGATTGATTGGGCGATCGCCGCTGTCAAAACTAATCCCGAACTAGGACAAGGCGCTTGGGTTGACTTAGGAACCGGGAGCGGCGCGATCGCTCTTGCCCTTGCCGATGCCTTTCCTCAAGCGACAATTCATGCGGTAGATGTGAGTGAGCAGGCTTTGGCGATCGCGCAGCAAAATGCCCAACGTTTGAACTTAAGCGATCGCATCCAATTTCATCAGGGCGAATGGTTTGAGCCGATCGCATCTTGGCGGCACCGACTCAGCGGCATGGTTTCCAACCCGCCCTATATTCCTCGCGCCATTATTCCTAACTTACAGCCCGAAGTCGCTCAGCACGAGCCACATCTAGCGTTAGATGGTGGGGAAGATGGGCTAGATTGCATTCGCCACTTGGTCGATGTTGCCCCAAATTATTTGCGATCAGGTGGGATGTGGTTGATTGAAATGATGGCAGGGCAAGCGGAGGCAGTGACTCGGCTATTAGAGGAGCAGGGCAGTTATCGGGCGATCGCGATTCATGTAGATCTCAATGGAATTGAGCGTTTTGTATCGGCATTCCGAATTTAGCCTCAGAACTAGAGATAATCGAAGGCGCGTGCTTGCTTTTACCCTATCCCAATTTTGAACTTCTTGGAGTTAACCATGTCGCAAGGAAATAATAAAGATACAGGAGCACTGATCTTCTCTCTGCTCATTACATTGGGATTAATTGGCGGCGGTCTATGGTTTTTTGGTCGGCAGTTCTTTTCAGGAAAAGGACAATCCTCGGTTGACTCGTCTCCCGTCGGGCAATCTATGGGGCAGTCCACACCGCCTAACCCAGACCTAAGCGTTTCACAGATAGAGACATCCCAGGCTGATCCACAGGTGTTGACGATTGATGGCAGCGTCACATTGGTAGCACTGATTAAGCAATTTCAGCTGGCATATTCTCAGGTTAACCCTGCCCTGCCGACAACCTATGGGGTGCCTGATGGTAAACCCAACGGCAGCAACCAGGGCATTCAAAACTTGCTCAAGAATGAAGTAGTGATGGCAGTCAGTTCTCGCCCCATCAGTGGCAGTGAACTGCAAGCAGGGTTATACGCCGTGCCGTTTGCGCGGGATGCGATCGCCGTGGTAGTGGGCATCAATAATCCGTTTCAAGGCAGCTTAACGTTGGCACAGCTCAAGCAAATTTATCAAGGAGAAATTACCAACTGGTCACAGGTCGGGGGCACTGATTTACCGATTAAAGTGATCAACCGCTCCACCACCAGCGGTACAAGTAGCTTCTTTAAAGATGCAGTGCTGTTAGGCGAAGCCTTTGCCCCCGATAGCGCCGACTTTGTCACACTCCCGCGCGACGAAACCACACCCATGTTAAAAGCATTAGAAAACAATGGCATTGGCTATACCACAGTGGCACAAGCTGTTAATCAGCAGACAGTGCGCTTAATTCCAATTGAAGGGGTTTCGCCTACCGATGAAACGGCAGTTAAAGCAGGGAAATATCCCCTGAGTCGTGTGGTGTATCTGGTTGTGCCCCAAAAAACCAGTCCCGCCGTCAAGCAGTTTATTGATTTAGTATTATCGGCGCAGGGACAACAAACAGTTCAACGGGTTGGATTCTTGCCGCTGAAATAATCTAAAGCAATGCATTTTCCAAGGTTTCTCTCAAACAATGTTCTCAGTTATTCCGACTGATTTCATCTCTTTTCTGATACTCATACAGCGTAAATACATCGCTCAAACTAGTTCTACATTCAATCGATCTAGAGTTCTCCTCGGAACTTTTTTCATTCAGCCGCGTCTAATCAGATATAAGCGAAACTAACTCACCCCACGCGCAAGGCAAAGTTAGTCTGCCAATTACTCATTACTGAAAGAATCCAGAGGGCATTTTTCATGGCTAAATTTCATCTGATGCAGTCGAGCACTGCTTTGTTCACTGCGCTAACCTTAATTTCAGGAGCCGCAACGCCCCTAGTGATTCAGGTTTCAGCTCAAGCTCAAATCGTATCTGCCACGACCTTTAGTGATGTTGCTTCGGGCTACTGGGCAAAGGGCTATATTCAAGAATTGGCAAACCGCAATATTTTAACGGGCTTTCCCGATGGTAGTTTTCGTCCTGACGAGCCTGTAACCCGCGCTCAATTTGCCGCCATGTTGCGTACTGCGTTCAAGGGTAACCCCGTTCGTAATAACGTTAACTTTAAAGATGTTCCCAACGACTACTGGGCATCAGCCGCCATTCGTGACGCCTACGCCAAAGGGTTCATGAGTGGTTATCCCGAAAATGATTTCCGTCCGGGTGAAAATATTCCCCGTGCTCAAGTCTTGGTTGCCCTCACCAGTGGCTTGAGCTATGCTCCTAGCGGTGCAGTGGGCACAACGCTACAGTCTTTCAGCGATGCTAGCTCCATTCCTGATTGGGCACGCAACAGCATTGCCGCCGCCACTGAAAAGAAAATTGTCGTCAACTATCCCAACGCCCAGTATCTCAACCCCACTCGTCCTGCCACCCGCGCAGAAGTGGCAGCATTTATCTATCAAGCAATGGCGAGTGCGGGCGATGTGGCAGTCGTGATGTCGCCTTATGTTGTGGGTCAATCATCCGTTCAAATCCCTATCGGTACAACCATTCCTACCCGTTACGACAAAGCCGACAAGATTCTTCTGTCGATGGAAGAGCCTGAGCCGGTGCCCGTGTCGCTAACCATCAATCGCAACATTACTTCGGCTGCGGGCAAGGTGCTAATTCCTGCTGATAGCGAAGTGGTCGGCGAGTTGCGCGTTGTAAAAGATAAAGGCGCTCGGTTCTTTGCCCAGAAATTAGTGACTCCTGATGGTACCGAGATGCCGATGAGCGCTACGTCTCAGCTCATTACTCAGACCGAAGTTGTGCGTCGGGGTGCCAACGTGCTAGAGCTTCTGGCAGGTGCAGCGCTGGGTGCGGGTGCAGCCGCAGGGGTTGCCGCAGTAACGGGCGATCGCGCTGTTGCCACTGAAGAAGTGCTAGGCGGTGGCGCAGTGGGCACACTGCTTGCGACCTTCCTGGGGCGCAACCGCGTCACGTTGATTACCATTGACTCCAACACAGATTTGGATCTAGCATTAGATTCCCCTCTAGCACTGCTGTAAAAGGGTAAGGAAAATCTGAAGATAGGGCGATTAGTCTATTAACTTTACCCCGCCCTGTCGCAAAATCTGCCATCCCTTCCCAGTCCATTTTGCGACCGTGGAAGGGATGGCAGTTTTAATAGGAATGTGACCAAATGGGGCTAAGATGCCCTGTAGCTCGGTTAGTTCGGTAGGCAACAAGGTCGAAACTTCGGGAAACTGAGTGTTGATATCGGTGAGGGTTTCTAAGGGTGGTTTGCCAGAACGGTTAACGCTGGTCGTTGCCATTGGGCTAGTCAGCGTGAGAATGTAGCGGGCAACCCCACTGTGAGGCACCCGGATGCCAATCGTCGTTGGATCGATTGGATTCATGGCGATCGGCAAGCGATCGCTGGCAGGCAACACCAACGTCAGCGCTCCCGGAAAATATTGGGCGGCAACACTTTGCCAAACTTCCATTTCAGCGGCACTGCCCTGCACGTATGCCCAGAGATCCGTTGCATCTGCCCCCATCAAAATTAACGGTTTATCTAGACTGCGCTGCTTTGCCTCAAAAATCAAAGCAGCCCGATCGGGTCGAACGGCTAAGGCGGGCAAGGTATCGGTCGGGAAACTGATCAGGCGATCGCCAGAACGAGCCGCAGCAATCAATTGGGTCAAAGAAACAGAGGGCATAGGAAGTGGGTTAAACATCAGCAATCCAATATTTAGCCTACACCTTTCTTCGACCATCAGATATGTGATACTAATGAAGCTCAAAAATCAGCCCTGATATGAATCGCAGCTTTTGGATCATCGCTTTAATTGCCTTCGCCAACTCACTCAGTTTCACGATTCTCATTCCTATTCTCTATTTGTATGGTCGGCAATTTGGGCTCAATGACTTCCAAACAAGCTTATTGTTTTCGACCTATGCGATCGCCCAATTCTTTGCTACCCCCGTCATCGGCAAATTATCCGATCGCTTTGGGCGCAAGCCTCTACTAATCATTAGCTTAGCCGGAACCGTGATCGCCAACTTCTTCGCCGGAACCGCCACCACCGTTGTCATTCTGTTCTTGGCACGTTTTTTGGATGGCATCACCGGGGGCAATTCATCGGTGGCGCAAGCCGTCATTTCAGATGTAACAACCCCAGAGACACGAGCAAAGGGATTTGGCATTTATGGCGCCACCTTTGGTTTGGGGTTCGTTTTAGGGCCTGCCATTAGCTTATTGGCGCAGCAGATTTCTTTAGGAGCTGGATTTTTAGTCTCATCGGCGATCGCCTTCATTGCCCTCATCATCACCATCTTTTTTCTGCCCGAAACCCTCCCCACTAAGGCAGAAAAATCCCACAATATCTTTGACTTAGGCTTGAGCAGTTTAATCACCGGATTGGCCATTCCCAAAGTCGGTATCCTGCTGATCATCAATTTTTTGATTGGCACTACTTTTACTATCTTCACCTTTGCATTCCAACCCTATTTCCTTGAAGTATTAGGACAAAGTAATAAAGAGTTAACCTTGATGTTCTTTACATTTGGTGTGCTGGGAGTATTGATGCAGCTTCAGGGTATTAAATTTTTGATTCGCAAGTTTAGTTTGATCAGCATTTTACTGTTTTCTGTGTTTGTTCGGAGTGTGTCGTTTACCTTAATGCCTATCTTTCCAAACGTTGTCTATTTTGTCTGCGTTAGCATTGTCTTTTCATTGTTCAATTCTTTGGTACAACCGATGATCACGACCTTGATCTCGCTCAATGCTAAGCCGGAAATGCAAGGCACAGTGATTGGTTTAAATACCTCATATCTGAACGTTTCTAATGCTTTTGGTCCTTTAATTGCAGGGTTGTTGGTCAACCATAACAATCCTGCTACTTATAGCTATCCGTTCTATTTGGCTGGAGGCTTGACTTTTGCGGTGCTGTGGTTTGCGATCGCCACTCGTAAGCAATATATGCCCAACCACCAATAAAATCTCCATCCCTCGTTCCCAGATAGGGCATAGGAACGAGGGAAACGCTTATAGAAAATGTTCTGGTTAGAACTGATCTTAACAGGATAGATCAGGGGCGCGATCGCTCGTTGAATCTCTTACAATAAGACGTGTAAGATACAGACTTCTATGTCTCAATCATTTCTTTGTCCTTACCTCAAGACCTTTATTGAACTGACTGAAGAACGCTACCAACATATCCTCTCAACTCATCCCGGCACCCTCCCCGACTATCTTACCCAACTTGCAGATACACACTCAGCAAGTCAAAGGTCGGATAGCATTTGCAATAAAATAAGACATAAAACAGTTTCTCTGCCATTGTCCCTAAGGTTGCTTTACGCCCACCGCTTGGAGCGCGTCGACGCACTCTCCCCGGCTTCACCAGGCTGTGCTGATAAGCTGCCGTAAAACTGGGCAACAGTACCTCAAACGCTTTGCGATTCAGACCTTTCATCGCTCGCATCAGGCGATCTTGGTGGAGAATGCGTTCTAGATCCAGCATGAGGAGGATACCTTGCAACTTCCCAATATTACCCTCTATTTCCCAACAGGTCTAATAGCCCAGAATTACATTCGAGAGAGAGCCACAATCTTCGCTATCTTATTACTCTGCAATCCGCTTAGTTCATCAATAGTGAGCCAGCCTTCTTTAACCAGACCCGCAAAAACGAACATAAGCGCTGAATATCTGTAATCATATTTGCCATCAATATCATATCTTTTTGCACTTAACAAATCATGCAAACGCCATAGATCATCGGGTTTTTCAATTTGATTTGAGCCTTCCCGAACTGCTTGTATTAAACCGCTCAGTTCTCGTTCATAGGCTTTATTAAAAGCTGTTTGAGCCACGTTCTTTTCTATATCAGTCCAATCAGTATCAGGTGCTTGCATTGTTAAAGTTAAATCTATGAATGTTATAGTATTGTAACGAATTTCTAATAGATTTTAAACCTAAATAGCTCAGTACAGGACAAAACTTGCAAAGAAGGAACAAAAGAGGGTTTCATGAGAATTACCACATTCCAAACATGAAACCCTATGAAGCAGATTACTTTAGGGATCTGCATTGAAATAAAGTCCCAATGGGATGCGTTAGCTTTCTAGCCCCCTAAATCCTCCAATTCTGGGGGACTTTGAAAGGCTCGGAAGTCCCCCAGAATTGGGGGATTTAGGGGGCGGATCGGGACGTTATTTCATTGCTACTCCCTTAATTAAGCAAACATTGCAGCCCCATCTGGGCTGGCACGGAGCCAGGATGATGTTTCTGGCTCTGTTTCTGGTGGCGTTGTTTCGAGTCAAGAGTGTCAACTTTTCAGAACTGGCGACTGGCTTCATGGGCAGCGCCCAATTGGACTCGAATTACAAGCGGTTACAGCGGTTTTTCAGCGAATTTGAGTTGGACTATCATC
>Ga0209181_10005249_pt1 | contig 18718 bp, 16 predicted proteins | sample MAT05_FD_187208 | JGI IMG/M metagenome (GOLD analysis project Ga0209181, IMG submission 187208) | Freshwater microbial communities from Lake Fryxell liftoff mats and glacier meltwater in Antarctica - MAT-05 (SPAdes) (version 2) | ecosystem: Environmental > Aquatic > Freshwater > Ice > Liftoff...
TTTTATGGATCCTAAAAGGACGCGCTTATTTCAAACAACAGGTCGCCGCGTGCGCAAAACCTGATGTCACTGTGCTCCCCTATCATCTCCCATTCATCGATTTTCTAAAAAAGGAACGCGAAGCGGGGCGGAAGCTTTTACTGGTTACCGCTGCGGACCGGGAAATCGCCGGGCTAGTAGCGCAGCATGTGGGGATATTTGACGAAGTCATTGCCAGTGATGGCACCCACAATCTCAAAGGCGGGAACAAGGCGGGGCGGTTGACCGAACGCTTTGGGGTGCGCGGTTTTGATTATGCGGGAAACTCCACCGTGGATCTGCCGGTTTGGAAGGAATCCAGTGCGGCAATCGTGGTGAATGCGGACGAGCAACTGGTCACTCGTGCACGCGCGGTCACGGAAGTCGCGCAGGTCTTCAACGACCCAAAACCCGGTCTGATGGTTTATCTCAAGGCGTTGCGGGTTCATCAGTGGGTGAAAAACCTGATCATTTTCATCCCGTTAATCACTTCTCACAAACTCACCGACATGAGTTATCTCATGGCTGCGGTGATCGCTTTTCTTGCGTTCAGCTTCTGCGCATCCGGTATTTACGTGCTGAATGATCTCGGCGATCTGGATGCAGACCGCCATCACCATAGTAAACAAAAAAGACCGTTTGCCGCTGGTTTGCTTTCCATTCCGTGTGGACTTTTTCTCGCAGGAATGGCCTTGGCGGCAGGCCTCGCGGTCGCAGTCGCACTGCCATGGAAATTCATCGTGGTGCTAGCAGTTTACCTCGTGCTTACTACCAGCTACTCCGCACGACTCAAACAACTGCCGCTGGTTGACGTATTCATTCTGGCCGGGCTTTACACCATCCGTCTAGTCGCCGGACACGCCGCTACGGGAATCGTCTATTCCTCATGGCTTCTAGCTTTCTCGATGTTTATTTTTCTCAGTCTGGCCTTGGTTAAACGCTATACCGAACTGATTACTCTGCGCTCCAACAACCAGCAGAACACGAAGGGGCGCGGTTACGTGACCGGGGATCTGGAGCTCGTCGCCATGCTCGGCGTTTCCACAGGCTGCCTTTCGATCATGGTCATGACGCTGTATGTCAGCAGCGTGGAAGTGCGTGCGCTCTACAAGCAGCCGGCTTTGCTGATGTTGATCTGCCCCCTCCTGCTGTATTGGATCAGCCGTGTCTGGTTGATCGCGCATCGCGGCGCGATGCAGGACGACCCGATCGTGTTTGCGATTAAAGATCGTGTGAGTCATTTGATCGGCCTGCTCACGCTGGGCATTATCATGGTGGCGAGTAGATAATTTGAGTGGGCAATATCATGGCGTCATTCCTTCACTCCCAGTTTGCTGATACAGCGTCGGCGTTGATTCATTCGCTGATGAGCGAGCACGCATGTGTCGGTGGGCTAGAGTTGCAACCGCCATACAACGATCTCACTCAGTTTGTTCTGGAGCAGCATGCGCGGATGCCGGACTATTTGCATACGGCAATGATCGCGGCGACTGCGGGGTTTGATTTCTCCAGCGTTCCATTCACCGGCAGCCGCTTCCATTGCCTTCCATTGGAGAAGCGCAGAGCGCAGGTGAATGCGTGGCGCAACTCTTCCATCGGAGCCAAACATGATTTGATCCGCTATTTCGAAAGCCTGGCGTTACTCGCGCTTTACAGCCGGGGAGCAACCCAGCCCACTGCCTCCCACCCTCCCAGCTTGCACGACGAACAGATTCTGCACTCGCCGTCTCAGACGATGAAATACGAATGTGTCGTCGTGGGATCGGGTCCCGGCGGCGCGATCACGGCATGTCTTCTCGCAGAAGCCGGACGGAAAGTGCTGCTGATCGAGGAAGGGGAGTATCTGAAATTGGATTCCTGCAAGCCGTTTACCAAAGACGAGATGGTGCAGAAATACCGACATGGCGGACAAACCGTCGCCATGGGAGCAAACAAAGTCGCCTACGTCGAAGGACGGTGCGTGGGCGGCGGCAGTGAAATCAACAGCGGCCTGTATCATCGCACCCCTGCCGATATTCTAGAGAAATGGCGTAAAGAGTTTGCGGTCGAAGCGCTTGAGGACTCCGACTTGCTGCCCCATTTCGAAGCGTCCGAACGTGATGTCTCGGTTTCTCTTTTAAACAGTGCCGCGCCCCAAGCTTCCTTGAAACTCCACGACGGCGCTAAAAAGCTCGGGTGGAAATCGCTAGAAATCCCAAGGTGGTTTCGCGACGACCCCCAGTCCGGACAGGGCAAACGCCAGTCCATGACCGAGACATTCATCCCGCGCTTCCTCAAGGCAGGCGGGCATCTCCTGCCTAAAACGCAAATCACTCGCATCCGTCAGGACGGTTCGCATTGGAACCTTCAAGCAACCCATCGCAATTCCGACGGCGTGAACATAACGGCAGAGCACCTGTTTATCTGCGGCGGTGCCGTGCAGACTCCGGCACTCCTGCGACGGAGTGGGATTTATAAAAACATCGGTGATTCACTTCGCCTGCATCCCACGGTCAAGCTCGTGGCGCAGTTTCCAGAACCGGTGAATTCCACCACCATGGGCGTTCCAGTGCATCAGGTGAAAGAGTTCTCCCCGCGCATCAGCCTCGGTTGTTCGATCAGCAACCCACCCTACCTTGCTGTGGGCCTGATCGATCACCCGGACTCCACGCGCAATCTCGCCGAGCAGTGGCCGAATCTCGCGAATTACTACGCCATGATCACCAGCGAAGGACACGGAACGGTGCGCATGCTGCCCGGTTTCCGCGCCCCGCTTGTGCGCTATCACCTCACGGAAAACGACCGCAGGAATCTCGCAGACGGGCTGCGCAAACTCTCGCAGGCGATTCTCGAATCCGGCGCGGTGGCGCTCTATCCTTCCATCACAGGCAGCCCGCGTCTTGTCTGCTCCGATGATCTCTCCCAAATACCCGCCGCCATTCCGTCCGGCCTCACCAGTCTCATGACCATCCATTTGTTTTCATCCTGTCCAATGGGCGAGGATCAGTCCCGTTGCGCTGCAGATTCTTTTGGACGCGTGCATGGTTTTGATAATTTACATATTTCAGACGCCAGCCTTCTCTGCACCGCGCCGGGCGTGAATCCACAAGGCTCCATTATGGCTATCGCCCGTAGAAACGTTCTTCGCTTCCTTAAACAATTATGAATTTTCAAACCGATAAAATACTCGTCACCGGTGCCTTAGGCTGGCTGGGCATTAGCCTTGTTGAATCACTCGTGCACGGACTCAAAGACCATCCTGCGCTGGCGGAACCCAAGCCCGATTTAAAAATCCGGTGTCTCGTTTTGCCCGGACAGGATGGCGCGCTACTGAAGAAAATCTCGGATCGCATCGAGGTGATTACAGGCGACATTCGCAATGCTGAGGATTGCGCACGCTTTTGTGAAGGGATGAGCGGGGCGGTCCTTTTTCATACAGCAGGCATCATTCATCCGCAAAAAGTCGCGGAGTTTAATGCGATCAATGTCGCCGGTACCACCAACCTGCTGGAGGCGGCGATTCAGGCGGGCGTGAAGCGCGCAGTGATTGTTTCCTCCAATTCCCCATGCGGCTGCAATCCACATCCGGATCATTTATTTGACGAACACTCGCCCTACAATCCCTACATGGGTTACGGCCGCTCTAAAAAGCTGATGGAACTGGCGATCAAGGAACGTGCAGGTCGGATTGAAACCGTGATCATTCGTCCGCCTTGGTTCTACGGACCCAATCAACCCCCACGCCAGACCATGTTTTTCCAGATGGTGCGTGACGGGAAGGGGCCGATCGTGGGCAGCGGCAATAATCTGCGCTCGATGAGTTACATCGACAATCTTTGCCAGGGGCTTCTGCTCGCCGCGCTTGTGGAAAAAGCCGCAGGCGAAACTTACTGGATCGCAGACCGGCGTCCTTATTCCATGAACGAGGTGATTGATACCATCGAACGGCTTCTGGAAACCGAGTTCGGTCATAAGTGCGCGCACAAGCGGATGCGGCTCCCCGGGCTTGCCAGCGAGGTTGCCTATGTCGTGGACGCCACCCTTCAGTCGCTGGGATTGTATCACCAGAAAATCCATGTTCTCTCCGAGATGAACAAGACCATCGCCTGCTCCGTCGCGAAAGCGGAACGTGAGCTCGGCTATAATCCAACCGTCTCGCTTGAGGAAGGAATGCGCCGCTCGCTGGCCTGGTGCGTCAAACAGGGGATTACGATTTAATCATGCAAACATCCGCTCATTCCAGCCGCGCCCTGATCACAGGAGGCTCCGGCTATTTTGGTTCACTGCTGCGCGACCGCCTTCACGCGCGCGGCCAGGCTGTCCGCATATTTGATCTCATGGATGCCGAGGATCGGAAACCGGAGGTGGAATTTTTCGCCGGGGATATCCGCGATGAAAAGCAAGTCGCCAAAGCATGCGCGGATTGCGACGTGATCTATCATTGCGTAGCGCAGGTGCCGCTCGCGAAGGACAAGCAGCTTTTCCAGTCGGTGAATGTGGACGGCACCCGGAACCTGCTTAAAGCCGGATACGAGCAGAAGGCGAAAAAGCTCATTTATGTTTCCTCCAGCGCAGTCTTTGGCGCACCGAGATTAAACCCGGTGACCGAGCAGACAACTCCCGCTCCGGCGGAAGCTTACGGACGCGCAAAACTAGAAGGCGAAAAAGTCTGCGCCGACTACATCAGGCTTGGGCTCGACGTTTCGATTATCCGGCCACGCACCATCATGGGACACGGTCGCCTCGGCATTTTTCAGATTTTGTTCGAGTGGATTCGTACCGGCTACAATGTCCCGGTGCTCGGTCGTGGAAGTAATCTCTATCAGTTTGTGCATGCAGACGATCTGGCGGATGCGTGCATCCTTGCGGCAGACCGGCCCGGAAGCACCACTTACAATTGCGGAACGGATCGCTACGGCAGCATGCGGGAGGTGTTGGAACACCTTTGCACACATGCCGGAACCGGCTCGAAAGTAAAAAGTGTCCCCATGCTTCCGGCGGTTACCTTTATGAAACTGACCAGCGCGGTGGGACTTTCTCCTCTCGGACCCTACCACGCGCTGATGTATGGCAAATCCATGTATTTCAACATCTCCCGCGCCAAAACCGAGCTGGGCTGGAAACCACGCTTTTCAAACAACGAAATGTTTGTGCAAAGCTATGACTGGTATTTGGAAAACCGGGAGATGATCCTCGAATCTCATGGCAGATCACATCACAAGTCGGCAGTAAAGCAGGGCGCGCTGTCGATGCTGAAACACTTTATTTAACAAGCATGCACGCGGAAAACACACCCGTGCCCGGTGTCCTAAAAACGGATCTCCTGGTTTTTCTCCTACTGAGCTGCCTTTGCATTCTGGCCACTTTCCGCGGGGCGATCTGGGGCAGCGCAATACTGGTTCCACTGGATATTCCGGCAACCCTTTACTCGAAGTTTCAGTGGATCAATCCCGAAGCGGGGGCGATTCCGCAGAATCACTATCTGATCGATATGTTCGATTACGATGTGCCTCGCACTTATCAGGCACATCAAGCTTTGCAAAATGGGGAATTCCCTTGGTGGGATCCTTATTCGCACGGCGGGCGGCCTCTGCTGACGGAAGCGCATACCGCTATCACGGATCCTATCCGGCTGGTGATGTATCGCCTTTTCCCATTTGTCACCGCTTACAACTGGACGCGAATCATTCAGTCCCTCTTCACGGGGCTGACTATGTTTCTCCTGCTTCGCACATTGAAGTTTTCGTCTTTTGTGACGATTTTGGGTGCCATTACTTTCCAGTTCGCCGGCGTGCAGTCGCTTCATTTTTATCCCGAAAATGTTCCCAACAGCCTCGCGTATTATCCGCTTTTATGGGTAGTCATGGAGCGTTACTTCAAAACACGTCCCTGGCTTGCCGCCGGACTTGGAGGATTGTGCTGCGCAGCAATCATTCTCGCCGGGAATCAGCAATCACACGCTTATCTCGTCCTGTTTTTGGGGTGTTTAATTCTGGGTTACGGCACATTCAGCCGGACGGACTTCATCAAAGCCGTAATGGTGGGTGGCGGCATGTTTACCTTGGGCTGCCTGCTCGCCGCCCCTGTTCTTATTCCACAAGTTGAGTTGTTTATGGTCTCAAGTCGCAAGGTGAAAAGCCACGACTGGACGGGATGCCTCACCGGCGTCCTCAGCCTTGCATCATGCTTCCCTTGGACGGCCGGGACATTTCGTAGCATCGATCTCGGCAAACTGATCCATCAGCAGGGCGCAGTATTTTCCGTCTTTGCAGGCACCCCGGTGATGGTGATGGCTTTCGTGACGGTATGGAAATTCCGTCTGACCAAAATTTTCAGCCAGGGATACTCGAGAGTCGCCGCCCTGCTGGTCTTCACCTATTTTATACTCATCTGTTCGACTCCGCTACTGGGCTTGCTTTACACCCGTTCCGCAGGCTTGGGTATTTTGGGCCTGCTTATTCTTGCAGGCGTTGGATTCGACCTACTGATCAAAGAGAATCCCAAGGCTCTGCAACGTGGCATCAAGGTCCTGGGTGTCTGCATCGCTGCTGTGGCGCTGCTACTGCATATTTTTGCCTTCGCGATCTATCCAAAGATCATGACGCGGGTGTTGGATTACGCACTCAAGAAAGATGCCGCCTCGGTTTCCATGCCCAGTTCACCTGAGCTGCGGACTTTTCAGGTGAACAATCTGCCCCGTGAAATAACGTTCATGAATCCGGAGGCACTCATTGCTTTCGTCGGACTGCTATTACTGGCGGCATACACCCGGCCCGGATTCCGGAGCCAACCCTGGATGCTCCCCGCCATCCTCGCCTGCAATCTCATCCCGTTACTGCTGTTTTACAATCGTTTCACTCCCAATAGCCCGATTGAACAATGGGACAGACTTTTAAAAGGCGGCCCGGAACAACAGCGGGTTCTGGCGCAACTCCAGCCCTCGCTGCGTTTGAAGGAAACAACGACCGGAAAGCTCGACTATGTTTTCCCTGGCGTCACCGCCTGCTACTACAATCTTCACACCCTGTCCGGTTACAGCTCGTTTGCGTTGCTTAAGCCGGGTCAGACGGAGCAACCGCGCGAGGCAAATCTCCACGCAACCAGCGATCAAACCTCCACTGCTTACAGCGATATGAACACCGATATGATTCGTTTCACATGGTCGGAAAAACAGGACCGCGCGGTGCGGATCACGAAAGAGACCAATAACTCCATCACCCTGCACATCGCCCAAGGAACACCCGGTGAACTCCTGCGCACCGACACGAACTATCCCGGATGGCATGTCGCCAAAGGTGCTGGAGTATTCGCACATCGCGCTGCCTCCGGATTTCTGGCAATACAGGTTCCAGAGGCTGAAACTGAAATCGTGCTGGAGTATAAGCCTTCGTTTTCGACCCTTTGTAATATGGCCTCGCTGTTTGGGCTGATTGCCACCGGCTTTTTACTATTCATCGATCGGACAAAACAAAAGCTGCGAACGCCTGAAGACGCGGAGGCCGCCGTTATCTGAAAGCTTCCTTTCAAACCAAGCGCAAAGCGCCTCAACCTTTGTCCTTATTCCTTCGTCCCTTTTCCTATATGATACCGCGCGAATCCACTTTCCGGTTTTGAATAGTTCCTCCCCGACGCAATTACGGGTGGACAACCTTTCGCTGCGTCACTAACTACATCCCCTTCACCACCCACCCCCCTTATGCCTCGATTTGAATACACAGCCTTGGACGCCAACGGGAAGGAATCACAAGGCGTCTTGGAAGCCCCATCATCGAATGAAGCCGTGGCCCAGCTCCGCCAGGCAGGTCTCTTTCTCACTAACATCGCCCCTGAAGGACAGGGCGCAAAGCCGGCCAAGAAGGCTAAGGGCGCGAAAGCAGCCGGGATTCCCGGAAAAAAGAAGGAGTTTGTGCTTTTTCAAAAGAAAACGGTTTCCAGCAAGGTGCTGATGATCTTCACCCGGCAACTGGCGACTCTGATCGATGCGGGTCTCCCACTGCTACGAGGGCTGAGTGTGCTGGCAAAGCAGGAAAAAAACATCGTCTTGCGCAACGCCATCATCCAGATGGCCGACTCCGTGCAGGGCGGAAGTACCTTCTCGGAATCCATGGGGCAGCATCCGCTGCTTTTCAGCAAACTATACATCAGCATGGTGAAAGCAGGCGAAGTCGGCGGTGTGCTGGAACTGGTGCTGGCACGCCTCGCCGAGTTTCAGGAAAAGGCGCAGAAAATCCGCAACAAGGTGAAGGCAGCGATGACCTACCCCGTTGTAGTGCTGGTGATCGCACTGATCATCCTGTTTTTCCTGATGACGTTTATCGTTCCGAAGTTCTCGCAGATGTTTTCAGAGATGATGAACGGCAGACCATTGCCTGCAATCACCCGTGGCGTCATGGCGGTGAGCGACTTCGTCAAAGGGATGTTCATTCCCCCCACCTTGTGGATTACCATAGGCGTGAGCATTGCGCTCTGGTTTGGCTGGAAATATTTCAAGAGCACTCCTGCTGGAATCGGCTTTCTGGATCGGCTCGCATTGCGGACTCCTGTGTTCGGAGACTTGATTCGCAAGAGTTCGATCGGGCGCTTTACCCGCACCCTCGGCACACTTGTAACGAGCGGTGTCCCCATTCTTCAGGCACTGAATATCACCAAGGAGACAGCAGGGAATATTGTCATTGCAGACTCCATCTCCAAGGTTCATGACGCGGTTAAGGAAGGTGAATCCATTGTTTCTCCATTGGAAGCATCCGGCGTTTTTCCGCCCATGGTGATCTCCATGGTGGACGTCGGCGAAGAGACCGGACAGTTGCCAGAAATGCTTTTGAAGATCGCAGAAGTCTATGATGACGAGGTCGATAACGCAGTGGACGCTCTTACCTCCATGCTGGAGCCGATCATGATCGTCTTCCTCGCTTTAATCGTCGGAACCATCGTAATCGCGCTGTTTATGCCAATGCTGGATATCATCAAGGGCATGAGCTCGGGTCAGCAATGATGTCTGGAAAAAAGTTTTAAATACCCATGGCGTCAGAGGACGCTTTGCCTACCCTCTTTTTAAAACTCTCCCTCCATGAAAAAACGTTGCGCCGGTTTTACCCTCCTCGAGCTAATGGCAGCCATGCTCATCATTATGGTGATTTCAGGCCTAGTTCTCGGGATTTACACCTACATTAACGCCAAGGCCAATCGCACCCGGGCACAGGCGGAAATCGCAATGCTAGGCACGGCAATCAGCGCTTACGCCACCGACTTCGGAGGTCCGCCACAAACGGCGGAATGTGATTCGCTCAGTCCGGTGCAGCATTTCGAACCTAGGCAATATCACAAGGCGAGTAAGGATTTATACAAAGCATTGTCTGGCGATCAAAATGCCAAACTCAACTTTACCGAGAAAAGGTATCTCAAGGAATTGGATCTCAAAAAGATCGTTAAAATGAACTCTAATCTGACAGATGTAGAGTATCTTAAAGATCCTTATAGTTATTCCTACGGCTACTCCACCGCAGCATTAAAAGCGGAACAGGACTTCAAGGATGCCGTGCGTAGAGACGGAAGAAGCGCCATTCGCGCAGCCGACCCCGTTGGATTTAATGCTTCAGGCTACGATCTCTGGTCCACCGCGGGCAATAAACAGATGCCTGGCACCCCGGAAGCAAAACGTCTTCTCTGGATGGAGTGGATTAAAAACTGGTAGCGGTTGGATTTCAGGAGCGCGGCCAATCCGAAATTCGCAATCGGCAATCCGAAATTGGCTTACTGCATCGCGGCCCAAACACGATGCACGTCATCATTATCTTCCAGAGACTGTAAAAACTCACCCACTTCCGCGCGCTGTTCCGCGGAAAGCTCCGGATTGCTTTTGGCAACGTATCCAAATTCGCTCGTCACCACCGCCCAGCCATTGCTGCCCAGCCATTTTGAAACGGCATGGAGATCCGGCCGCTCGGTGAAAAAACGCGCTCCTGTCGTGCCGACTGGAATATCGTCATTCTGCTCATGAGAAAGCGTTTCCACATTTTGCGCCCCGGCTTCAATGGCCGCCTCTTCAATATCCGCCCCTTGATCTGTATGATGCGCTTCGACTAGGCCGACCTGGTCGAACAGAAACTTGTTGCTGCCCGGCGCGCCTAGCTGGCCCTTTTTGAAAAGCACGCGTATTTCCGGCGCGGTGCGATTATTGTTATCAGTAAGCGCTTCCACGATGACGGGAATTTTGTGCGGTGCATAACCTTCAAACACAATGTGTTCCATGGTCATCTTTTCATCGCCAAGACCCGCCCCCTTTTTAATGGCGCGCTCGATTGCGTCCCGCGTTACAGAATTTCTCCGGGCTTTTTCGATGGCGGCGGATAGTCGCGCGTTGGTATCAGGCTCCGGTCCGCCAAGCTTGGCGGCGACTGCGATTTCCTTTGCGAGTTTGCCGACAGCCTGACCTTTCCTCAGGTTTGCGACATCACGTTTAGCTTGTAACCATTGGCGTCCCATAAGTGGCGTCGGTATTAGCAGCCCGATTCGTTTCGCGCAAGGGGTTGATTTATGAAGAAGGAGTAAGGAGTAAGGAAAAAGTCTGTGCGCTTTGCGCGTTGGTAGGGGACCTCCTTACTTCTGACTTCCTATGTCCATTTTCCGGGCCTCATCGTAAAAGCTCTCCAACTTTTCAATCGCCCGTTGCTGAGAAAATTCTTCCCGCACCGATCTGGCTGCGGCAGATCCCATCCGGCGTGCCGCTTCCGGCGATTCCGCCAGGTGCAGCATGTATCCGGCGAGCGCCTCGTGGTCTCGCTCCTTCACCAAAAGACCGCTGATTTCATGAGCTATCGCCTCAGGAATCCCCCCATGAAGCGTCGCAAGCACAGGCATCCCGGTCGCCATGGCCTCCAGCATGGAGTTTGGAACCCCTTCCTGATTCTGATCGCTCGTCATCTCACTGGGATGGAGGAAAAAATGACCCGTCTTGTAAAGTTCAGCGAGCTGCGCCTGATCAAGAAACCCTTTTAGCTCCACCGCATCCTCAATTCCCAGCTCCCGCGCGAATTCCATAACTTTTTGTTTCATCGGTCCGTCTCCGCCGATGATAAACCGTGCAGAGGGCCATTTTTGGTGGAATGCGGCAAACGCCCGCAGCGAGGTAAGTAGCCCTTTCTTTTCGATCAGTCTGCACGCCTGTACTATCCTCCATTCGCCATTTGCCGGTTTCGTGCGTTCGGTTTTTGGAAAGGCATCCAGTGGTATTCCCGTACGGTTAAGGCGCACCCGCTCTCTGGGCGCACCCATTTCAACAAGCCGATCCATAAGCGACCGCGACCGCGCCAGCAATAATGGCGCTGCGCGAAGCAACTCCCCCATCTGCTCATCATAGCCTGCCTGCTGGGGACGCGACTGAATATCCATGCCGTGAAAACTGACAACGCAGGGACGATCCCATTCCTTAATAAAAGGCAGCAGATGCACCCCGGTATGACCGAAGTAAATATGCATCAGATCAGCGGGCCTTCTTTTTAAAATTTTGATCACCTCCTGCAACTCGCCCCGATAATAAACTGCGGGAAGACGCCGGAGATACTTGAGCCAAAAGCGCTTAATAAAGTTCTTCTTGGCGCGCGGGATGACTTCGACTTCCGAAAACGGATACTGCTCCTCACACGCCCTTTCCCGGGTGAGCACAAAGGTCTCATAACGCTTGAGCCCGCTCACCTGCCGGTAAATATGCCGCATCTCTGATTTCAGAAACGTGGTGCAGTAGCTCGCTACGATGGGGTTCGCCATGGGGCGGACAATCTGTGCAAGTGCGCGCGCCTTGTCGAGAATCGACGCGTGGTGAAGCGCTACAAGCGCTACAAGAGAGGCTGTGTGATTAAAAGTGAGTGCGGTTCAAGGAAGTGGCGGAGCCGCCCAAGCCGCCCAATGGTGCGCGAGCTTCCAGCTTGCGCACCTTTGCTCCTCCTCTGGCTTCGCCTATCTTCTCGATTTCACCTCACCTGTTTTTAATCATACCCCGCGCAAACTTATTATTACACTAGAGACCTCTCTTAATTAAAACTGGATGAATCCGTTTCGCTTCGGGAAAATTCCGATTCCATGGCACTTACCGCTTCCTGTTCGTCGGGTCCGGTTGCCTCAATTTCCAGCAAACTTCCGGTGAAGGCCGTGAGGGCGATAACACTAAGGATGTTTTTCAGGCTGGCGACACTACTTCCATTTCGGAGCGATATGTTTGAGCGGAACTTCCGCGCAATGATAACCAGTCTGGCTGCTGCACGAAGATGAAGGCCCTGAGGCCACGGGACAACGACTTGGGAACGTTTCATAGGACGAGCACAGACACTCCCCGTCAAAATCCGTTCACAATTGGCATGTGCCTATTTGTAGTCCGGCTGCTGGAGTTGATGCGATTAAGCAGGTTCAACTCAAATTCCCACCGTCTTCTTTGCGCTCGCAACGATATACTCGCGATTCAATCGCGTAATTACCGCTACCGGAATTTCTGCCGGGCAGACCGCCTCGCACTCATAGTAGTTCGAGCAATTTCCAAAACCTTCCTTGTCCATCTGCTCCACCATGGAGATCGCGCGTTTGGTGCGTTCGGGCTGACCTTGTGGAAGCAGGGCGAAATGGGAAACTTTTGCGCCAACGAAAAGCATCGCCGAACTGTTTGGACAAGCAGCCACGCAAGCGCCGCATCCAATACATGCCGCCGCTTCCATCGCTGCATCAGCATCCGGCTTGGAAATAGGCAGACAGTTTGCGTCTTGCGCACTTCCGGCACGGGCGGTGATAAATCCGCCAGCCTGTTGGATACGATCAAACGCTGCGCGATCTGTGCAAAGATCACGAAGCACTGGAAACGCCCGGGCACGAAACGGCTCGATAAAGATCGTCTCACCGTCCTTGAACTTGCGCATGTAAAGCTGACAGGTCGTGGTCTCGCTTGGTCCGTGCGGGATGCCATTGATAGTCAGCGAACACGCCCCGCAGATTCCTTCGCGGCAGTCGTGATCAAACGCGATGGATTCCTGTCCTTTCGATTCCATCTCTTCATTTACAATATCCAGCATCTCGAGAAACGAAGCTTCCGCCGGGATGTTGCGCGCTTCGATCGTGGCGATTTCGCCGGATGATTTCGCGTCTTTCTGACGCCATACTTTCAGTGTGAAGTTCATGACAGTTATTGTTTGTGAGTTTCTTGAACACGCGTGGATGAAACCCCTGATGAGTCTCTATCCATGTAAACCAGCTTAACCCCTTCTTTTTCGAGGCTGTCCGACATACTCCTCAGGTGCCTACAGTAAGCAGTAACATCATGTCCAAACTGTGCGGATATTTCGTGTCTGACGCTGCGAACTTCGGCAATGGCTGTGTCTTTAGGCATATTAGTCTTCCTCTTTATAATTTACCGGTAGCTTCTAACCGCAGGATGAACGGTTTCGTAAACGAGTGGCTCGATGTTGCGCACGGGTTTGCTTGGGTCGCCGGTGGATTCCCACGCAGCGACGTGACAGAAGTTGGTGTCGTCGCGTTTGACGTCCCCTTCGCAGACGATTCCTTTTTGTACCTCGGGATCCTTGGCGGTATATTGGAACTCCTCGCGGAAATGGCCGCCGCAGCTTTCATTGCGGGCAAGGGCGTCAAGACACATGAGTTCGCCAAATTCCAGGAAGTCGGCGACGCGTCCGGCTTTTTCCAACGCCATATTCAGACTTTCACCGGAGCCTGGCACGTTGACGTTCCCCCAGAATTCCTCACGCAGCGTGGGGATACGCGCAATCGCACGGGTGAGCGATTTTTCCGAACGCGCCATGCCGCACATATCCCACATCAACAATCCCAGCTCGCGATGGAATGAATCCACACTCTTGCGACCCTTGATGGCGAGCAGCTTGTTTGTCTGCGCGCGGTTTTCCTCCTCGGCTTTTTGAAACTCGGGATGATCTGTCTTAGGTCGGCTTCCCGGGCTCTGGGTTGCGAGATAATTGGCGATGGTGGTCGGAATAACAAAAAAGCCGTCTGCAAGTCCCTGCATCAGCGCACTGGCTCCAAGCCGGTTTGCGCCGTGATCGGAAAAATTCGCTTCGCCGAGCACGTGCAGGCCCGGGAGGTTCGACATCAGGTTATAGTCCACCCAAAGCCCGCCCATCGTGTAATGCACCGCCGGATACACCCGCATCGGCGTCTTGTAGGCATTCTCCGAGGTAATCTGATGATACATGTCGAAGAGGTTGTTGTAGCGCTCTTTGATCATCGGTTCGCCCAAACGCTTGATCGAGTCGGCAAAATCCAAATACGTGCCGAAGCCGCTCGGACCAACACCGCGTCCTTCATCGCAAACCGTCTTTGCGGCACGACTGGCGATGTCGCGTGGGGCGAGATTGCCAAAAGCCGGATACATCCGCTCGAGATAATAGTCGCGCTCGTCTTCAGAGATTTCATGCGGCGCGCGCTTGTCGCCTTTCTTCTTCGGAGCCCAGCAGCGTCCGTCGTTGCGCAGCGACTCGGACATTAATGTGAGCTTCGACTGATAATCTCCGCTCACCGGAATGCATGTCGGATGAATCTGAGTGAAGCACGGATTTGCAAACAAGGCGCCCTTTTTATAAGCGCGGTAGGCGGCGGTGACGTTGCAGCCCTTGGCGTTGGTTGAAAGATAGAAGACATTGCCGTAGCCACCCGTTGCCAGGATGACCGCATCCGCTGCGTGAGAGAAAATCTCCCCAGACACCATATCGCGCACGACGATGCCTTTTGCGTGACCATCCACTACTACGAGATCGAGCATTTCAGTGCGCGGGAACATCTGTACGCCGCCTTGTGCGATGGTTCGACTCAGTGACGAGTAGGCGCCTAGCAAAAGTTGCTGACCGGTCTGACCTCGCGCATAAAAAGTCCTCGAGACCTGGGCACCACCGAACGAACGATTGCCGAGCAAGCCGCCGTATTCACGGGCGAAAGGCACGCCGAGCGCCACGCATTGATCGATAATATTGGCCGAAACCTCCGCGAGACGATGCACGTTTCCTTCGCGGGCGCGAAAGTCGCCGCCTTTTACGGTGTCGTAGAAGAGACGATGCACCGAGTCGCCATCACCTTGATAGTTTTTGGCGGCATTGATGCCCCCTTGTGCGGCAATCGAGTGCGCGCGTCGGGGAGAATCCTGATAGCAAAAGCATTTCACCTTATAGCCGAGATCGGCCAGCGAAGACGCCGCCGCTGCTCCTGCCAGTCCACTTCCAACGACGATGATTTCATACTTCCGCTTGTTTGCGGGATTGATGAGCTTGGACTCAAACTTGTGTTTTTCCCACTTCGACTCAATCGGGCCGGAGGGGACTTTGGAATCTAGGGATCCGATCATATTAATTGCCCTCCTTCGTGGATGCTGACGGTTTTGTGCAGCAAGATGCTGATGACGCTCCGCATTCCTGTAAGTAGTTCTTGCCCAGTCCCATCATGACCGCGACCGGTATGGAAATGTAACCGATTGCAATCACCAGTGCGAGCGTGCGTGCCAGCGCGTTGATTGCCGCAGCTGTCTTTTGTGTCCGCAAACCGAGCGTCTGGAAAACACTACTGACGCCGTGGCTGAGGTGCATCGAGAGCAACAGGATGGCGACGATGTAGAAACCAGAGGCGAGAGGATTCCCGAATCCGACGATCATCATGCGATACACATCGTGACGTCCTTTTGCATCGAGCCACACGCCGAACTCCGGGTTCACATTGTGCGTGGTGTAATGGAGGATGTGAAAAATGACGAAGCAGAGAATTGTCAAGCCGCTGAGCGCCATCATGCGCGTGCTGAGCTTGCTCTGCACATTGTTTTTAAACGCATACTGTTCGGGCCGCGCCTTACGGTTCTCGAGCACGAGTTGGATCGTGGTGACGATATGCAGCACGAAGCAGAACAGAAGAAACCCGCGGATCACCCACAATACACCGCCCAGATTCTTCAGAAATTCAGCGTAAACATTGATCTTCTCCGGACCGGAAAAAACCTGAAGATTTCCAATGAGATGTCCGATGACAAATCCCAACAAGATGAGGCCCGTGAGAGCCACAATCCATTTTCTAAAAATGGACGAACGTAAAAATGAGCAACAACAGTTCACTGGGTATAAAACTGCCACGGAAGGGTTGATTGATCGATTCCGAGAGAATCCGGGCAATTCCACTCGGGCGGTAACAGGAACAAAAGCGGTGCAGCATGGCAGATCACCCGCCTGAATTTCAACCAGCTTCCTGAAAAACTATGAAGGCAGGGCTGTATATAAGTCCCATAGGTCTCATAGGTCCTATTTGCCCCTTTCGGATATTTTGGAGCTACCCTTTGAAATTCAAAGGAGCGCCAGCCTGCATGGCTTCATGCTCGGCATCGGAACAGCCGCGATCGAGCGGAACGCTGGTGGTGCCGGAAGGATCGCTCAGGAGCTGGTTTTGCAGCATCCATTGTTCAAGCTCTTCGCCGGAGATGTCAGGAAGCATGGTGCCGTTGACTTCTACGCAGGGGGAAAGTTGCTGACCGGATTTCTGCTCCATCTCCCAGCGAAACGCAGGGTTTTGAATGATGTCCTTTTCCTCGTAGGGAAGATCATACTTTTTGAGAATCGCGCGGATCCCATTGCTCCAGCCACACGTTGTCTTGAGATAAGCGGTAATAACAGGTTTGTTCATGCTTTTATAAGTGGCACGGATATTCACAGCGGCAAGCCTCTTGTTTGGGGCGAACCACCGGACCGACTCACTCCCCGGAAGGAGATTCTTTCGACTGCATGGCACTGAGTGCCTCGCGTGCAAGTTTGCGTGCACCCGGCTGCTTCAGTTTTGTATCCGCAGCAGTGTTGAAATCCGCCCTGGCTTCCTCACTGCGATCCAAGGCAAGCATGACGCGTCCACGATTATAAAAGACATAGGCAACGGTGGGCGTAAGGGCGAGGGCGGCTTCTGCCCGGGACGCAGCGGTTTTGGAATCGCGAAGGTTGTCTTTTATTTGATAGAGCAGAGTGAGTAACGACACCGAGATTTTGCCGCTCTCAAGTATTCATGCTCTGCGTTGATCCCTTTGGGGTTGATGCCGTTCATATCCATAACCCAGGGTAGCTCGTGCCTCGCAACGTTCTCGCCCGCCCACCGACCTTCCTATTCCCTACCGCCTCCTCGCTGGGCTGGAGGGCGGAGCCCCGTTGGGCCCGTTGGGGCTCAACGCAGAGCATGAATACTTGTGGGTATTGCTGATTACAGTGACGCCGCTAGTGTAATGTTTGATATATAGCTATACATAACATGCATCCTGTATTAGCGTGTGGCGCATGGCCCGCCCCATTCGTCCTCTCCCTATTTCTGCGCAGCAGCTCAGAGAGCTGCAACGCATCGTCAATCGCCCCACGACCAGCCAGCGACAAGCACGCCGGGCGCGCATTGTCCTCCTGCGTGCTGGTGGGGTCAGTCAACAGGAGGTTGCAAAGAAGGTTGGAGTCAACCGTCCGGTGATTGTCAAATGGGAGCAGCGTTTCAAGCGTTTGGGTCTGGAAGGCTTAAATGAGGCGAAGCGCAGTGGACGCAAGCCCTCAATCAGTGATGGCCTCAAGGCTGAGATCATCAGTGAGGCGACCCGTCCTCCGGCGGGGCATACGCAATGGTCTACGCGTAAGATGGCTCGAGCCAAGGGGGTCAGCAATCAGACTGTGCATAATCTCTGGCGAGCCAATGACATTAAGCCGCACATCACCCGGACCTTCAAAATCTCCAATGATAAGAACTTTGAAGCGAAGTTCTGGGATGTCATCGGCCTCTATCTCAACCCGCCGACCCGTGCGCTGGTACTTTGTTGCGATGAAAAAAGCCAATGCCAGGCACTGGAGCGCACCCAGCCTGGATTACCCCTGGGGGTGGGGCATGTGCGCACTGCCACCCATGACTACATCCGCCATGGTACGTTGACCTTGTTTGCCGCGTTGAGCTACCTGGACGGCAAGATTTTCCGCCAAACCGCCGAGCGTCACACTCATGTGCAGTGGCTGGGTTTCCTCAAACAATTAGACCAAGAGACTCCGGCGGATTTGACCCTTCACCTGATAATCGACAACTACGCAACTCACAAACACGCGAAGGTCAAATCATGGATCAAGTGGCGCAATCAGCGCCAGCGCAAGGCCCACGGACTGGATCGCATCGTGTTGCACTTTACCCCCACTTCATCGTCGTGGATGAATTTGGTGGAACGCTTCTTCCGCGATCTGACCGTTGATTGTGTGCGGGATGGTAGCTTTACCAGCGTCAAGGAACTGGCCGTATCCATTATGGATTATCTCCGTGAGCGTGATCTCAACCCGGTGCGCTACACCTGGCGCGCCGATGGCAAAGCCATCCTTGAAAAAATCCAACGGGCAAAGAATGCCCTCGCCGCTGTTTAATTATGTATATTCAATTACCAAACACTACACTAGAGAGACGGAAGTTGATTCCTGCTGCTTCTCAGACAATGCAAACGCTTCATTGATATATCTCACGACATACGGCGGACTACACTAGGCTAAACAAATCCTCCCTTTCGCTAACGAACTGGTGTCCCCACCAAGAATCGAACTTGGATCCGCGGTTTAGGAAACCGCTGTTCTATCCGTTGAACTACAGGGACGTCTGAATATCAGATGGTTATATTAATCTTCTGATCAATAACTCCAATGGTAAGAGCTAAAGTTAGAGCATGAGTATTCATGTGTAACGATGTGCC
>Ga0209181_10005250_pt1 | contig 18717 bp, 12 predicted proteins | sample MAT05_FD_187208 | JGI IMG/M metagenome (GOLD analysis project Ga0209181, IMG submission 187208) | Freshwater microbial communities from Lake Fryxell liftoff mats and glacier meltwater in Antarctica - MAT-05 (SPAdes) (version 2) | ecosystem: Environmental > Aquatic > Freshwater > Ice > Liftoff...
CCAACCGTGCCAACGTCGGTGGCGGCGGCTGTACGGCGGCCAACCCGAGCACGCCTGCGAACTGTACGAGTGATGACACCGATCTGGTGGTATCGCCGGCCTTGACGGTCACGAAGAGCAATGGCGTGACAACGGTGAATGGTGGAAGCACAACCAATTACACGGTCACCATCACTAATAGTGGCCCAGTTACGGCCACCGGAGTGACCTGGACTGACAATGTGGGTGGCGGTATATCCTTGACTTCAATCGCACTCGGCACTGCGAGTGCAGGCAGTTTGCTAGGCTCCTGTACGACTAGCGGTTGCACAGGAATTACAGTCGCAGGCAATGGCGGTACTGTTACCTATATCGTTAGTGCCACCGTTACCGGGGTCGCTGGCGCCACCGCCGTCAATACAGCAAACGTCGGTGGCGGTGGCTGTAACGCTGGCGTCCCAAGCACACCGGCGAACTGTACGAGCACGGATACTGACAACATTGTTGTGCCCGACTTGACCCCGAACTTCACCTTCAGCTTCACCGCCTACAGCGTCGGGGTGACGCGTGATGTCATTATCAACATCAACGAGATCAACAACGTTGCGACAAGCGGTCTCATGCGCTTCTTTGTACCGTTCTCAAGCGGATTCACCTATGCGTTTGATCCATCGCGCACGACAGCGAGTTTATTTGGACCAAACGATACGAGCGGTCTGCAGAACGGCGACTGGACAGTGACTACAACAGCGACCGGTTTCTTGTTCGCCTCGACCACATCTATTCCGGCCGGGGGAACCAGCTCTATCGTAATTTCATCCACGGCGGACGTCGCGGGAACGAAAGCGAGTATCACGGTCAACATCGTCGCTCTCTCTGGCGGTGAAACACGCACCAACAATAATGCGGTGGTGCTCGCACAGTCGGTACAGCGATAGGGGCAGATCATGAACAAGACTACCGTCCGTACCAGCCTCTACTGTGTGTCAAGCGCCATTCGGAATACGAAGACTATGATTAGATCAAGCATCACTGCAGCAGCCGTCGCTCTAATGGCGCTCGCACCCGTGACTGCGTTTGCGCAATTCGCCGACCCTGCGGTTACGGGCGCCAATTTCACACCCAACACTATTCCTGTGGGTTCGACGTCCACGCTAAACGTCTCGTTCTCGAACACGGGCGGAACGTCGGTGCCAGGAAACTCGATTGAAGTGACCATCTGCCCGGCATTCAGCTACTACACGCCCGCTGCGGCCCCGACTTATGTGCCTGCTGGTGCCGGAATCACGACCGCAGCCTTATTCAGTTGGATCAACATTGGAAACGGCTGCTGGAGGGGGCGTAATGATGGTCGCGGGTTGGTTGGTGCCGCGTTCGATAACTCTTTGGTTGGGCAATCGGTCCCAAGCTTTGACGGAGGCCAGATACAGGTGGTCTACACCGGAAACGTCGTCACAACCGTCGTCGGTCCTCAAACAACAAACATCAATATTCAGCTCGTTCGACTTTTGGCGCAATTTCAAAACGAGGCGGCAAACGACAATCTACAACCTGATCTGGCGATCGATCCTGCGGCCACATCCGACATGGGTGTCGTGATCACGGGTCTGCCAGCGACGGCGGGACCGGGCGCGGTGCTCACCGGTGGTAGTCTGGTGTGTACCAACGTTGCGGCGGCGACAGCGGCCACGACGGTGAGCTGTACGGCAGCGGCGGGCACGCCTGTTGGCGCGACGGTTGCGGTGGGAGTGTGTGTGTTCAGCGCGGGCAGCAGTGCGGCGAGTGTGTTGGCCGGTGGCACGATCACGTGTCCATTGACGGTGACGATGCCTGGCACCGCGGGTGGCACGAACACGACGGAGACCAGCGTTGGCGTGAACGGCGCGACCAGTGCGGCCAATGACGGCAACGCAGCGAACAACACCACGGCGGTTGCGATCAACGTGATTGACGCGGTGAGCGACAGCGTGAGCACGCCGTTTGGCACGGCGGTCACGCTCAACGTACTGGGCAACGACACGGTGGGCATCCTCACGGCCACCATCGGCACCGTCACGCTCACGCAGACGGTTGCGCCGACGGCGGGCTCGACGTTCAACGCTGCCACGGGGGACTTCAGCGTTCCGAACAACGCCCCTGCGGGCACCTACACGGTCACCTACCAGATCTGCGCCAACCCGGCGACGACACCTGTGGCGTGCGACAGCGCGACGGCCACCATTGTGGTGGGCGCGGCCGCTGACATGGGTGTCGTGATCACGGGTCTGCCAGCGACGGCGGGACCGGGCGCGGTGCTCACCGGTGGTAGTCTGGTGTGTACCAACGTTGCGGCGGCGACAGCGGCCACGACGGTGAGCTGTACGGCAGCGGCGGGCACGCCTGTTGGCGCGACGGTTGCGGTGGGAGTGTGTGTGTTCAGCGCGGGCAGCAGTGCGGCGAGTGTGTTGGCCGGTGGCACGATCACGTGTCCATTGACGGTGACGATGCCTGGCACCGCGGGTGGCACGAACACGACGGAGACCAGCGTTGGCGTGAACGGCGCGACCAGTGCGGCCAATGACGGCGTCGTGGGCAACAACACCACGGCGGTTGCCGTGTCGATAATTGATGCAGTCATTGACAATCTTGGTACAGTTGCTTCGGCATCGGGCGGTACTACCGCATCCGTGCTGGATAACGATCAGGTGGGAGCGATATCTGCTTCTACCGCCACGCCTGTTAATGTGGTACTGACCGCGAATGGAGCGCAAGTTTTCACCGGCAGCGGTGCGGCGAGCGTGCTTGTCCTGAACCCGAACGGCACCATCACGGTTCCCGCCAGCGCGACACCGGGTAGTTATGCAGTGCCATACCAGATTTGCGTGACACCGGCCGCTACGCCGCCTGCGTGCGACACGGCGACTGCCACGGTCGTAGTCAGCGGCACGCCGTCTCTGCAAGTTATGAAGACCGCTGGAGTTCCGACGGTAGCGGCGGGCATTGACCCTAACCGGACAGACGCGGGGGACTCCGTCGCCTACGCTTTCGCGGTTATGAACACTGGTAACGTTGACCTGACCAACGTCACGATCAGCGATCCGAAACTGCCATCGCTCACCTGCATACCCGTAGCCACGCTTGCCGTTGGTGCAACGGTGTCTATATCGTGCAGCTCGGGCAACGTCTACACGCTCACCGCAGCCGATGTCGCCGCGGGTAGCACCACCAACGTTGCGACGGGTACAGGTGTTGCACCACCGAACACCTGCGCCATCGCGCCATGCACCGTGACAGGCACAGGTACAGCAACGGTGCCGAGCACTCCGAACAGCGGCATCACGGTGACCAAGCTGGCCAACCCTGGCGTGTTGCCAGCGGCTGGTAGTGTCATCAACTACATCATTCTGGTCGAGAACACTGGCAAGACAGCGCTGACTAACGTCAATGTGACCGACCCGGTTGCGGGTGCAGTGACGTGTCCAGGAGGCAATCCGATCCCGACACTCGCCGTGAATGGTTCGGTTACTTGTACGGCGAGCTACACGGTCACTGCGGCAGACGTTATCGCGGGCAGCAAGACCAATGTGGCTTCGGCAACGGGTACGGCACCACCGAATACCTGCGCTGCGCCACCATGCACCGTCACTGGTTCTGGCACGATTACGGTATCGGTGCCAAGCAGCGCGCCTGAGATCAAGGTCGTCAAGAAAGCCAGTCCGACGACCGCCGCGACGATTGGTCAAGTGATTGATTACACGATTGTGGGCAGCAACACAGGCAATGTGACGTTGACCAACGTGAGCATAAGCGATACCAAGATCCCAACGTTGACGTGCGTGCCAGCGGCACCGGCGACACTTACGGTGGGTCAGACAATCACCTGCACAGGCAGCTACACGCTGACTGCGGTTGACGCCTCATCGGGCTCGGTGACCAACATCGCTACCGGCACGGGCACGCCGCCAAACGGGCCACCGGTTACGGGGACAGGCACGGCCACTACGCCGATCGTACCGATTGCCATCGACGACAGTGACAGTACCTCGCTTAACCAGCCAGTGACGACGCCTGTGAGCCCTAATGACTCGTATCCGCCGGGTTCGACGGTGACCACAGGCGGCACTAGCACCAACGGCGGCACAGTGAGCTGCACATTAGCGACTCCCGCTAGCTGCACCTACACCCCACCACTCGGCTTCGTCGGTACTGATACTTACACCTACCAGTTGTGCCTGCCAGCGCCGAATGGAACGGTGTGTGACAACGCCATTGTGACCGTGACGGTCAACGCAGGTGTGGCTGATTTGGCGGTGCAGAAGAATGGCCCTGCAGCCGTCCAGGCAGGCAGTCTGATTACCTACACCCTCACGCTTATCAACAACGGATTGAGCGCTGCTAACGGGGCCACTTTCAGCGACACGCTGCCAGCTGGCCTCACAGGGGTGAGCGCTACGTGTACGGGCACTTCCGGTAGCGGTACAAGTGCCTGTGCGGCGATCCCGCTCACGGTTACCGGCACAAGCATTTCTGGCAGCATCCCGCAGTTCCCTTCGGGTGGCAGCGTTTTGATCAGTGTGCGTGCTACGGCCCCGGCTAACGGCCCGCTTGTTAACACCGTAACAATCACTCCGCCGCCGGGCGTGAACGACCCTGTGCCGTCGAACAACACCAGCACAGTAACGACCAACGTCGGTACGCCACCTCTGGAAGCTGACATCTCAGTGGTTAAGGCGGGCCCGTCCGCAGTATCTGTTCTCGGCGCAATTAGCTACGTCATCGACGTGGTGAACGCTGGGCCAGGCGCTGCAAATGGCTCCGTGTTTACAGATACCGTACCCGCAGCCATCACGGGCGTCAGCTGGACGTGTACAGCGTCGGGCCAGGCGGTTTGCCCTTCCGCGAATGGCGCGGGCAACAGCATCAACCAGACGTTGGCCATCATGCCGATGAATGGTCGCCTTCGTTATGTGGTTACCGGTACGGCGCCAGCCGCTGCTACGACGCTCGTCAACACCGCGACAGTGGCAACACCGCCCGGCGTGACCGACCCGAACCCGAGCAACAACACCAGCACGGTTTCGACGGTTGTCAGCACGACGTCGTTGACGGTGGCTAACCTGTCGATGTCAAAGATAGGCCCGGCTACGGTGACACCTTTTGGTGTGGTTCGCTACACCCTGGTCGCAACCAACAACGGCCCGGCTAGCGCGGACGGTGCTACGGTGACGGATACGTTCCCGAATGTGCTGAGTGGCGTGACTTGGACCTGCACGGCTTCGGCTGGAGCGAGCTGTGGCGCAGCGAGCGGTAGCGGCAATTTGAATCTCGCGTTGCCCACGTTTGCCTCTGGAAGTCAGGTTACTGTGATTGTCACCGGCACCGCACCGGCGTCAGGTACCTTCCAGAACTCGGCGCGCGTTATTGCTCCTCCGACCGTGATTGATCCTGATCCAAGCGACAACATTGGTGGCCCTGTAGTTACGGCCATCCTGCTAGGCCCAGCCGATCTGACGACTACGGTCAGCATCACACCGATGGGCAACATTGTTCAGGGACAACCGGTCGTCGCTACTGTCGTCATGAGCAACATTGGACCTAGCCCGGCGGGTAACGTCGTGGTGACACTGCAATTGCCGCCAGGTGTGACTAGCGTGGTGCCTGGCAGCGGTGGGGTTTACAACCCATTGACGCAAACGGTGACGTGGCCATTGATCTCGTTTGTGCCGGCGAACACGACACCGGTGGTCACGTACACGGTAAGCTTCGTGCCGCCGCCTACGGGTGGGACGATTCGCTCCGACGTTACAACGCCTGATAGTGAAGTGACGCTGACCAACAATCCAGCGTCCCTGGTAATTAGCATTCAGGCACCGCAGCCACCGCCCGCGCCGATCCCGACCGTGCCATGGTGGTTGATTGCATTGCTGCTCGCCGGACTGGCGGGGCGCAGCTTGCGTGGTCAAACAGCGCCGAACAAACTTTAGTCGGGCTGGTAACTTAGACGAGGGCGCATCGAACCGATGACCCTCGCAATTCCCTCCAAAGCCGGGCTGCTCGCCCGGCTTTTTTACGGGCACTCCGCTCATGACATGCCTCGCCGATAAAATCAGGTGCTAACTCTCTGGAATTGAACCGCAATGAACGTCGACGACTTAAGCAACGAACTCAAACACGCCATCAATGCGGCGCGGGGCAAAGTCGACCACCTTCGGGGGTTACTTTGAATACGACAAAAAGTCGCAACGCCTCCTGGAACTTAACGCCGAACTTGAAAACCCAAAAGTCTGGGACGACGCTAATCGCGCGCGCGAACTGGGCCGCGAAAAGCGTCTGATTGATGATGTCATCAGCCACATCGACACGTTAACCGCGGACGCGCAAGGCGCTGCTGAGCTGCTTGAACTGGCGGCGATGGAAGGCGATGAGGAGACGCTGTTAAGCCTCAAAACTGACGTTGACAAGATCACCGCTGTTCTCGCCGAACTTGAATTCAAGCGCATGTTCTCCGGCGAGCAGGACGAGTCGAATTGCTTCCTTGACATCAACTCGGGCTCGGGCGGTACTGAAGCGCAGGACTGGGCGCAGATGCTTTTCCGCATGTATTGTCGCTACGGCGAGCGCAAGGGATTCAAGGTTGAAGTGCTTGAAGAATCCGACGGCGACATCGCGGGGCTGAAGAGCGCATCGATCAAGCTCACCGGGGATTTTGCGTATGGTTATTTACGTACCGAAACCGGCATCCATCGCCTCGTTCGCAAGAGCCCGTTCGACAGCAATGCGCGGCGGCACACCTCGTTCGCCTCGGTGTTCGTTTATCCCGAAGTCGACGACTCGATTGTCATCGACATCAATCCATCTGACGTGCGCACTGACACCTTCCGCGCCAGCGGTGCCGGTGGACAACACATCAACAAGACCGATTCTGCAGTGCGGCTGACCCATATCCCGACCGGCATCGTCGTGCAATGTCAGGATGGCCGCAGTCAGCACAGCAACCGCGACGTCGCGTGGAAGCGCCTCCGTTCGCGCCTGTATGAGCACGAGATGCGCATCCGCATGGAAGCGCAGCAAAAACTCGAAGACACCAAGAGCGACATCGGCTGGGGCCACCAGATTCGCAGCTATGTGCTCGACCAGTCGCGCATCAAGGATTTGCGCACCAACCACGAGACCGGCAACACCGGTGCTGTGCTTGACGGCGATCTCGATCCATTTATCGAAGCCTCCCTCAAAGCGGGGGCAAATCTGGGCAAAGGAGAGGCGTAATGCCCGCGATTGAGCGTCCGCGTTTACTTGCATTGCCCGAGCGCCTTGGCGGCGAAAACATCGTCGTTCGTCCGTATCGGTTGGGCGACCCAGTGGCGCATTTTGCGGCTGTTCAGGAGGATCGCGCCGAGCTGGCTGAATGGGTCGCGTGGACGGATAGTTTTAAGACGATGGCCGATTCGGAGGACTATGTTCTGAAGATGGCGGGCCGTTGGGTGACGCGCGAAGGGCTCATCATGGGCATCTTCTCGAAGGACGAGAAAACGCTCTACGGCGGCACCGGATTTCACGGCTTTGACTGGAACGTTCCGTCGCTGGAGATTGGCTGGTTTCTGCGCAAAAGCGCGCGCGGCCAAGGCATCGGCGCGGCTGCGGTCACGCTCTGCTGCAAGCTTGCCTTCGAGCAGATCGGCGCCAATCGCGTCTGGGGCACGGTCGATGTGTTGAATGATCGCAGCTGCCGTTTGTTTGAGCGCGTCGGTTTCACCCGCGAAGCGCATTTGCGCGGCGAATGTCGCGATCATCACGGCGTCGTTCGCGATACGTTTGTCTACGCCATGCTGGCTCGCGAATGGCAAAGCGCGAAAGCAGCTTTTTCCTGAAACGGATATTTTATATGGGCTAGCCGCTGATAATGGCTTAAGTCGACAAATTGCCTAATCGTAATATAGCCCATTTATAGTGGTCGTTGTAGAGAAAAGCTGATCCTTCCGCTTTCGAGGAAGTCGTCGTCGATATTGCGAAATCGGCAGTGTCGAGAGAGTCATCGTCACCGTGTCCTTCTCTGCGCTATGCTGAATCGTGAACGAAGAAAAGCCAGCTCAGTCTCTGCATGATTTCGTAACCGCGATGGAGCAGTTGATGCTCCGTGCCAAGGGCCTGCCGCCGCTCGAAGTGGCTCGTCAGGCGCAGCAGTGGGCGGCGGCGCATCGGTACCGCGTTCCTGAGCCCTCTGCGCCTCTCTGCGTCATGATTTCACCGCATCCCGATGATGAATGTATCGGCGGCGGACTGCCGCTTCGCCTGATGCAGGAATCTGGTTGGCGCGTCGTCAATATCGCGGTCACTCATGGCAGCAGTCCGGCAAGGCAGTTGGCGCGCGCCGAGGAGTTGTCGGCGGCCTGTGCGCGCATCGGATTCGAGCCGCTGTTGCTCGCCGAGCGTGGCCTGAATCGCATCACGCTGCAAGCGCGAGAAACCGATCCTAAGCATTGGGCAGATTGCGTCAATCTGCTCGCTGAAAAAATTGGCGCATTGCAACCAGCGCTCGTGCTCTGTCCGCATGCACTCGATGCCCAGAGCACACATATCGGCACGCACCACCTGACGCTCGACGCGCTGGCTGTTGTGTCGGCGAATTCTGCCGGCTTCTCGACCACGCTTGCATTCACCGAATACTGGTCCACGATGACCCACGCCAACTTGCTCGTCGAGCTAACCGCCGCGCAAGTCGGCGACATGGTCAGCGCGCTGGCCTGTCACGTTGGCGAAGTCTCGCGCAACCCGTTTCATCTCACGGTGCCGGCCTGGCTCATCGACAACGTGCGCCGAGGCGGCGAGATCGTCGGCGCATCGGGCGGCAACGTTCCGAACTACACGTTCGCCGCAATTTACAACGTCATGCAGTGGCGCGTTGGCGCGCTGCAAACAGCGTGGCCCTCGGGCCGGATGATCGGCAGCAACTCGATCTGCGCTGACTATTTCGCATAAACCAGATCGCGCAGAAAGAGCGTTATTCCGGGGATGTAGGTGATGATCATCAGGCAGGTCAGGACGACCAGCACGAACGGAATTAGCTGCGTCACGATCCGATCCAGCGAGATTTTCGCGACCGTACACGCTGCGAACAGATTCACTCCGAACGGTGGCGTGATCATGCCGAGCGCCAGGTTCACCACCATGATGATGCCGAAGTGCACCGGGTCAATGCCGAAGTGAATCGCGACCGGCGCGAGGATTGGCGCGAGCACGATGATAGACGCGCTCGTTTCGATGAACATGCCAATGATGAATAGCGCTGCATTTACGCCGAGCAAAAACAGTATCGGGCTTTGCAGCCATTCCTTCAAAAATATCCCGATCGCATCGGGTACACCGGCGCGCGTGATGAGGTAGGCAAAGAGCCCGGCGTTGGCGATGATGAACATGATCACCGCTGAAGACAACGTACTTTTTTTGAAGATCGGCAGCAAGTGTTTGAGTCCGATTTCACGATACACCACCCCACCCACGAAGAGCGCATAAATCACCGCGACGGCAGACGCTTCGGTCGGCGTAAACACGCCACCGTAAATACCACCGAGAATGATCACGGGCATCATGAGCGCATACGCGGCACGTCCGTTGAGCGAGGCGCGCAACTTGGGGATACACGAGAGCACGATGAAATAGGCCGCGAATAGCGTGACGCCAATCAGGTGCGAATAGCGCTCCATCGTCTGCTCGCTGAGCCCCCTGTCGAGCACGGCAGGCGCGATGTAGCGACTGCCTACGATCAACAGTCCCACTGCGCCAAAAATGATCCCAAGATCGGCAAAGGCCGTCCACAGCGGTAATCGTCCATCGCCATCGTTTTTGCCCCAACCGCGCTTTTTGCAAATCAGATAAACGAACAGCATCAACCCGAGACCAATCAGGAGCCCCGGCCCAAAGCCTGCGATGAACAATTCTCCGATCGAAACTTCGGCCGAAACGCCGTACAAAATCAGCGGAATCGACGGCGGAATGATGACGCCCAATTCAGCGCTCGTCGCCTGAAGCGCGGCGGCCCAGGGCGTGGGATAACCGTGTTTGATCAGCGCAGGAATCAGGATCGCGCCGATGGCAAACGTCGTCGCCACCGACGAGCCCGACACCGCCGCGAAAATCATGCAGGTCAACACGCAGGTCATCGGCAAGCCGCCCTGCACGCCACCGACGAGGCTCTTCGCGAAGTCAACCAGGCGCCGCGAAATGCCTCCCGTCTCCATCAAATTGCCTGCGAGGATGAAGAACGGAATCGCAGCCAACGGAAATTTATTGATGGAAGAAAACATCTCCTTCACCGACACCAGCATGTTCACATTGCCGATGTAAATGCCGAATACAGCCGCGAGCCCAATGGACACGGCGACCGAAATGGTGAGCGCGAAGCACAGCACCATCGTGAAAAGCATGACCGTAGACATCAGGTGTTGCTGCCGACGGCCATCATTGCGCGTTCTCCAGTTCAAGCCGTTTCGGATCGAAGAAATTCCCGATGATCCCCATCACCGCAAACAGTCCGCCGACCGGCATCGAGATGTACGCCCAGAACATTGAATATTCTTCAAGCCCGATGATCGTCTGTACGCGACCACGCTGCGCGTAGTCCCACCCGACCACGATGATGATCGCGATCAGCGTCAGACTCGCGACCATTACAACCACGTCGAGCACGCGTTGCATTCGCGGCTTCGCCCAGCGATACAGAACATCAACGCTGACCATCGCGCCCTGACGAAACGCCATCGGAATGCCCATAAAAACCATCCAGATCAGCGTGAAGCGAATCAACACTTCGGTCCATTCCGCGGGCTTTTCCAAAACGAATCGGGTGAGGATTTGAAACACGCCAAGGCCGGCGGCGGCGGCCAGCATCGCGCAGGCAAACAGCATGGACGCGTGCGTGGTGATGCGCTCTATGCGCAGGAATGTCTTTTTCATTGGCCTCCCCCGTTTATAGACTGATTGTAGGCAGAAAAAAACCCGCACGTAGCGGGCCATCTCACGCCATTTGTAGGAGCGGCGAAAGCTGCGAAACGGCGCGACTATGATCGCTTTTTCGCGGCTTTCGCCGCTCCTACAAGCACAACCTCGCTATTTCACCGCACGAATCTTGTCAATGTTGGCCTTGCCAAACTGCTTCTCAAAGTCAGCATTCACTGCGGTCAGAGCAGCTACGAATTTCGCCTTGTCTACTTCAACGATTTGCATACCTTTGGCGCGCAACTCAGTCACGCCTTTGGCATCATCCTCGGCCACGCGAGCACGGTTGGCTTTCACCGCTTCTTTCGCAGCGTCCATGAACACCTGTTTGTCCGCTGCCGAGAGTTTGTCGAACGCAGCTTTGTTCATCAGGATCACGGCTGGCGAATACACATGCCCAGTCAACGACATGTACTTTTGTACCTGATCAAACTTCGCCGACATGATGACCGACAACGGATTTTCCTGACCATCGACAGTGCCCTGTTGCAGCGCAGTGAACACCTCGGGGAACGCCATCGGTGTCGTGATGATACCGAAGCCTTTATATGCCGCGATGTGCACCGGATTTTCCATGGTGCGCATCTTCAGGCCTTTCAAATCTTCCGGCGCATTCACCACCCGGCGATTGTTGGTCATGTGGCGCACGCCGTTCTCGGCCCAAGCCAGAGCCTTCATGCCTTTAGCGTCGAATTTGGTCAGCAGCTCCTGTCCGATTGGGCCGTCGAGCACCGCATGGGCATGCGCTTTGTCACGGAACAAAAACGGAATGTCGAGGATGCGCGTTTCGGGAACGAAGTTCGGCACCGGGCCGCTGGAAGTAAGCGTCAGCTCTTGCGTGCCGAGTTGCACGGCTTCAATCGATTCGCGTTCACCACCGAGCGAGCCGGAGTAGAAGGGCTGAATTTTGATGCGACCATTGGTGCGTTTCTCGACCTCTTTGGCAAAGGTGTCGATGCCGATACCCTGATGCGAATTTTGTGCAATCGAGATGCTGATTTTCATCGACTGTTGCGCGAACGCGGATGACGAGAGTGCGGCAAACACGCCAACGGCAACGGTTGACGCGACTAGGCGTAGTTTCATGAATTTTCCTTGTGAATTTTGCAAATCTCGACTCACCCTGGGAGGATGCGCAGGATGAACTGGTGTGCCATAAGTATTTCAGCGGACGACTAAACTTGATTCGGTAAAAACCCTTGACCCGCACGGAGAACCACCTAGGAGCTACTCGCGGCATTTCATTTTTCGCGGGACGTGGCCTTTTGCAAATTCGAAGTTAAGCGTGAGGCAGACGCCCGCCCGCGAATGACCAGTTCTCCCACGCCGTTTCCTTGAAACAAACCATCACGTGTTCGCGGTTCAAGCCAGTACTTTCCACGCCCGTCATCAGTGCCGCGAGCAGGTTGCGCTTCACCTTCACGCTACGTCCGACTGACCAGAGAATTTCGATCAACACGAAGTCTTCCGTGCGTGAAGACGCGGCATCAGGGTAGCTCGTATCGAAGCGAAAGTCTTCGGCATCGAGTTCGATCACGCGTTGAAACCGATCCGTTTCGGGGACGCCCACAGCGATCAGCGCGGCGTGGATCGCGTCCAGCACGGATGTTTTGAATGCGGCGGATTTGGGCTTCCGAACCGTGAGCGTGACTAGTGGCATGGTTTCGCCCCTTCTAACTCGGAGAGCGGTTTGGGGCGAGGGTAACTGCGAGCGAAAACTCGCTTTTTTGTTCGCTCGATTGCAGCAGACAGCATCTCCCAAAACGGACGATGAAATTCACGACGTTCGGCGTACGGAGGAAGGTGAGGGCGCATGAGGTGTCTCCAGTGTTGCGCCTGAGGGACAGGCGCGATGGATGTACGTTAGAAAAAATTCGCGCGTTCGGAAACAATCTGTGATGCAATGTGCTTTTGCAAAATCTGCAAAGCCACTGGGCTTTCCGCGATGGAACTTGATAATCTGAAACTCTTCGAGCGCGTCGCTGAATTAGGTACGCTGTCCGCGGTTGCGCGTGAACGCGACGTCGCCGTGAGCCAGATTTCACGCGCCATGAGTCAGCTAGAAGCGCGCTATGGGGTGAGCCTATTGCGGCGTACGACACATGGTTTGTCGTTGACGGGCGAGGGCGAAGTGTTCCTCGGCTACTGTCGTGGCATCACGCAAACGCTCGATGAGCTTGATGGCGAATTTTCATCACGCGCGCGCGACGTGCGCGGTATCGTACGGGTGGCGGTGAGCGCGAATATGGCGCATCACGTGATCGTTCCGAGCCTGTCAGAACTCCTGAAGCGTCATCCCGGTTTGACCATTGATTTGCTGGCGAACGATGCGCTCGCTGACATGAGTCGCGATGGAATCGACATCGCGATTCGTACGGGTAGCACCCAGACCGATGAGGTCGTCGCAAGGCAGATCAGCAGTCACGGTCGACGGCTCTACGCCAGCTCCGCATATCTGAAGCAGCACGGCACACCGAAACATCCCGACGATCTCGCGAAACATCGCATCATCACCACAAGCGCCGCGCCGCGACTCAACGACTGGCCATTCATCATCGACGGAAAGTCGGTTACGCGCCCGATGCACGGCCAGTTGCGTGCAAGTTCGACAGGGATTACGCAAACGATGGTGCTCGCCGGACTCGGCATTTGTCGCGTGCATGATCTGATCGCCGCGCCGTTTGTGCGGCGCGGCGAGCTAGTTGAAGTGCTCGCCAAGTTTGTCGATAACCAGGTCGTGCCGATTTACGCCGTGATGCTTCCCGAGCGACATCGCCTGCCGAAGATCAAAGCCTGCGTCGCGTTTTGGGCGGAATGGTTGCCTGAATTTTCCGGCGCACAGCATGCCGGATAACTAACAGCTTTTCGATGAACGCGTTGTTTTATTGGGGATAGATGGCTAATTTACGATTTATCGACTTTGCACTATTTAACCACCCAGCCTTCACGCAATATACGTTACGGCGCAAAGCTGAGGTTCAGAATCATCCGTGGTCAAACAGTCTTGCGAACTGGCTCATCATGCTCAAGGCGATCGCGTCGGGTGTCGCTACTGCCGCTGAAAGTCCCAACTCAGCGTTCTCCCGTTGCCGCAATTAACGCTCCCAGATAGTCGTGAGACATCGGTGTAGGTTGGCCCACTTCTGGCGTTGCAGCCGGTGACGAAGCCGAGCGGCCCCGTTGATCCCGCTAGCTCCTTTCTTGGGCTGCTGCCACACGCCGCTGTGATGTAGACCACGGAGACCTGGCCTACGAACTCGGCTGCCAGGTCGTACTCACGAGGCGCCGCGATTCCGTTGGCACCGGTTTCATCAAACAACTCCATGAAGGGCGCGAGAAATCCCGTCTTGACTGGCAAAGTCGTCGGCACGATGCTTTTTGTCGTCGTTCCGCACGGAACTTCGGGGCCGTAGTCGACCGACTGTGTGATCGAACCTTCGACTGGGCGGAAATATCTCACGCCCCAGTTGCCGGGAATGTAGAACGGGTCGTCGGGGCCGATCTGTTTGTACGTCACAGTACCGGTAGCGGTTGCGTAGGGCGTCGGCTGCCCCGGTGGGTTGCTGCCGGTGATTCTGAACGTGCCTTTGTAAGTGTCGCCGCCGTCGCCATTCGATGGCGGAACGGTGAGAGTGCGACCAAACGCACAAAACTTCACGCCTTCGTCTTCCCAGCCCTCGGCGAGTAGTTGCAGGTACAGCGCCCGATCCGTGGTGAAGCGATGGTTGGCGTCGTCGGGAAAGCGCGAATTGCCTCGAAAGACGCGGTAAACCGGCTCTTTGTCGACGTCGCATATGATCGGGTCATCTTCTGCCGCCGGGTACGCATATGAATCGATGCCTTCATTTTGCGGCAGGCGGGGTGTCGTCGTATTGGCTGGATTAAGTGCGTTGAGCGCGGCAACTTCGGTGGCTACCAGCGTGTAGAAATGCGACCCGCGCGTGCCCGCTTTCGCAATCTGGTCGAAGTAATAGCGGGTGATTCCTGCGCTGCCCGCCACAGGCGTGGCCAGCACCGTAAACGAGTAGCCCGTGCGTCTGAAGGCGGGGTTGGCGTCTAGCAGAGTCTTTTCGTTGTCGCGGGAGGTCAGAAAGTAATAGTTGAGCGATGGCACGACATATTCAGTCATCGTTTTTGTCGCGGGTGTCTGCGCATGAATCGGCGCAGTCAGAGCGAGAGCGATCAGAGCCAGTTTTTTCATGGTAAACCTCGTAAAGCGTTAGCGTTACCAGTGAAAGCGTCGTCGGGGCAAATGTGGCTCACGGCAAAGACTCATTTGGCGAAGTGTCGATGGCTCGCTAAACTGCTGGCAGCACATCGTCATGGACTTGCCGCAGCAATGGTCGCCGCTGATTCTTCATCAACGCACACGCTGATAACACTTGTCAATCGCTTCGCGGCGGGCGATGAGTCCGTGCTGCCTGAGCTCACGCCGAGTCTGTATGCCGAGCTGCGACGCATCGCGCAGAGCCATTTGCGCAAGGAAGCGCCGGGGCACACGCTGCAAGCGACTGGGGTGGTGCACGAGGCCTACGCCCGACTGTGCGAAGGAGTTCAAGTTCGCGTGGAAAGCGACGTCCATTTCGTGCGTCTGGCCTCACGCGTGATGCGAAATGTGCTGGTCGATCATGCACGAGCCAAACAGGCCGTTAAACGCGGCGGTGCGGCTAACATCACGAGCCTTGATCGCACCGCACTCGCGTTTCACACCCGATGCGCCGACGCGCTGTTTACCAACGCGAACAGCGAAGAAACGGCCATTCAACAGGAGATCGATTTTCTGGAGCTGGATAGCGCGCTGGAACAACTTCGTGTGTTGAATCCGAGGCAAGCGGAGGTCGTGGATCTGCGATTTTTCAGCGATCTCTCGATTGAGCAGACGGCCGCGGCTCTGGGCGTATCGGTCGCCACGATCAAGCGGGACTGGTCGGTCGCGCGACTCTTCCTGCAGCAGGTGATGGGCGCGACTGATGGCGAACACTGAAACGCTCACCCCTGCACGCTGGCATCAGATCAGCGAGATTGCGGCAGATTGTCTGGAAATTGCTGACGCGGCGGCGCGTGAGGCCCATTTGCTTGCGGCCTGTGGCGACGATGTGTTTTTACGCGAACGGGTGCGCTCGCTGCTGAAGGCCGATGGCAATGCCAAAGCACGCGGTGTTCTTTCTCGTACAAGCGTTGCAAGCGCCGTCGGTGTCGCCCTCGGAGCAGGCGCCGCGTCATCAGAGCGAAGCTGGATCGGGCGTCGCCTTGGTGCTTACGAAATCACCAGCGAAATTGCGCGCGGTGGCATGGGAGCTGTATTCAAGGCGATTCGTGCCGATGCAGCGTTCAACAAAGAGGTTGCGATCAAGTTGATCCGCGATGGGGTGAGCGGTCAGCAAAGCGCTGACATCGCGGCCCGCTTTCGTGCCGAGCGGCAAATTCTGGCCAGCCTAGAACATCCGAACATCGCACGGTTGATCGACGGTGGAAGCAGCGATGATGGTCATCCATATCTGGTTATGGAATACGTCGATGGGCAGCCGATCAATGTTTACGCGCAAACGCACACGTTAAGCATCGCGCAAAAACTCTCGCTGTTCCGCTCAGTTTGTGACGCAGTTCAATTCGCCCATCAGCGCCTGGTCGTCCACCGTGATCTGAAGCCGAGCAACATTCTGGTGACGGAATCGGGCGAGGTAAAACTGCTCGATTTCGGAATCGCGAAATTGCTGGAGCCCACGCCCCCTGAGCAGGCCAGCGCCGCGCCCACCGTCATCGCCATGACGCCCGCCTACGCCAGCCCCGAGCAGGTGAAGGGAGAAACAATCACCACCGCGAGCGACGTCTACGCGCTCGGTGTGATCCTCTATGAACTGCTCACGGGGCACAGTCCTTACAAAGCCAAAGCCACGCACCCCCTGGAACTTGCGAAAGAAATCTGCGAGCAGGAGCCTGCGCGACCGAGCACAGTGGTAACCCGCAGCAGCAACGAAACCACCGATCTGCCGCCAGTGGACGAAACCGCGATCAAGCGCCTGCAGAAAGGCCTGCGTGGCGATCTCGACAACATTGTGCTGATGGCGTTGCGCAAAGAGCCAGCGCGTCGCTATGCCTCGGTACAGCAACTGGCCGAAGACGTCCGGCGTCACACTGAAAGTCTTCCCGTATCGGCCCGAGCAGACACATTTGCCTATCGCGGCAGCAAGTTTGTGCAGCGCAATCGCTGGGCAGTTTTGTTTGCATCACTGGCGGCGCTTGGCTTGATAGGAGGCATCGTCGCCACGAGTCATCAGGCGGACGTCGCGCGCAACGCGCAGGCAAAGGCCGAGCGCCATTTCACCGACATCCGGCAAATCTCGAACACGATGCTGTTTGAGCTCTTTGATGAAATTCGTGAGGTGCCGGGCACGCTGAAGGCGCAGCAAAGCCTGCTCAAAAAAGCCACCGAGTATCTGGATCGTCTCGCGGGCGACGCGGTGGACAATCCTGATCTTTTGGCCGAAGCGGGGGTGGGTTTCGGCAAGCTCGCGCAACTCTACGGAAACATGCTCCTGCAAGATCAATCGGCCGATCAGTACTCCCGACGTTCGCTGAGTCTGCTGGAGAAGGCGTTTACGGAAAGACCGGACAACGCGGGCATCGCGCTCTCTCTCACTCAGGCTTATGCGCGGCAGGGCCAAATTCTCGACGGTTTGCGCCAGGACAATGAGGCGGTGGCGATGCTTGAAAAGGCCATTGCTTTCTCCACCGCACTCGCCCCCCCGCTGCAGACAGTTGATCAGAAACTGGCCCGGGGACGTGCCTGGTTCAACCTGAATACAGCGACTGCGCTGACCAATCTTGTGGATCGCCGAATCGTTGCATTGAGCAACGCCCGAACGATTTTTGATGAGGTTCAAAGGGATGTAGCGGCGACGCCTCTGGCTGACGAGGCACAGCGCCTGTCGCTGATTACCTCGGTGTCGCTGTCCGGCGCTGAAATGGGAAAGCCCGACGGCGCAGGGTTAAACGCGGCTTACGAAGCGATCCAGCGGGCTGTGGCGGGACACACTGAGCGCATTCGCAACATCAAAGTTGGCAGCGCCGCAGTGCGCGAAAAAAAGAGTCTCGCGCTCGCGCATATCCGGCTCGCCGTCGTGCTGCAACGCTTGGGACGGGCGAGTGAACGGCTGGACAGTTTGCGGCTGGCCGAGCGATATGGCGCGGAGCTGGTCGACGCCGATCCAGCGGACATGCACGGGCAACTGGTGCGACTCAGCGCGAACACCGTCATGCTGGAAGCGCTTTACGACGAAACGCAAATCGGACAGGTGGTGACCTTAGCCACTGAGGTGCTTGCGAGGTTTGCGCAACTTCCGGAACAGGTTCGCGAGCAAATACAGGGAAAAAACATCCGCGGTAGCGTGCTGATCACGCTTGGGCGCGCGCAGGCCGCATTGGCCGAGCGCGAGCAACAATTGGACGCCGCGCGGCTGGCATATTGGGGGGATGCGCTGAAGAATTTGACGGTCGGTCTTGAAACGCAACTATCGATCAATACGCTGTTTCAGGACGAAGAGGCGAAGGCGCTGGATGTAACGCGTACGGCGATCGCGCGGGCAGAGAGAGAAATTGCCCGACTATCACGGGTGCAACTGCGATAAGCGTTATCGGGATATACCGGTAACGGCTTTGATCGCGTCCCGAACCGTCGCGCGTCGGCAGCAAATGCCGCCGCAGCGTCGACTGCAACGGTTCGCTTGACGCTACAAGGTACTCACCTCAGTCGCACGCACGGTAGCG
>Ga0209181_10005251_pt1 | contig 18716 bp, 12 predicted proteins | sample MAT05_FD_187208 | JGI IMG/M metagenome (GOLD analysis project Ga0209181, IMG submission 187208) | Freshwater microbial communities from Lake Fryxell liftoff mats and glacier meltwater in Antarctica - MAT-05 (SPAdes) (version 2) | ecosystem: Environmental > Aquatic > Freshwater > Ice > Liftoff...
GATGACATGGAATTGCGGCGCACGTTCCAACACACCTTTGGGAAATACAACCAAAAAATTCGTCTGTACCCTATTTAAATCCACTTCCCGGATGCTTGCTACTTCACAATCGAGCCTGGCGCCTTGCACATTAAATACAATGCGTGTGCCGATTTTGGCTTTCATGGAGCGTTGCAATCGGTCAGAAATAGAGATTTTGATGGGCTGCCCGGGGGTATGTTCGCCCACCCAGGCACCCTCCACAATTTTTTCTGTTTCGATCAAAGTATCGCGGAAAGTAACCCGGTATTCGCGGTCCCAGACCCAGCGCGAAATGCGGTCGTCGTCGGCCCGGGGGATGCCGCCCCTGCGACCTGCTTCGTCTTTCGAAAGCGAATCGGGATCGGGGTGTTCCAGTTCGTATTGTTGTTTGGTTTGGCCGTCTATGCTTTCCACGCGGGTCGTCACCACACCCACTTGTTGCATGAGCGGCATCCCGTGGTTGCGCACCAATTGCGCCACACTGTCTTTGTCATTGGCCTGAATATCAAAGAGAATCATATTGGGCTGACTGCCGCTCCCAGAAAATTCAACCTGTTTCAACAATAAAGATTGAATCAGAAACAAGGTGGAGAGCAGCATCGTACCCAGTCCAATCGTGACCACAAGCAGTACGGTTTGATTCTCTGGCCGGAATAAATTGGCGACACCCTGTCGCACCACATAGCTCAGTTTTTTGGGGAAAAATTTGCGCAGCAAAAAAGTCAAAAGCTGGGCAACGCCCCACAATAGCACAAACGCCGCCGCAATGCCGCCCATAAACGCCAGCGTCTCCAACCAATCGCCTACCAGCCAATAGGTAAACCCAAAAAGTGTTGCCAGAATAGCCGTGTACACCCCCCAACGCAACAAGCGATTATCGGCCTCTTGTTCTCCAAAGGAAGCCCGCAAAGTGCGCAATGGCGAGGTTTTCAAAATACCTGACAGTGGCAACAGTGCAAAAAGCACCGCGACGATCACGCCCAACCCAACGCCTTGAAACAGCGCGGAATACGAAAAATCAGTGCTGACATTTTCGATGGGCAAAAGGTCTTTGACCAATATTGGAAGCAGTTTTTGAATGAGTGAGCCTGCTACAGCCCCCGCTACGGCGCCCAAAAGTCCAATACCCGCTACTTGCAACAAATATACATAAAAGGCTTTGCGCCCACTGGCTCCCAAACAACGCAGAATGGCCACTGTGGGCAATTTGTCTTTGATGTAAATGTGTACCGCACCCGCGACTCCAATGCAGCCGAGCAGCAGTGCAATGAAACCCACCAGGTTCAAAAAGGTGCCAAAATTGCCAAAGGCCGCCCCAATGCTTTGTTTGCGACTTTGCACCGTATCCCAATCCAGTTTGGCTTTTTCAAGGGTTTTTTCCAGTGGTTTTATGAATTCGTCGGCATCAACAGTAGCCGGCATTTTGTAAAAATACTGGTAGTCTATGCGGCTGCCGCGTTGCACAAGTCCTGTAGAATCAAGCCATTGTGCAGGAATGAACACGATGGGTGCTATACTGCTGGCGATACCCGCCCGCCCTGGAGAAGAAAGCAAGTCGCCTTCAATGCGGAAAGTAACGTTGCCGATTTGGATACTGTCGCCCGGTTTGATGCCAAATTGAAGCATCAGGGCATGGTCTACGAGCGCGGTTTTACCTGTTCGGAACGATTGCCAGGCGTTTTCTGGCTCCGTTTTCCATTTTCCGTAAAATGGATAATTGCCTTCCAGGGAGCGAATGAGCGAAAGTCTGGTGCCTCCACCGTTGGGAAACCGGATCATGCTCATGAAATTGAGCACTTTGGCTTTTTCCACCTCAGGTCGTTCGATTTTTGCCAGAATGGAATCCGGGGCAGGCTGGTTGGCATCCAGTGAAAGGTCAGCGCCGAGCAAGGTTTTGGCTTCCCGGTCAATATCGGCCATGAGGTTGACTGAGAACGAGCGCACCGCCGTCAACGCAGCGATGCCGACGGTGATGGCAGAAATGAACAGCACAAGGCGGGCGCGATTGCGGCGGCTGTCGCGCCAGGCCATTTTCAGGATAAAAGACATAAGTAGGGAACAACACGAGCGACTTGCTTAAACGAAGACGCTTCGTGTGACAAGCCTAAACGGGTGAAGCCGGGAAGAGTTGAGCCAGCACTGGAAAAAACCGATGAACCAGTAGAACAAAGGGACGAACTTCAGCCCCGCAAACACTTATTTTGAGGATGTCGAGTATATTTTGAAATTTGAACCCGCAAGGAGGGATATGTTTGCAACACATAAAACGTCAATACTATTGCGCATGGATCGCTTTTACGCCCCCCTCACGCTCCTCCTCTTTTTCGCCGCCAATATTCTGGCTGGGCAAACACCTCAACCCCGAAGCCACCAAAACTTTGACCGAGACTGGAAATTTGCCTTCGGCCATGCCCAGAACCCCGAAAAAGATTTCAATTACGGACTTGAAACCGTTTTGGCGAAGTCAGGTGGAGCTGCTAATACAGCCATTGAACCACGGTTTAAGGATAGTTTATGGCGGTCTCTGAATCTTCCGCACGACTGGGCAGTGGAATTACCCTTCGTCAATGACCCCGCTTTCAATGTCATGGCGCATGGTTACAAACCCCTTGGAGGCAATTATCCGGAAACCAGCATAGTTTGGTATCGAAAACATTTTACCGTAGCAAAAACCGAATATGAAAAGGATACCATTCGTGGCTATGTGCCCGACCAAGACATCACAGCGCCCTGGTGGGCCAGTACGGCAGAAACCTGGTGGACCCTGGCAGCAGAAAACGATTGCTGGCTCGGCGGTTTTGTCTGGACCGGGCTGGATTATCGCGGTGAGCCGACGCCCTACATCTGGCCAAACATAAACTCGCATTTTGGCATCATGGACGTATGCGGTTTTCCCAAAAACATCTATTACTACTATCAATCCTGGTGGACGGACAAAGACATCCTGCACATTTCACCCCATTGGAATTGGCTGGAAAAACGTGGGGAGCCGGTGGAGGTTTGGGTGAATTCAAATGCCGAGGAAGTCGAGTTGTTTTTAAACGGCAAAACCTTGGGCAAAAAGCCGATACCGCGAAACAGTCACCTGAAATGGACGGTCAATTTTGAGCCAGGGAAGTTGGAGGCCATAGGCTACAAAAAAGGCAAAGGGCTGAAATTCAAAGAAAATGGCGTGGAAGTAGATGCGATTCAAAGCCTGAAATCGCACGGGTTCAACTATGTGCGCCTGCGTATTTTCAACGACCCCGCAGCGGAGAAAGGCTATTCGCCCAAGCTTGGGTTTTGTGATTTGGAACACACCAAAGCCATGGCCAAACGGGTAAAAGCTGCGGGCATGAAACTGCTTCTGGACTTTCACTACAGTGATTATTGGGCCGATCCGGGCAAACAATACAAACCAAAAGCCTGGGAAGGACTTGGCTTTGAAGCCCTGAAAAAAGCGCTTTATGACTATACTTTGGAGGTTATGCGTCAATTATCTGAGCAAGGCACCCCGCCCGAAATGGTACAGATTGGCAATGAAATCAACCACGGCATTGTCTGGCCTGAAGGCTCGGTGGCCCATTTGGACAGTCTGGCACAACTGCTTTGCGCGGGCACGGCTGCTGTAAAAGCCGTCGCGCCAGAAACGGTGATGATGCTCCACGTCGCCCTCGGCGGGCAGAATGACGAGTTGGTTTTTTTCATTGAAAACATGCTCAAGCGCAGGGTTCATTTTGACGTAATCGGCGAGTCTTATTACCCCAAATGGCACGGAACTTTGGATGATTTGCGCGATAATTTGAACGATCTGGTGCGACGTTTTGGCAAAGATGTCATCGTGGTAGAATACTCTGCCAGGAAAGAAGAGGTTCACAAAATAGCTTTCGATCTGCCCGGCGGGCATGGTAAAGGCGCTTGTATATGGGAGCCGCTCAGCACCTGGGAATCGGTATTTGACTGGCAAGGGAATGCGAATGAACTTTTGAAGTTGTATGACGGGTTTAGGGATGAGTTCTTGAAAAAATAAGCAATAAAAGCCTCCGATAGACAAATATTTAAATGAATGGAAAATAGATTCCTTTCGTACAGAAATTGATCCCAAAAAAAGAAAGATGATACTGTTGTAAACAATTTTGTGAACTTGTAATTTGCATGTTGATGAATCTGCCACCCTACGACACTTTCCCAAACCTTTCTGGGGACAACATCTTGTTGCGCGAAATCCTTCATGATGAAATTAAAGACATCGTCGAAATTTCACGATATGACGCTATACCAGCAAAAAACGTAGCAGAAGCGGTGGAAATGCAGGAAAAAATCAACCAAAATTACAAAGACGGTCAGTGCATCCATTGGGGCATTGCCGATAAAACGACCAATGCCATTGTTGGGACTTGCGGTTATTATCGAGGATTGGTCGAAGGAGAAGGCGAACTCGGTTGTATTTTGCTGCCGCAATTTAAAGGGCAAGGATTTATGACCGCAGCCATTCAGTTGGCCATTAACTTTGGGCTCAACGAGATCGGCTTGAAGCGAGTTTTTGCCATCACGACCCAACAAAACGGTAAAGCAATCAAGCTTCTCGAAAGACTTGGGTTTGTCAAAATAGCGGATAAAGAAGAGGGTGAGATTGAATACGAATTGGCCCTATCTTGCACCTAAATCTTTTATAATGCCAACCATAAGCCAGACGACCTTACAATTTCTTGCCGAGCTCAAGGAAAACAACAACAAAGAATGGTTCACGGCCAATAAGCCCCGCTACGAAACCGCGAAAAAGGAATTCGAGCAATTCGTAGATGGCCTCATCACCCGCATTGCCTCTTTCGATCCGTCAGTGGCGCATTTTACCGCCAAGGACTGTGTGTTCCGTATTTATCGAGACGTGCGTTTTTCAGCGGATAAGTCGCCCTACAAAAGCCATCTTGGAGCACATGTAAGCGCGGCTGCCAAAAGATCAGAGATCCATACCCGGGCAGGCTATTACATCCATATCGAGCCGGGGGCTTCCATGTTGGCGGGTGGAGCGTATGTTCCTGAAAGTCAGTGGCTTAAGGCTATACGACAAGAAATCAGTTACAATTTAGAAGAGTTTAAAGGCATCCTGAACGCACAAGATTTCAAACAATTTTTTGGTGAAATAGAGGGTGAAAAACTAAAAAAAGTCCCTGCGGATTATTCACCAGACCATCCCGGCATTGAATTGCTCAAGCACAAAAGTTTTCTGGCCACCCATAAACCCACAGACAAACAGCTTGTGTCACATGATTTTCTAGATCATTGTGGCCGGGTTTTTAAAGCCTTGAGTCCATTGGATCAGTTTTTGAATCGGTCTATGGATTAGGAACGCGGCACCAATAACTTAGTCATTTTAGGTCAACCATTTTTTCATCAGACAACCCTATTTTTCTGCGAATAGTGGAGCTATTTAAAGAAAAATAACGGCCGCATGATGGAACAAAGGGTGGCATAAAATGACTAAGTTATTGATGCCGCGTTGCTTAGAGCCTGTTGGCAGGGCAAATAAGCGGCCGTAAGTCGTAACTTTGCAAAAAAATCAGGCACATGAAAATCACCAGGCTTGAACTTCACAACTTCAAACGCTTCACTAAATTGACGCTCGACGCTATCCCTGCAAGCGCTCGTTTGGTGTTGCTGATTGGATCAAACGGGTCTGGGAAGTCTAGTGTTTTTGACGCATTTGAGGCTTTGAACAAAGCTAAAAAGGAGCAAGGTTTGAAAAACGCAGAGCAAACTTATTACAGAAAAGTAGTTGAAGAAGATTTCAAAATAGTTTTTGACCTGGGAGAGGGAGAATTTTGGGAGGACTCATTCATAGTATCTGGAACAAATTTTCAAAACAAAAATCTTGAAAAACTAAATTTCTATGGTCGTAGTAGCTTCAGGCAGGTCCCACGCCTTACGCGAACGTCCATGGGAGCACGCTTCAATGTGGAAACAGACTCCGATAGACCACAATTTTTTATTGACCGGGATGAACGATTTGAAAACGATATTGAGCAGATAACAGGCGTTATCCTTCGAGATATTTTTCGCGCCCCCGACGCTCAATCTAAAATTAAGGAGCGGTTCATTGACCCAATCAACTTAGCCCTGACCAAGATTTTCGGCGAGAAGAATGGAACCAAACTCGAATTAATCGAAATCATTCCGCCCTTGGAAGGAAAGATCGCACAGGTAACCTTTCGTAAGGGTCAATCAGAATTTCATTACAATCAATTGAGTGCCGGAGAAAAGGAAGTCATCAATATCTTAATTAACCTGACCAGTCGGCGAGATTCATTGAAAAACGCTATCTGCTTTTTTGATGAAATAGATTTGCACCTGAGCACTAAGTTGCAGTTTCAATTGATGCAGGAAATTGTGGAGCACTGGATACCGGAAGGCAGTCAGTTTTGGACGGCTTCCCATTCTTTGGGATTTATTGAATACGCACGCAGTAGCCCTGATGCGGTTATTCTGGACTTTGATGACTTAGATTTTGACTTGCCCCAAACGCTATCACCAGTTACAGCAGAGAATTCGGATGTTTATGAAATCGCGGTTGGCCGGGAGTTTCTATCTCTGCTTTTGGCTGGAAAGCGGCTTTGTTTCGTCGAGAATAATGACCAAAGCTATTACGCCTCGCTCGGCTTGCCGGATTTGCTTTTTGCCAAAGCTACCAATCGCAACAATGTTTATCACAAGGTTTTGAGCGAGCCTACTTCCTGCGGCATTGTAGATCGTGATTTTCTGACAGATGAAGACATTGCCTTGATTAGGACCCAATACCCCAATCTTTATGTGTTGCCCTATTACAGCATTGAAAACCTAATGTATCATCCCAACAATCTGGCGGAGTACTACACTTCAAAAGGGAGAGCGTTTGATTTTGACGATTATCTGAAACAACTAGAAACACATAAAAATGCAGTCATTCTTACCCTTATTCCATCCCTTGCACTGAAACGAACGGAATACCCTTATTTTGGGGAACAGGCATTTGCCGGAAAACAAATGCAGAACCGTTTCCGCAATAAACAAGAAAACACAGATCAAGCATCCTCCTTGGCCAGGTACATCCACAGCGATGATTTCGAAACTTGGTATAAAGTATTTCCCATGAAATCCTACGCGACCGATGTGGCACAACGCCAACATATTCCCAAATCGGATTTAGTAAAAACAGCTTGGTTCAAAAGCCAAATTCAGGGCCTACTGGCTGATTGATCATTTATTCCATGCGCATAGAATCCAAACTTCCCAACGTCGGAACCACTATTTTCACCGTCATGTCGGGCCTCGCCAATCAGGTCGGGGCCATCAATCTTTCGCAGGGCTTTCCCAATTTTAACCCCTCGGAACGGCTGCAACAACTCGTGACCGAGCACATGGCACGCGGCAATAACCAGTATGCACCCATGCCCGGCATCTTGCCCTTGCGCGAACGCATCGCCGAAAAAATAGAGCGGATGTACGGCGCAAAAGTGAACCCTGACACTGAAATTACCGTGACTGCTGGCGGAACCCAAGCCATTTTCTGCGCCATCGCAGCCTTTGTGCGTCCTGGCGACGAGGTGATTCTGCTCGAACCCTGCTATGATTCTTATCGGCCTTCCGTGGAAACCGTGGGCGGCATTCCCGTAGTGCATGCCTTATCTGCACCCGATTATCAGGTGGACTGGGACGCAGTGGCCAAACTCATCACTCCGCGCACCCGAATGCTTTGCATCAACACCCCGCAGAATCCGACGGGCACCATACTCCGCGAATCGGACATGTTGAAAATCAACAAAATACTGCGCGGAACAGACGTTATTCTCATGAGCGACGAGGTGTACGAACACCTGATTTTTGATGGCGAAAAGCACGCCTCTGTCTTGCGTTATCCAGAATTGTTTGCCCGAACGCTGGCCATTTATTCTTTCGGAAAAACATACCACAACACGGGCTGGAAAACGGGCTATTGCGTGGGTCCGCCCGAACTGACTCGAGAATTCCGCAAAGTGCACCAATTCAATGTGTTCTCGGCCAATCACCCCATGCAAGCAGCTTTTGCTGATTTTATGGCCGATCCCGGGGAGTATCTTGGCTTGCCCGAATTTTACCAACAAAAACGCGACACATTCCTTCAGGCGATGTCTGCCACACGCTTTAGACCTTTACACTGCGCGGGCACCTATTTTCAACTCTTCGACTATTCGGGCATCAGCGACGAGCCAGATTTGGATTTTTGCAAACGGCTTACGACCGAATTTGGCGTGGCAGCTATCCCCGTATCATCGTTCTTTTCTGATTTGAAAGATGAAAAAGTGATCCGGCTTTGCTTTGCCAAAACGGAGGATTTGCTGGCGCAGGCAGGGGAAAAACTAGCTCTTGTGTGACCATAATGGCACCGCTGCGCGGTTCGTATTCCCAAATCGCCCTTGCGGGCTACCATAATGGCACCGCTACGCGGTTCGTATTCCCAAATCGCCCTTGCGGGCTACCATAATTGCACCGCTACGCGGTTTTAGTAATAACCAATTTTACTCGCAGGAGCTTTCTGAACGCCAAAGTTTGAATGGCAGGAGCTTCGGCAAGTCACCGATAAACCAATCTCCCACTGTGATTCTTTCCAAAATCAACGCAGCCATTGTCGAGTACAAACAGTGGCTGAACAGCACCAAACATCATCCCTTTGTGCATCAATGGGAGTCAGTGCAGCACTTTCAAGACCACTGGGATTTGAATGCGATTGACCCGGCGGGTATGTTCGAGGGCAGTTTCCACAACTCCGAAACGCGCCGTTTGTGGCAAACTGAAAACTGGCAGCCAAAACGCATGATGACGGAATTTTGGCGCTTCGACCCACTCACGGTGCGGCTCATGTTCGACGACCTTTTCAACGAAACCCGCGAGGTGGAAGGGCGTATTTCCCGCTTCCTGTTTGGTTGCGATATGTTGCTGCGTGATTACCGAAAGTCAAAATCCACAAAAATTGACAACAATCACGATCACGGTGATTTTCAAATGATTGCGCTCTATCTTTCTTTTCGGTACCCAGAATCCTACGCACCGTACGATTTCTCCACCTTTCAAAAAGCCATGACACGTTTTGAAGCGCGGGACATTCCACAATCCAACGACCTCGCCCGTTATTTCAAGGTGCTGCGCACGCTTAGGTCGTTTTTGGAAAAAGACGGAGCAGTGGTTCCTGCCATGCAAAAACACCTGCACCCGCGAAGGCATTTTCAAGGAAACACCTTGCTGTTGGCGGAAGATTTTTGCCGTTTTGCGGCGGGGTAAAATATACCCTGAGCTATCCCTGCCCTACTTCGGCGCCAGCACCTTCCTCAAATGCCTGTGAATAGAGCCTTTAATACTACTATTAACATACCCAACCATCGTTCCTCCGCTGGGTGCAGAAACCATGAACATTTCAGAGCTGTCACTCGCAATGTGCGCACCTTCGATTGCTTGGGAAAGTACCATTTTTTGGGTATTTTCATCCCACAGCTCCAAGAGTACCGTGCCATTGGCCGAGCGGCTGGCCGAGTAGGTGGTGATGGTTTTTACCTCCGTTTTGTATCTTGGGGTTCGGGAAATGACATGGCCAGCAGAGTCCAATTTTTCGTCATAGCCATCTTCGACTTCTTTGGTTTCAGTGCGTTCGACTCTGGAAGTGCTTTCCGGGCTGACATAGAGCGAAACCAAGTGGCATTTGGCGCGAAAGTCAAATTCTGGTCGGGCAGTAGAGTCGGTGTAATAAGCCAGCCATTCATTTTTTACCCAACTTTTAGCAAGATCCGTGTTCTTCCAGAAGTCCTCGTAACCCGATACGTCATCCTGTATGCTCGTTTCAATTAGTATGTGGGCCTTTCCTTCTCGGTAAGCACTGTCAATCAGTGTGTTGGTATTTTCCCAGTAGGGAAAATAATTGGCTTTCAGATCGCGGAGCGCATAATAGGCATCGCGAGCGGGTTGCCGCTGGCCCGTTGAATCCGTGATGGACAAAAGCTGTTGGGCATGATCGTAAACGTAGGCAGCGGCCTGACGACGGCTATCCGCTTCGAGCGAATCAATGGTCTCGAACATCGTGAACGTCGGAGCATACCCTTTTTGGGTTTTGAGCATCCCGAGGGCAAATACCTTCCGTTGACGCGTTTGGATTTGATGATGTATCTTATGAACGCTCGGCCAATTTTCGCGCAATTCGGCCGGTCTCAGCGAAACCAATTCGGCGGAATCGCGACTTTGGGCAAGGTTGAAGGCCGATTCTAGACCGACCAAGTCATTTTTGTTTTGCTTGCCTTTTGTTTGATGGCGAATTTTAGAACTGTACAGATCAATGGCTTTGTCGTAATTGCCTTTTTGAACAAAAAATTCAGGGCTTCGGCAGGAGGCCAAGAAAATCAATGCGAGGAAGAAGATGCAGTAAGATTTCATGGTTTGAAATGTTTGATTTCCCCAAAGGTTTAGTCTATCACTCCATACCGCAAGTATTTAGGCGTTAAAGTAGGCCCTCAAAATGCGTTAAATATTTCAAAAGCAGCCATTTAGTCTTAACACTTCGGCTTTTTTGCCACCCTTTGCCAAACACTTATATTATTTGGCAATCAAAAGCATGAGTTAGCTACTTTCGCCTTTTATTTTACTCCAAGCATATCTATCTCCCAGATCGAGGCTGTTCACTTCTCTTTTCGTTTGTCAAATCCATAATTTTCTTCCTTTCTAATGTTTGAGAAACTTCTCACCCTACTGTGTGCGCTGATGTTTGTCGGCGCTTCTCATGCCCAATCCATCTGGACGGATACGCCAGAGAGTGGCATCCCTACGGCGGGCGAACGCCGCATCCAGCCTTCCAAATTTCGCGCTGTGCGGCTCAATATTTCTGCCCTACAGCCCGTACTTGCTGCTGCGCCAGAACGGTTCAGCCCAGCGGCTGAATCTGGCAATTGGCCGGTGCTAACCCTGCCCTTGCCCAGTGGCGGCATGGGGCGTTTCCAAATGGAAGAAACTCCTGTAATGCACCCAGACTTGCAAGCCAAATACCCCCAAATTCGGACATACACGGGTAGAGGCATTGACGACCCCAGTGCAATTTTGAAATGTGACCTTACGCCTTGGGGCTTCCACGGCATGGTACATTCCAGAGTCTACGGCACTTTTTTCATTGACCCGGCAGTGCACGGCAACACCGAGTTTTATGTTGTTTACAACAAAAAAGATTACCTCCCCAGTGCGGACGACGCACTTTGGACCTGTGCCACCCCCGAACCCGATGGGGCGCAAGAATTGAACCATGGCAAGCTTTTGTCACCCGCACAATTGGGTGAATTCCAAGGCGATACCAAACTCCGTCGCTACCGTCTGGCACTGGCCTGCACAGGCGAGTACGCTGCGTTCCACGGCGGCGCCAAGCCCCTCGTTTTGGCGGCCATGAATACGAGCATGAACCGAGTGAACGGTGTGTACGAAATAGACTTTGCAGTAACGATGCAAATTATTGCAAACAACGACGCCATCATTTATCTGAACGCGGCCAGCGACCCTTACACCAACAACGACGGGGGCGCAATGCTTGGACAAAATCAGATTAACTGCAACAACGTGATCGGTGTGAACAATTACGACATAGGCCACGTGTTCAGCACGGGGGGTGGAGGTATTGCGGGGGTTGGCGTGGTATGCGGCACCAGCAAAGCCAATGGCGTAACGGGCGGCGGCTCTCCTGTTGGCGACCCCTTTGATATTGACTATGTGGCACACGAAATAGGTCACCAATTCGCCGGAAGCCATACTTATGGCAACTGCGGTGGCAATGTGAACAATCCCGCTGCCGTAGAGCCTGGAAGTGGCACGACCATCATGGCTTATGCCGGTATTTGCGGCGCACAGGATGTAGCACCGAACAGCGAAGACATTTTTAGCGGCTTCAACATTGTAGAGATGGGCGCTTATATTTACGCTGGCCCGGGTAACACTTGCCCGGTGAAAATCACAACGACCAATCGCAACCCTGATGTAAATGCCGGCCCAAACCGTATCATCCCGAAATCTACGCCCTTTGCGCTCACGGCTACTGGCACAGACATAGACGGCGACACGCTTACCTATACTTGGGAGCAGATGGATTTTGGAAACGCAGCTTCACCACCCGTATCTACGGCTACCGTTGGACCCTTGTTCCGCTCGTTCAAAGGCACGACTTCGCCTACGCGGTATTTTCCACGTTTGTCAGATTTGGTGACCAATACCAATTACCTCTGGGAAGAACTCCCCGGCGTAGCACGCAACATGAATTTCCGGGTAGTAGCCCGCGACAACGATTGGTATGCGGGTTGCACCGATGAAGATGATGTGCAAATAACGGTGGTCGCAACGGCAGGGCCATTCCTAGTAACCGCCCCCAACACAAACATTACTTGGTTTGTCGGTAGCGCACAAACGGTCACTTGGGACGTGGCAAGCACCACTGCCGCCCCCGTTTCCTGTGCGAATGTACGCATCACCCTTTCGACCGACGGAGGGTTCACCTACCCCGTGGTCTTGGCTGCCAGTGTAGCGAATAATGGTTCTGCCAACATCACAGTACCGAACAATCTCTCCAATAACTGTCGCGTCCGGGTTGAATCTGTGGGCAATATTTTCTTCGATATTTCCAATACCAATTTCAGTATTCAAACTCCCCCCACGCCTACTTATTTGTTGGCAACCTCTGTAAATAGCTTGAATGTTTGCGCAGGTACCAACGGTACGTTTACTACCAACCTGACTTCCATTGCGGGCTTTACCAGCGCAGTAAACATGACTGCGACGGGGGGGCCAGCCGGGGCAACCATAGCCTTTTCGCCCAACCCTGTAACCCCATCGGGCATTGCTACGGTCACCATTTCCAATCTCACAGCGGGTATGGCTGGCAACTATACGCTCATCGTGACGGGTTCTGGTGGAAGCATTACACAAACAGCCACCATAGCACTGACGGTACTGCCCGGAATCCCTGGACTCGCCTCCGCGAGCAGCCCAGCGAATGGCGAATCGGGTATCAGCACTGCGGCCAACCTGACTTGGGGAGCTGTTTCTTTTGCCAATTCGTATCAGGTGGATGTTGCAACAAACCCCTCGTTTTCAGCGGGTTCCATTGTTTCGAGCCAAACAGCAAACGGCACAAGTACCACCGTGAATAACCTGCAGGCTGAAACTGTTTACTATTGGCGCATTCGCGCTAGCAATGATTGCGGCACAAGCAGCAATTCAACAACATGGGCATTCCAAACGGGTACAAACCTCTGCGATCAAAATTTCAGCAGCACCGATGTGCCAAAAATCATTGATGGTAGTTCGGTAAACACCGTTAATTCAAACCTGCCCATCGGACAAAGCAAGGCTATCAATGATGTAAATGTGAGCTTGGCAATTCTTTACCCGTACACAGGCGACCTCCATGCGCTGATCATATCGCCTGCGGGCGACACGACCCTGCTTTTTGATCGTCCCGGTTTTCCAGCCACCCAATTTGGTTGCGGCGGACAAAACGCTAACCTCACATTCGACAGCCAGACAGCGCAAAATGCTGCTGCGCTTGAAAATCAATGCAATTCCAATCCTCCTTCCTTGAATGGCACATTCCAACCCATCGGGTCGCTTGATTCACAGAATGGCCGAAACGCAATGGGCAATTGGGTGCTATCAGTGACTGACAATTATGACGAGGATGGCGGATCTCTTACAGCTTGGAGCCTTTCGTTCTGTTTCCCAGAGGTAATTGCTGCCGGGAATATTTTGGTCAATAGCCCGCTCAGTGTTGGTTCTGGCTTGGCCGAAGCCATTCTCCAAACCAATTTGGACATGGAAATCAGTGGAATCCCTGAGCTAGGGGTTTTCACGCTTCTCAGCCTTCCACTACGTGGCATATTGACTTTGAACGGCATCCCATTGGGCCTTGGCGACACCTTCACACAAGAGGACATCAATAACAACGTGCTGGTTTACACCAACAACGGCGACGGGTCAACCGCAGACGATTTCCACTTTGACGCGCTGGATCAGAACAACGACGCATGGGTACACGACGCCATTTTCAACATCAATATCATCGCCAACAACCTAGCCGCAGTTGCTTCAGAAACAAACGGAATTCTGTGCCATGATGGCACGACGGGCGAAATCACGGTAGCAGCCACCGGGCTTAATGGCATTTACACCTACAACCTCAACGGCGGGCTAAGCCAAAGCAGCAATGTGTTCAGCGGCCTCTCTGCAGGCACCTACACCGTGGTAGTGACGGGCCAATTTGGGTTTACGGTTTCTTCCAACCCGGTTACCATCGTCAACCCAACGGCTATCTCCGTTGGCACCTCGGTAGCCAGCGACGACCTAAGCGTAACGGCTTCGGGCGGTACAGGAGTGTTGGAATACAGTATCAATGGAATCGTATTCCAGAGTAGCAACGAATTTCTTGACCTCGCCAATGGCGTTTACACGGTGACCGTGCAAGACGAAAACGGATGCACCGCCACGGCGACCGCTACCGTGTCGTTAAACAGTTTGCAGGTAAGCGCAAATGTTCAAAACGAAATTACCTGCAATGGAGAGAACGATGGCGAAATCAACGTGACCGTCAATGGTGGTCAGTTGCCTTATGCCTATAGCCTGAATGGGGGGGCAAGCCAAAGCAGCAATGTGTTTAGCAATCTTGCTCCAGGAGTTTATACGGTGGTGGTGACGGACAATGCCGGATTAAGCGCGTCTTCCATTCAAATTGTTTTGGCCAATCCAAACGTCCTTGTGGCCTCTGCGATGGCCATTACCAATGACATTGTTGTAACCGCCACCGGAGGCACCGGCACGCTTGAATATAGCCTGGATGGCACTACATTCCAAACGAGCAATCAGTTCTCCAATCAAGTCAATGGCACCTATAATGTGACCGTACGCGACGCCAATGGCTGTATCACTACGGCTCAAGTTACGGTAAATGTGTTACCGCTTACGGTGAGTGCAACCACGGTGAACCTGCTCTGTTTTGGCGATACGAACGGGAGCATTTCAGTGACTGCGGCAGGCGGTATTCCAGGCTATACTTACCGTTTGAATGGTGGGGGCTTCCAAAATCAGGCCCTGTTTAGCGGGTTGTCGGCGGGTTTTTATACGGTTACGGTTAAAGATGCTGAAAACAACCAAGTCACGGTACAGAACCTTGTGGTTAGTAGCCCCAGCCAACTGTTTGTAGATGCTGCGGTATTGACCAACGACGTGACGCTGACGTTCACGGGTGGTGTCGCTCCTTACACCTTCATCAGCGATGCTCCCAACTCGGATTTGCAAAATCTGCCCAATGGCACTTACAACCTGACGGCTACCGATGCAAACGGCTGCACCGCGACCACCACATTCTCGGTGGATGTAGCACCGCTCAGCGTTGCATTCTCAAGCACGCAAATTCTGTGTAATGGCGGCAACAACGGTTCCATCCAAGCCGATGCTATGGGTGGCATACCGCCCTACGAGTATAGTCTGGATGGAACTACGTTCCAAACCAGCAATCTGTTTTCCAACCTTACTGCTGGAAACTATACCCTGACGGTAAAAGATTCAGAGGGAAATTTATTTTCCTTGGATGGCATGCTCACAGAGCCTTCAGTACTTACACTTACGGCTACGGCAAGCAGCAATACCATCACAGCAAATGCTAATGGCGGAAATTCCCCTTACCTGTATAGTTTGAATGGAGGCACGCCACAAAGCAGCGGCGTTTACAGCAATCTCGCACCGGGTACCTACACGGTGGTAGCCACGGATGACAATGGCTGTACAGCATCGGTCACAAATCTGGTGATCACGAGCGGCACAATAGAACCATCCGAAGCTTGGGGTTTGACCGTATCGCCTAACCCGAGCGCTGGGTTGTTTGTACTGACCCTGCAAAATGCACCCGATGCACTCCACGCCGAAGTGTTCGACGCAACGGGGCGTTTGCTTAAATCTATTGACCTGCAACCCGTTGGTGGGCAATTAACCACCACGCTTGACTTGCAGGATTTGCCACAAGGCACTTACCTCCTTCGCCTGAGCGATGGTCAAAATTGGGGCGGTATACGTCTGAGCAAAGTGGCCGGACAGTAAGACCGTTTTACAAATCACAGCAATTATGAAAAATGCCCGGGCAGCAATCGCTGCGCCGGGCATTTTTCTTCTAAAAATTCATCCTTTTGGGACTTATGCAAGCGGTACTTTTGTCCCTCAAAACCTTTTGCTCTTTAAACAGTTTTTCATCACAAACATTTGATTTTTAAAACAATAACACAAAATGGCTAAAGAAAATACTGGACAACAGCCTGCCATCAATATCGAAATTTCGGAAGAAGTGGCCGAAGGCATCTACTCAAACCTCGCCATTATCTCACATTCCAACGCGGAGTTTGTGGTGGACTTCATCCGCCTGATGCCCAATTTGCCAAAAGCAAAGGTGAAGGCCCGCATCGTACTCACACCACAACACGCCAAACGGCTACTTTATGCCCTTCGTGACAACGTGCAGAAATTCGAAATGCAGTTTGGCAAAATTGAAGAGCCCGACCAGCCCCTGCCACCGATGAATTTTGGTGCGCCTGTGGCGCAAGCGTGAGGGAATCCAATGATTCGATTTTTAAAGATGATTCGATTGAAAACCAATCGAATCAATCTTCAAAAATCGAATCATTCGACTATAAGGAACGCGGCACCAACATCCTATTCCCTAAAATACCGTTCCGCATGCTCCGCTTGAAAGCCGACAGGCCTGGCATCGGAAGACGTGCCCGGTTCTGAATCGAAGCGAAACACGGAGTCGCTGCTCCATTCAATAATACCAAAGAGGGTTTTACCCACAAGCGGCCCGGATTGGAAATTTATCCAATCGAGGGTTGCAATTTTTTGTTTGCAATCGTAGCGGTAATTAAAGGGAAAAGAATCAAACTGGCTCCCAAACTTTATGAGCCACAATGCTTTGCCATCCGGCTCGAAGGAGATGACTTGGCCTTCACGGTTGGTCCATCGTCCCGCCAGGTCTGGACAATTGTTTTCAGTTTTGCAAAAAAGGAGCAGGGTGGCGAGCCCTGAAAAGAGTGCCAAATGGGTAAAAAGTTGATTCATAAGCACTGCTGTTAAAAGAAGTTGAAAATGCCTGAATAGACAGTCATACTTTGCATTAGTGACATTTTTGGGCAAAATTTTTCAAATAATACCCTCGTCTGCAAAACTATAGTATCCCCTTTCTGAAACGATCAGGTGATCGAGCAAAGGAAGGTCGAGGATTTTTCCGGCCTCTTTCATTTTTCTGGTCAGATCCACATCTGCATCGCTCGGTTTCAGATTCCCGGAAGGGTGATTGTGTACTGCAATAACGGCCGAAGCGTGCGCGTCCAGTGCTATTTTGAACGCTAACTTCACATCAGCCACGGTCCCCGCCGAGCCTCCTGTACTGAGCTTTTTGCGGGCAATAACCTCACAGGCCTTGTTCATCAAAAGCAGCCAAAACTCTTCATGGTGAAGGTCGGTGAGCAAAGGAGCGATTACATTGAATGCATCGCGACTGGTGCCTATTCGGGGGCGTTCGCGAATATCGGAAATTTGGCGACGACGGCCCAATTCGAGGGCGGCTGCGATGCTGACGGCCTTGGCTTCCCCCACGCCCTTGAAGCGCTGGAGTTCTTTGATGGAGCGTTTGCCGAGTTCGTGCAGGTTGTTTTCTACAGAAGCCAGAATTTCCTGTGCAAGGCTCACGGCACTTACGCCGATGCTGCCAGAACCCAGCAAAATGGCGATCAGTTCTGCATCAGAAAGTGATTGATAGCCTTTGAGAAGCATTTTTTCGCGCGGACGGTCCTCTTCGGCCCAATCTGTAATGGAGCGGTAAATAGTTTCGTTTGACATTGAAGGGCATTTGATTTTCAACAAAGTTATCACTTTGAATCTTTAAAAGCGCGTACTTTTAAATCTCTTTTCAAATGCTGCCCGATCCATTGGTCACAGGTATGATATTGACCTCATTGCCACTTCAACGTTTCCACCATTCGATTCAAATCTTCCCGCATAAACGCCACCACGGGCGCAAGCGAATCCGGCCGCGCTACCGTATTGAAATACAAGGAGCCGCGCACGAAATTCTTGACCGAATCGGTCAGAAAAAACTGATAGGAAGATGCCGCCGGGCCTTCCACATTAAAGATCACACCATGCACATGATCGGCTGGGCGATGCACCGGCTGTTCGTCTATATAGGTCGCTTTCACCGTGTGTTTGTTCGTCATTTCGAAAGCGTCAGATACAAATTTGTCAAAATCAGCCCGCGAACGAATTGGGTAATAACTACAATAAATCTTGGCATTCAACGCAGGTACTACAATATTGAACCAGCATTCGTCCTTGGGTTTTTCGTCAAAATAGGCCGTATCCTGTTCAATTTTTGCATAAACAGGTTGGTCGAATGTGAAATTGCAATAACCCGCCTCGAAGGGTTTGTACGCCTTTTCAGGATAAACGACCCGGGGGTAAGCGCGGGGCTTGGGCACGGGGGTGTAGCCGTCGCAGCCTAGCAGAAACGAACAGAAGGCGAGGGAAGCAACGAGGAAGACGATATTTTTTAGCATGGGTGCGTTTGCTGAATGGGGCGGTCAAAGGTAAGCGGCTGGGCGCATCGGGGGGTGTTCAAAAATTTATGCCTGTTTTTTAGATCTCAACAACCCTTC
>Ga0209181_10005253_pt1 | contig 18709 bp, 19 predicted proteins | sample MAT05_FD_187208 | JGI IMG/M metagenome (GOLD analysis project Ga0209181, IMG submission 187208) | Freshwater microbial communities from Lake Fryxell liftoff mats and glacier meltwater in Antarctica - MAT-05 (SPAdes) (version 2) | ecosystem: Environmental > Aquatic > Freshwater > Ice > Liftoff...
GGTTTCGTTGCCGTGCACCGCGCCGGTGACGATGAGCCGCGGCCCGGTGCGGCCGCCGGCCAGCCCGGCGAAGCGGTGTGCGCGCAGGTGGGTCAGGTGCGCTGTGGTCATTCGTCACCCCCGCACAGCATGGCGTGCGCGCGCTCGTAGCGTTCGAGCACGCCCAGGATCACCGCCTCGGGCAGATCCAGCGCCGCTTGTTCTGCGCCGCCGGTGACGCCGGTGGACGCCAGCCAGTCCCGCAACGGCTGCTTGTCGAGTGCTTCGATGCGGCCGGCGGCCAGCGCATCGGCGAGCCAGAAGCGCGACGAGTCGGGGGTCAGCACCTCGTCCATCAGCGTCAGCGTGCCGGCCTCGTCCAGGCCGAACTCGAACTTGGTGTCGGCGATGACGATGCCGCGTGTCAGCGCGTAGGCGTGGGCGGCGCGGTACAGGCGGATGGCGGCGTCGCGCAACTCGGCCGCGCGCGCCGGGCCGATCAGCGCTTCGAGCTGCGCGAAGCTGATGTTCTCGTCATGGTCGCCCAGCGCGGCCTTGGTGGCGGGCGTGAAGATGGGCTCGGCCAGAGGCTGCGTCATCGTCAGTCCCGCCGGCAACGCGATGCCGCAGACCGACCCGCTGCGGATGTACTCCTTCCACCCCGAGCCCGCCACATAGCCGCGCACCACGGCCTCGCAGGGCAGCGGCGTCAGGCGCTTGACCAGCATGGCGCGGCCGTGCACCTGCGCCACCTCGTCCCGCGCCACCACGCTGTCGGGCGCCTCGCCGGTCAGGTGGTTGGGCACCAGGGCGTGCAGCTTGTCGAACCAGAACAGCGCCATCTGCGTCAGCAGGCGGCCCTTGCCGGGCACGGGCGCCTTCATCACCACGTCGAAGGCCGACAGGCGGTCGCTGGCCACCATGAGCAGGCGGTCGCTGCCCACGGCGTAGAGGTCGCGCACCTTGCCGCGGGCGATGAGCGGCAGTGAATGCAGTGAAGGGGGGGTCATGGGCGGGCGCTGTGGGCAGGCGGATTGAAAAGTGCAGGCCGCATTGTCTCTGCACCACCCCGCGCAACGTCGGCGCCGCCGTTCTGGGCGGCTGCCTACAATCCGGCCCCCATGACGATCCCCGCCCTTGCGAGCCGCTGCGATGCGCCTGTCATCGGTGCCGGCCCCGCATTGAGGGCGTGGCCGAGAATCGTCAGACGCTTCAATTGATCGATGTGTTCATTGAGCGCCGGCAGTTGAAGCGCAAGGTGGAGAGCCGCACGGCTTCATCAACCAGCAGCAGCAAGGAATGAGCATGACAACGGTACAGATCACTTTGCCAGACCAACTTGCGCAGGACGCCCAGCGCGCCGGGCTGCTCTCGTCGGGCAGTCTGGAACGTTGGCTGCGCGACGAGCTCAAGACGCAGCGCGTTGACGATCTGTTTGCAGCCATGGTCCGCATGGCCAGCGTTGATGAGCCCGCCGTGATGTCGCCCGAAGAGGTCTCCCGGGAGATCGCCACCATGCGCGCCGAGCGGCGCGCCAAGAACGCCAACTGATCAGGCAGCCCGGCAGTTCGTCATGCGGTTGGTGCTCGATACGAACGTGGTCGCCTCGGCCATCCCGTGGAGTGGTACGCCCAGAGTGCTGCTGCAAGCCGCGCGTGACAAGTGCGTCGACCTCTTCGCGAGCATGGCGATGCTGGCCGAACTCACTGACATCCTCGGTCGGCACAAGTTCGACAAGAAGATCGCCGCTTCCGGCCTGACTATCGATCAGCTTGTCGATGGGTACGCCCAGCTCGCAGCACTCGTGCATCCGTCATCCGTGCCACGCATCGCGCCCGATCCGGATGACGACGCAGTCATCGGCACTGCCCTCGCATCGAAGGCTGAATTGATGGTCACCTGGGACAAGCCGCTGCTCACGGTCACCCGGCATCAGGGCATTCGACTCGTCGGCGTCGCTCAGGCCATTGGGATCGTTGACGCCAGAATCAAGACCTGAGCCCAGTGCCGCACTCCCCATGACGATCCCCGCCCTTCCCAGCCGCTGCGATGTGCTTGTCATAGGCGCCGGCCCCGCCGGCAGTGCCTGCGCGCAACTGCTGGCGCGCGCCGGGAAGGACGTGCTGCTGGTCGACCAGCACGACTTTCCGCGCGACAAGATCTGCGGCGACGGCCTCATCCCCGACACCCATGCCGCGCTGCGCCATCTGGGCGTGTACGACGAAGTCGCGGCGCTGGCCACGCCGGTGCAGCACGTGCGCTGCGTCGGCCCGCGAGGCGGACACGTCGACGTGCCGGGCACGCTGTCGGTGCTGCCGCGCAAGGTGCTGGACCACATCCTGGTCCGCGCCGCCGTTCGTGCCGGTGCCCGGCTGGCCACGCCCTGGCGCTTCGAGGCGCCGCTGGTCGAGGCTGAACGGGTCGTCGGCGCACGCTTGAAGAGTCTTTCCGGCGACGGCGCCTTGCACGAGCTGCGCGCCGACTGGGTGGTGCTGGCCACCGGCGCCGTGCCGCAGGCGCTGACGGCCGCCGGCCTGTGCGACCGCCACACCCCCAGCGGCGTGGCACTGCGCGGCTATGTGAAGTGCGACGCGTTGGTCGGCGTCATCACCCAGCTGCAACTGGTGTGGCACCCGCGGCTGCGCGGCGGTTACGGCTGGATCTTTCCGGCGCCCGACGGTGTGTTCAACATCGGCGCCGGCCAGACCGGCAGCCACCTGCGCCAGCGCGACGGCAAGGGCCGCATGGAAGGGGCCAACCTGCGCGAGATGTTCAAGGCCTTTGCCGAGGTCTACGCCCCGGCTGGCGAGCTGATGCGCACGGGCACGCTGCAAGGCGAGATCAAGGGCGCGCCGCTGCGCTGCACGCTGCTGGGCGCGCGCTGGTCGCGCCCGGGCCTGCTGGCCACGGGCGAGGCCATCGGCAGCACCTACGCCTTCAGCGGCGAAGGCATCGGCAAGGCCATGGAAACCGGCATGCTCGCTGCCCAGGCGGTGCTGCACGACCCCGCCGCGGCCGACGCCGCTGTGCAGGCGCGCTACGAGGCAGGGGTGAACAAGCTCAAGCCGCAGTTCGACCTGTACGAGACCGCCAGCCACGTCAACCACCACCCGTGGTTGGCCGATCTGGTAATTTGGCGCGGTCGCAAGAGCCCGCGCATCCTGAAGCGCCTGTCGGGCGTGCTGGAAGAAACGCAGAATCCGGGCAGGCTGTTCACCGCGAGCGGCCTGCGCAAATTGATCTTTGAATGAATCAGTGAAAGTATTCCCCATGAAGAACTGGACGCAACGACTGCTGGCCGCCTTGGCAACCACCCTGCTGCTCGCGGGCTGCGGCGGCGGGGGCGGAAGCGACCCGGCGCCCGTGCCACCCCCGGTGGTCCTGCCGCCCCAGGTGACCATGACGGTGAGCAACGGCGCGGGGTTGACCGGCAGCTTCGTGATCACCCTGTCACCCACGCTGGCGCCGGCCACCACGGCCAACTTCCTGGCTTACGTGAACAGCGGCTTCTACAACGGCACCGTGTTCCACCGACATTCACCGAACTTCGTGTTGCAAGGCGGCGGTTTTGCCGGGCCCATGAACCCCAGCCAGCCAGTGCCGGCATTGAAGGTGACGAATCCGCCGATCGCCCTGGAGGTCGGGCGCGGTCTGTCGAACGTGCGCTGGACGGTGGCCATGGCACGCACCGACGCGCTGAACTCGGCAACGTCACAGTTCTTCATCAACCTGGTCGACAACGTCTTCCTCGACACCAGTGCAGGTGGCTATGCGGTGTTCGGCAACGTCAGCGCCGGTACCGACTTCATCACCACAGCGCTCACCGGCACCTGCGTCGCCTACCCGGCTCTGCAGCGGCTGCCCGACTGCCTGCCCGTACCCAACCTCACTGTCACCAGTGCCGTGCAAACCCGCTGACGGGGTCCAGGCGACATACCCATCGGGAGCCCGGGCATGTGCCAGCTCCTGGGCATGAACGCCAACACGCCGACCGACGTGGTGTTCAGCTTCACCGGGCTGGCCGCGCGGGCCGACGAGCACAAGGACGGCTTCGGCATCGCCTTCTTCGAAGACCGCGGCCTGCGCCACTTCATCGACCGCGACGGCGCGCGCAGCTCGCCCGTGGCGGACATGGTGCGCCGCTACCCCATCCGCAGCGAGGTCGTCATCGCCCACATCCGCAAGGCCACGGTGGGCTCGGTGGCGCTGCAGAACTGCCACCCCTTCGTGCGCGAACTCTGGGGCCGCTATTGGGTGTTTGCCCACAACGGCGATCTCAAGGTCGGCGCAGGCGGCTTCCAGCCCCGCCTGCACGGGGCTTTCCGGCCCGTGGGCGACACCGACAGCGAACTGGCCTTCTGCTGGCTGATGCAGGAACTGGCCAAGGCCCACGCCTGCGTGCCGGGCATCGACGAGCTGACGAACACCCTGCGCGAACTGCTGCCGCTGCCGGCGGCACACGGCACCTTCAATGTGCTGCTGTCCAACGGCCAGGCCTTGTGGGCCCATGGCAGCACCCGGCTGTATTCGGTGGAGCGCCAGCACCCCTTCACCGCCGCCCAGCTTGCCGACGAAGACCTCAGCGTGGATTTCGCAAAGCACACCACGCCCAGCGACCGTGTCGCCATCGTGGCCACCGAGCCGCTGACGGCCAACGAAACCTGGCTGCCCTTTGCACCGGGCGAACTGCGGGTGTTCCGCCGTGGCCGCCTGCAGTTGCCGCGCAGCGACGCCGCCGCCAGCCATCCGCCGCACTGAGCGTTCAAGTCGAGCCCCGGCCCGTTCGCCGCGCTGGGGATGGCGCGCGCCGGCGGAGACGGCCCCCGCACCACGCTGCTGACCATCGCCGGCATCAACATCGCGCAGGTGTTCTTCATAGGCCCTGCAGGTGGCACCGCAGGCGCTGACGGCCCGCCTGACCGGGCGGCTTGCGCTGTGGCTGCTGCTGGGCGGCGCCCTGGCCCGGTGGCTTTGGTGGCGGCCCTGGCGGCGGCCGTTGATGCAGGCCGCGTTGTGCCTGGTCACGCTGCTGGCGACCTCGGCGCTGCTCTTGCGCTGGCGCTTGCCTGACCGCAAAGAGCGCCTGGCCCTGCACGGGCGCAGACCCGTGTCGCGGCACATTCCGGGGCTGCACAAGGGTCAGTAAGGGTTGGCACGGAGGACGGGGCGGCAGCGGCGCCGCGGGCACAATCGTCTGGTCACAGCCACCCCCCGACCCGCTTCCATGCCCGCGATTCCCGTTCCGCGCTTCGACCAGTTCTACCGTCACGATGAACTCACCCGGCTGCTGCAGGACTACGCGGACGCGGCGCCCGAACTGGTCAGCCTGAGTTCCCTGGGCAAGAGCTGGGAGGGCCGTGACATCTGGCTGCTGACCATCACCCACCAGGCCACGGGCGCGGACACCGACAAGCCCGCGTTCTGGGTCGACGGCAACATCCACGCCGCCGAGCTCACGGCGTGCACTGCTTGTCTGTACTGGCTGCATGCGCTGGTCACGGGCCACGCTGCGGCTGACCCGCAGGTGGTGGAATTGCTGAACACCCGGGTGGTCTACATGGTGCCGCGTCTGAACCCCGACGGCGCCGAACGGGCCCTGGCCGACAAGCCGCGCCACATCCGCAGTTCCACCCGCCCCTACCCCTTCGACGAAGAACCGGTGGACGGCCTGGATGTCGAGGACATCGACGGCGACGGCCGCATGCTGAGCATGCGCATCCCCGACCCGCACGGCACCTACAAGAAGCACGCCACCGAGCCGCGGCTGATGGTGCCGCGCGAGCCGGGCGAGTTTGGCGGCGAGTACTACCGAGTCCTGCCCGAAGGCAGCTTGCGCAATTTCGACGGCCTCAAGATCACCGCCAACCCGGACCGCGAAGGCCTGGACCTGAACCGCAACTTCCCCGGCAACTGGCGCCAGGATTTCGAGCAGAGCGGCGCCGGCCCCTACCCGACCAGCGAGCCCGAGGTGCGGGCCATGGTCGACTTCATCACCCGGCACCCCAACATCGGCGCGGCGGTCAGCTTCCACACCCACAGCGGCGTCATCCTGCGGCCCATGGGCACGCAGAGCGACGACGACATGACGCCCGAAGACCTGTGGACCTACAAGCGGTTCTCCGAGTCCGGCGCCAGGCTCACCGGCTACCCGGCGATCAGCATCTGGCACGACTTCAAGTACCACCCCAAGCAGCACGTCACGGGCACCCAGGACTGGATCTACGAACACCTGGGGGCGCTCTTCTGGACGGTGGAGATCTGGGCGCCGAACAAGGAGGCCGGCATCACCGACTACAAGTGGATCGACTGGTACCGCGACCACCCGCCCGAAGACGACGTCAAGCTGCTGAAGTGGAGCGACACGCAATGCCAGGGCCAGGCCCACGTCGACTGGTACCCCTACCGGCACGCGCAGCTGGGCATGGTCGAGCTCGGCGGCTGGGACAAGATGAACTTCTGGCGCAATCCGCCGCCGCACCTGCGCGAACGCGAGGCGGCGCGCTTCCCGGCGTGGCTGATGCAGATCGGCCTGTCGCTGCCCCGGCTGGAGGTGCTGCGTGCCGAGGTGCGGGCGCTGGGCCCAGACACCTGGCGCGTGCGCTTTGCCGTGGCCAACAGCGGCTATCTCCCAGCGTACGTGAGCAAGCGCGCGCTGGAACGCAAGATCGCGCGTGGCACGGTGTTTCGTATCCATCTTCCGCCAGGAGTGAGCCTGGTGAGTGGCCTCGAGCGCGTGATCGGCGCCCACCTCGAAGGGCACGGCCCCAAGACCACGCTGCACGCCTTCCTGCCCCACCGCGACATCACGGCTGACCGCGCGGTGGTCGAGTGGGTGGTGCGCGGCGTCCGCGGCACGGCGCTGGCCCTGTCGGCCACCGCCGACCGCGCTGGCACGGTGCGCACCGAAGTCACGCTCGATTGAAGGCGGAGCAAGGCACCCCGGGCAGGGGCGAGAGACCGGACGACGACTTCTCGACGCTGTTCAACTTCCTGCCCATCGGCGCGTACCGCTCGTCGCCACAGGGCACGCAACTGCGTGCCAACCCGGCGCTGGCGCGGCTGAACGGCTTTGCCGATGAAGCTGAACAGCTGGCGGCGGTGCGCGACATTGCCGGCAGCTGGTATGTCGACCCCACGCGCCGACAGAGCTTTGCACAGGCGATGGAGCGCGACGGCAAGGTGGTGGCCTTCGAATCCGAGGTGGTCCGCTACAAATCGCGCGAACCCATCTGGATCAGCGAGAACGCCCACGTCGTGCGTGATGACCAGGGTGCCGTTCTGTACTACGAAGGCACGGTCGAGGAAATCACCGACCGCGTGCACGAGCGCCTGGCCCTGCAGCAAAGCCGCGAGCAGCTGCGCCAGATCATGGAACTGCTTCCAGGCATGGTCTACCGCGTCGAGGTGCTGCCGGACGACCAGCGCCGCGCCACTTATGCCAGCCCCGGCATACGGGCCCTGCTCGGCGTGGAGCCCGAGGAGTTGCTCGCCGACAGCGGGCTGATGATTCGCATGCGCCACCCCGACGACCAGGCCCGCGTGGCAGCTGAATCCCGCCGTGCGACCGAGCAAGGGGAACTGCTGGAGACCGAACTGCGCATGCAACTGCGCGACGGGCGGACGAAGTGGATCCAGGTCATCAGTGCCCCCGCGCCCGCCGAGCCGGGGGGCAGCGCGCGCGTGGGCATCGTGCTGGACATCAGCGCGCGCAAGCAGGCCGAGCAGGCGCTGCGCGAGCAGGGCGAACTGTGGAAGCGCGCGCTGGACAGCAGCGGCGACGGCGTCTGGGACTGGCGCATCGGCGCCGGCGTGGAGACCTATTCGCGCTCGTTGATGGCGCTCTATGGTTACGCCGCCGGTGAACTCGGCAGGCACCCGGACGACCTCGACGCCATCACCCACCCCGACGATGTCGCGGCCATGCGGCAAGCCCGTCAGGCCCACCGGGACGGGCTGACGCCGCGCTACGTCAATGAGCACCGCATCCGCTGCAAGGACGGCGGCTGGAAGTGGATTCTTTCGCGCGGCATCGTCATGGCGCGCGACGAGGCGGGCACTGCGCTGCGCATGATCGGCACGCACACCGACATCACCGAACGCAAGCGAGCCGACGAGCTGCGCCACGAACGCGACCGCGCCGCTGCGGCCGACCTGGCCAAGTCGCAATTTCTCTCGCGCGTCAGCCACGAGCTGCGCACGCCGCTGAACGCCGTCCTGGGGTTCTCGCAACTGCTGGAGATCGACGAGGAAATCGGCCCGCGCCAACGGCACTGGGTGCGCCAGGTGCTGCACAGCGGGCGCCACTTGCTGGGGTTGATGGACGACGTCCTGGACCTGTCCAGCGCGCAGACGGGGCAGTTGTCCATGAACATCCAGGCGCAGGCCCTGCGGCCGGTGGTGGAGGAGGCCTGCGCGATGTTCGACCTGCCCGCCCGGGAAGCGGGGGTGAGCCTGGTCGACGAGGTGCCGCACGGAGACGACCTGGCCGTTCGGGCCGACCGCATGCGACTCAAGCAGGTGCTGAGCAACCTGCTCTCCAACGCCATCAAGTACAACCGCCCCGGCGGCTGGGTGCGCATCGGCGCGCAGCGCGATGGCGATCGACTCGCCATCACCGTGGCAGACAACGGCCCCGGCCTGACGCCTGAGCAACAAGTGCGCCTGTTCCAGCCCTTCGAACGCCTGGGCGCCCAGCGCGGCAGCGTGGCCGGCACCGGCCTGGGCTTGGCCCTGGCCCGCCAACTGGCCGAGGCCATGGGCGGCTCGATCACCGTGCACAGCACGGCGGGCGCGGGGGCCGCGTTCGAGTTGAGGTTGCCGGCGGGTTGAGGCGGGCGGGCCTCAGCGCCGCTCGAACCTGAACACCGCCATGCTGGCCCGCAGGTTGGGCCAGCGCCGCACCACGGCGCCGGCTTGCAGGCCGAAGCTGTCGGTCACGGCCAGGCCGGTCTTGCGCGCCAGCACCTCGAAGTCGGCGTAGGTGCCCACGCGCAGGTTGGGCGTGTCGTACCACTGGTAGGGCAGCGCGCGCGTCACCGGCATGCGCCCGGCCAGCACGTGCAGGCGGTTGGCCCAGTGCGCGAAGTTGGGGAAGCTGACGATGCCGATGCGGCCCACGCGCGCTGTTTCGCGCAGCATGTGTTCGGTGCGGCGCAGGTGCTGCAGGGTGTCGAGCTGCAGCACCACGTCGAAGCTTCCGTCGTCGAACAGCGCCAGGCCGTCTTCGAGATTGAGCTGGATGACATTCACGCCGCGCTGCACGCACGCCTGCACGTTGGCATCGTCGAACTCGATGCCGTAGCCGCTGCAGCCTTTGTGCTGGCGCAGGTGCGCGAGCAGCTCGCCGTTGCCGCAACCCAGGTCGAGCACGCGCGAACCGGCTGGCACCAGACCGGCGATGATTTCGAGATCCCCTCGCTCGCTCATTGGGCCCCCTGGACGCCTGCGGCGTCTTCCCCCCGGGGGGGAGCGTTCGGCTTGGGGCGGCCCGGCGCCGAACAGTCCACGGCAACGCGCTCGAAGTAGGCTCGCATGACACCGTGGTACCTGGGGTCGTCGAGCAAGAAGGCGTCGTGGCCGTGCGGGGCGTCGATTTCGGCATAGCTCACGTCGATGCGGTTGTCGACCAGCGCCTTGACGATCTCGCGCGAACGTTCGGGCGAGAAGCGCCAGTCGGTGGTGAAGCTCACCAGCAGAAACTTCTGCGCCTGCGCCATGGCAAAGGCCTGCGCCAGGTCGCCACCGTGCTCGCGCGCCGGGTCGAAATAGTCCAGCGCGCGGGTGATGAGCAAGTAGGTGTTGGCATCGAAGTACTCGCTGAACTTGTCGCCCTGGTGGCGCAGGTAGCTTTCGACCTGGAACTCGATGTCCTGGGTGCTGTAGCTCAGCTCGGTCTGGCGCATCTCGCGGCCGAACCTGGCTTCCATCGCGTCGCCCGCCAGGTAGGTGATGTGGCCGATCATGCGGGCCACTCGCAGGCCGCGTTTGGGCACCACGCCGTGGGCATGGAAGTGGCCGCCGTGGAAGTCGGGGTCGGTGACGATGGCGCGCCGCGCGACCTCGTTGAAGGCGATGTTCTGCGCTGACAGGTTGGGCGCCGTGGCCACGGCCACGCAATGGCCCACGGCCTGCGGGTGGCGCAGCGCCCAGGCCAGGGCCTGCATGCCGCCCAGGCTGCCCCCCAGCACGGCAGCGAGTCGCGTGATTCCCAAGCGCGTCATCAGACGGGCCTGGGCATCGACCCAGTCTTCCACCGTCATCACCGGAAAGTCGGCGCCGTAGACACGGCCCGTGGCGGGGTTGACATGCATCGGCCCGGTGGAGCCAAAACACGAACCCGGGTTGTTGACGCCGATGACGAAGAAACGGTTCGTGTCGAGCGGCTTGCCCGGGCCCACCAGGTTGTCCCACCAGCCCAGGCTGCCGTCGGGCGCCGTGCCGGCCACATGGTGGCTGGCGTTCAGCGCATGGCACACCAGCACGGCGTTGCTGGCTTGGGCGTTCAGCGTGCCGTAGGTCTCGTAGCGCAAGGTGTAGTCGGCCAGCACGGCACCGCTGCGCAAGGGCAGTGGCTCGGCGAAATGCATGTGCTGGGGTGTGACCGAACCGATCGAAGGCATCAAGGAATTATGCTGGGGCCATGGCACAAGACTCATCCTGGTTCGACGGCTTCGAGGCGCATGACTTTGAGCTCGATGGCGCGCGCATCCATGCCCGCATCGGCGGCACCGCGGGCACGCCGGCCCTGCTGCTGCTGCACGGTTTCCCGCAGACGCATGTGATGTGGCAGCGGGTGGCGCAGCCACTGGCGCCGCACTTCACGCTGGTCCTGGCCGACCTGCGAGGCTATGGCGATTCAGCCAAGCCGGCGGGCCTGCCGGACCACGCCAACTACAGCAAGCGCGCCATGGCGCAGGACCTGGCCGGCCTGATGCAACAGCTGGGCCACAGCCGCTACGGCGTCTGCGGCCACGACCGCGGCGGCCGCGTGGCGCACCGGCTGGCGCTGGACCACCCGGCAGCCGTCACCCGCCTGGCCGTGATCGACATCGCGCCCACGCTGGACATGTACGACGCCACCGACATGCGCTTCGCCAGCGCCTATTACCACTGGTTCCATCTGATCCAGCCGTCGCCGTTGCCCGAGCAGATGATCGAGGGTTGCTGGAAAGAGTATCTACATACGAAGCTGGGCCGTTGGGGCGGGACAGGGATGGGCCACCTGGAGCCTCAGGCCCTGACCGAATACGAACGCTGCTTCGCCCGTCCGGAGACGGTCCACGCGATGTGCGAGGACTACCGCGCCAGTGCCGGCATCGACCTCGAGCACGACCGCGCCTCGCGCGTCGCGGGCGAGAAGATCGCCTGCGACATGCTCGTCCTGTGGGGCCAACGCGGCGTGGTGAACGCGCTCTTCGACCCGCTGGCGCTGTGGCGCGCGCAGTGCGCCGGCGCCGTGCACGGCGAGTGCCTGCCCGCAGGGCACTACATCCCCGAAGAGCTGCCCGGCCCCACGGCGCAGAAGCTCCTGGCGTTCTTCAAGGTCTGAACAGCGCCGCCTTCGCGGGGCAGATCGGACCGTCGGCGCGGCAGGCCGTGGCTAGCATGGTGCGACTCAAGGTCGCCCTGGGAGGGTCCGTCCATGCATGCCTGGCTGAACCGCATCGACGCGCACTTCCCCGTGCGCTACACCGCCTGGATGGCCAGTGCCGTCGGCCTGCTGCTGTTCAGCTTCACCTGGGTCGCCTTCGGCATGGGTGCCCTCGGGGCGCTGGTGTGCCTGTTCCTGGTCGGCCTGGGCTGGCGCGACACGCACCAGACGCGCCATGCCGTGCTGCGCAACTACCCGGTCATCGGCCACATGCGCTTCCTGCTGGAGTTCGTGCGCATCGAGGTGCGGCAGTACTTCATCGAGAGCGACACCGAGGCCAACCCGTTTTCGCGCACCCAGCGCTCGCTGGTCTACCAGCGCGCCAAGGGCGATTCGGACAAGCGGCCCTTCGGCACCCAGCTCGACGTGCATGCCAGCGGCTACGAGTGGATCAACCATTCCATGGCACCGACGGCACTGCTGACGCACGACTTCCGCGTCAGCATTGGCGGGGGCGGCACGTCGTGCACCCAGCCCTACGAGGCCAGCCTGTTCAACATCTCGGCGATGAGCTTCGGGGCGCTGTCGGCCAACGCCATCCTGGCGCTCAACGGCGGCGCGAAGAAGGGCGGCTTTGCGCACGACACGGGCGAAGGCTCGATCAGCCAGCACCACCGCGTGCATGGCGGCGACCTGATCTGGGAGATCGGCAGCGGCTACTTCGGCTGCCGCAACGACGACGGCAGCTTCAACGAAAGCAAGTTCGCGCACAACGCCTGCGACCCGCAGGTGAAGATGATCGAGCTCAAGCTCAGCCAGGGCGCCAAGCCCGGCCATGGCGGCGTGCTGCCGGGGCCGAAGGTGACGGCCGAGATCGCCGTCGCCCGCGGGGTGCCGGTGGGCGAAGACTGTGTGAGCCCGGCCCGCCACAGCGCCTTCGACACGCCTTTGGAGATGATGCATTTCATCGAGCGGCTGCGCATGCTGTCGGGGGGCAAGCCGACCGGTTTCAAGTTCTGCGTCGGCCACCCCTGGGAATGGTTTGCGCTGGCCAAGGCGATGCTGGAAACGGGCATCGTGCCGGACTTCATCGTCATCGACGGTGCCGAGGGCGGCACCGGCGCGGCGCCGCTGGAGTTCACCGACCACGTCGGCGCGCCTCTGCAGGAAGGCCTGCTGCTGGTGCACAACACGCTCACCGGCCTGAACCTGCGCCACCGCGTGAAGATCGGCTGTGCCGGCAAGGTGATCGGCGCCTTCGACATCGCGCGCAACATCGCGCTCGGCGCCGACTGGTGCAACTCGGCGCGCGGTTTCATGTTCGCGCTGGGCTGCCTGCAGGCGCAGACCTGCCACACCGGCGCCTGCCCGACGGGGGTGACCACGCAGGACCCGCAACGCCAGAAAGCGCTGTTCGTGCCCGACAAGACCGAGCGTGTCTATCGCTTCCACCAGAACACGCTGATGGCCCTGAAGGAACTGGTGCAGGCCGCGGGTCTGGCGCACCCGGGCGAGATCACGGCCTCGCACATCGTGCGGCGCGGCGCGAACCACGAGGTCAAGCTGCTGGCGCACCAGCTGCAATTCATCGCGCCGGGCTCGCTGTGCGCGGCCATCGCCGGCCGTGCCGAGTGGCCGCACCGCGTATTCAGCCTGTACTGGCCGCTGGCACGCAGCGACAGCTTCCAGCCCGCCAACGTGGGGCGCGGCACCCAGCCGCCGGCCCCACAGGTCGAGGCCGAGGCCGAGACTGAGGCCGTGACCGCCTGAAGCGGTGGGTCAGGCCGGGACCGAACCCCGCCGATCGGTCACGCCGCGGGCGGCGCCGAATCGATGAAACTGGGCCGCACCGCGAGCTTGTCGTTCAGCTTGTGCAGGTTGGGGTGGCGGACACGCCAGTCGATCGCCGGAAAACGGAAGTCCAGATAGGCCAGCGCGCAGCCGACCGACACGTCGGCCAGCGTGAAGAGGTTGCCTGCGCAGTAGGGCTTGTCGCCCAGGCCCTGGCCCATGGCCTGAAGCGCAGCATCGACACGGCTCATCTGGCGGTCTATCCAGGCCTGCGAGCGCTGCTCGGGCGCACGGCCGGCCCAGTGCGCTTCCAGGCGCGCCAGGATGCTGGCGTCCAGCAGGCCATCGGCCAGCGCTTCCCAGGTGCGCACCTCGATGCGCTCGCGGCCCATCGGCGGGATCAGCTTGCCCACGGGGGACAAGGTGTCCAGGTACTCGACGATGACGCGCGAGTCGAACACCGCCTCGCCGCCTTCCATCACCAGGCAGGGCACCTTGCCCAGCGGGTTGTTCTTGAGCATGGCGTCGGAGCCCCACACGTCCTCGAGCACGAGTTGGAAGTCGAGCTTTTTCTCTGCCATCACCACGCGCACCTTGCGCACGTACGGGCTGGTCAGTGAACCAATGAGTTTCATGGGGGGTTTTTGACTTCGCTTCATTGCTGCGAAATGATTCTAGCCAGCCGGGCCCTGCGCGGCCCCGGGCGGCTGTCGTGTGAAGTCCACGCAAGGCGGCCGCCCCGGCAGGCTCAGATTTGCCGCCGCCGGCGCCATGCGCGACAGCACCTCGCCACCGCGCACCACCAGCAGGCGCTGGGCGCGCAGGCGCAGCGCTTCTTCGGGCGAGCGGGCCTGCAGCAGCACGAAGTCGGCGCGGCAACCGGGCTCCAGGCCGTAGCCCTGCAGCCCCAGGATGCGTGCGCCGTTCACGGTCACCGCGTCGAAGCACTGGCGCTGGCCTTGCAGCGAGGTCATCTGTGCTACGTGCAGGCCCATGGCGGCCACCTCCAGCATGTCGGCCGAGCCCAGCGAATACCAGGGGTCGAGCACACAGTCGTGCCCGAAGGCGACGTTGACACCGGCGGCCAGCAACTCGGGCACGCGGGTCATGCCGCGCCGCCGGGGATAGCCGTCGTGGCGGCCCTGCAGGGTGATGTTGATCAGCGGGTTGGCGACGGCGTGCACGCCGGCCTCGGCGATCAAGGGCAGCAGCTTGCTGACGTAATGGTTGTCCATGGAGTGCATGGAGCTCAGGTGCGATCCCGTCACCCGGCCCTGCAGGCCCAGGCGCTGCGACTGGAAGGCCAGGGTCTCGATGTGGCGCGACAGAGGGTCGTCGGTCTCGTCGCAGTGCATGTCCACGCGCAGGCCGCGCTCGGCGGCCAGTTCGCAAAGCTGCCGCACGCTGTCTGCACCCTCTGCCGTGGTGCGTTCGAAGTGCGGGATGCCGCCCACCACCTCGACCCCCAGGTCCAGCGCCCGCACCAGGTTGGCCCAGGCGCCGGGCGAGCGCAGCACGCCGTCCTGCGGGAAGGCCACCAGTTGCAAGTCCAGGTAGGGCGCGACCTGGCGCTTGACCTCCAGCAGGGCGCGCACGGCCAGCAGCCGTTCGTCGCAGACGTCGACATGCGAACGAATCGCCAGCAGGCCGCGCGCCACCGCCCAATCGCAGTACTGCAGCGCGCGTTCGAGCACGGCCTGCTCGGTCAGCAGGGGCTTGAGTTCGCCCCACAGCGCGATGCCCTCCAGCAGGGTGCCGCTGGCGTTCACCCGCGGCAGGCCGTGGCTGAGCGCGGCGTCCAGATGGAAGTGCGCGTCGACGAAGGGCGGGCTGAGCAGCCATCCTGCGGCGTCCACCGTCTGCGCGTCCGTCGGCGCTGGCAGCGCCAGGCCGACCGCTGCGATGCGGCCGTCCAGCGCCAGCAGGTCCATGCCGGTCCGGCCGTCGGGCAGCGTGGCCCGGCGAATCAACAGGGGAGCAGGCATGGCGGGGCCTCGGTCGGGTCAGGGGCGGGCTAACGCAGCGCCGGGCTGGGCGGCTGCAGGTGGGCAGGATAAGGCCGCCCGGCCGCCGGTTTCAGGGGGTCGGCAGGACTTCACGGCGGCTGCCTTCCCGGTCCCGGCGAACCCGCTTGTCAGCCCCGGCCAACAGGAGCACACTGAACCCGTCGGCGCCCCCTGGGCGCGGCGCTCACACCCCCCGCGGTTCTCCTCCCCACCCCCCACCCCCAGCCCGTTCCTGTGCCCTTGGCGCAATGATTCTCCCGTCGCCGGCCCGCGTTTGGCCGGCTTGTCTCCCACCCTCGCAAAGGAGGTTTCGATGAACTTGACGATCAGCGGACATCATGTGGAAGTTTCACCGGCCCTGAGAGAGTACGTACTCACCAAGCTGGACCGCGTCACGCGGCATTTCGATCAGGTGGTGGATGTCAGTGTGCTGCTCAGCGTCGAGAAATTGAAGGAGAAGGAGCGAAGGCAGAAGGCCGAGGTCACCTTGCACGTCAAGGGCCGAGACATCTTCGTCGAGCAGGCCAACGAGGACATGTACGCCGCCATCGACCAGCTGATGGACAAGCTGGACCGCCAGGTGCTGCGCCACAAGGACCGCCTGCAGGACCACCACCACACGGCACCCAAGCGGCTGGACGTCGGCGCCGGTTGACCCGGCGCAGCGCGCCACCGTCAGTCAGGGGCCCGCGGGGCCCCTTTCTCCTGGTTCGGCAAGCGCTGTTGCTGCAATGCCGCAAATGTCCGTAAACCCACCTGTTTCAGGGGCACGGCCCCACCCAAGCCGGGCAGGTGCGTTGCTATCATCGGCGGCTCTGTAACACTTGCGTTATCCCGCTGCCTTCACGGTGTCAGCACGGACGCGCACGGGAAGTGGGTCTGATGAACCGTCTCGCCGCCATCCTGCCGGCCAGCAACGTGCTGGTGAATGTGGATGCGACCAGCAAGAAGCGCGTGTTCGAACATGCGGGGCTGCTGTTCGAGAACCAGCACGCCATCGCCCGCGGCATCGTCACCGACAACCTCTTCGCCCGCGAACGCCTGGGCTCCACCGGGCTGGGCCACGCGGTGGCCATCCCGCACGGCCGCATCAAGGGCTTGAAGAACCCGCTGGCCGCCGTGCTGCGCGTGCAGCAGCCGATCCCCTTCGACGCGCCCGACGACGAGCCCGTGGCGCTGCTGATCTTCCTGCTGGTGCCCGAGGCCGCCACCCAGCGCCATCTGGAGATCCTGTCCGAGATTGCCGAGATGCTGTCCGACCGCGACCTGCGCGAGCGCCTGAAGTCCGAGCCTGACGCCGCCGGCGTGCACAAACTCATCGCCGATTGGGAACCGCTGAAGTCGGTGGCGTGAACAAGGCCCCAGGACGCTTCGCGTCGCCCGCCAGGGGGAGCACCGGGCCTCGGGGCGGCATGAATGACTGCCCCGAGACGCTTCGCGTCGCCCCCCAAGGGGAGAGCCGTGCCTTGAGACGGCCCGGCGGCCCGGCGGCCCGTCCTGTCGTCTCGCGATGAAGCCCTCGTCGATGAGCGCGGAAGCGCTGTTCGAAGCGCACCGCGAGTCCCTGCGCTGGGAATGGGTGGCCGGACACGCGCACCCGGAACGCCGCTTCGATGACGCGGCCGTGCGTGAGGCCCGGTCGGCAGCCGACCTCGTGGGGTACCTGAACTACATCCATCCCTACCGCGTGCAGATCGTCGGCCGGCGCGAGGTGGCGTACCTGCTGGACGCGTCGCCCGAGGACCAGGAACGCCGCATCTCGCGCATCGTGACGCTGGAGCCGCCGGTGCTCATCGTGGCCGACGCGCAGCAGCCGCCGGACCGCCTGGTGGCCATGTGCGACCGCGCCGAGATCCCGCTCTTCGTGACCAAGGAATCCGCCGGCCACGCCATCGACGTGGTGCGCGGCTACATCGGTCATCACTTCGCCGAGCGCACCACGCGCCACGGCGTGTTCATGGACATCCTGGGCCTGGGCGTGCTCATCACCGGCGAGTCCGGCCTGGGCAAGAGCGAACTCGGGCTGGAACTGATCTCGCGCGGCCACGGCCTGGTGGCCGACGACGCGGTCGACCTGTTCCGCGTCTCGCAGACCTCCCTGGAAGGCCGTTGCCCCGAACTGCTGCAGAACCTGCTCGAGGTGCGTGGCATCGGCCTGCTCGACATCAAGGCCATCTTTGGCGAGACCGCGGTGCGCCGCAAGATGCGCCTGAAGCTGATCGTGCACCTGGTGCGCAAGGAAACCATGGAGCGCGACTTCGAACGGTTGCCCTTCGAGCCGCTGTACGAGGAGATCCTCGGCCAGCCGGTGCGCAAGGTGGTGATTGCCGTGGACGCCGGCCGCAACCTGGCCGTGCTGGTGGAAGCCGCGGTGCGCAGCACGGTGCTGCAGTTGCGCGGCATCGACACGTACCAGGACTTCCTCAAGCGCCACCAGAAGGCCATCGAGGACGGTACCGACGACCGTTAGGGCGGCTGGGGCTGCTCGCCCGGCAAGACCGGCATGCGCGTGTGTCCGGGGTCGCAGCCCAGGCGGGTGATGTCCGCGGCCCGCTGCGGGTAGCGGGCCAGCAATTCGTCGCGCGCGCCGCCTTCGAACATCGCGCTGTGGAAAGCCGGCGCCAGCGTGCACCCGAACAGCGAATGGCGGCCACCGGCCACCATGTGACCGGCCTGCCAGCAGCCGGCCGGCACCACGAACTGCGCGCGCTGCCCGGCCGCGGCGGCGCTGCCCAGGATCACGTCCTCGCTGCGCCCGTCGGCGTGCAAGAGCACCAGGCGCAGCGGGTCGCCGCCGTAGAAGTGCCACACCTCGTCGACCGGCAGGCGGTGGAACAGCGACAGGCTCAGCGGCTCGTCGCAGTACAGGCCGACCATGGCCGACGACTCGCCCGCCGCGCCGCGGTAGGTGGCCGCGAACAGCGTGCCTTCGACCGGCAGCGGCCGCAGGCCATGCTGCGCCACCAGCGCCTGCACCTCGGGTGACATCGCGCCGCGACCCGTGCGGTTCAGACCGGCCGCAGGCCTTGCCAGACCGCGTCCAGCAGGCCCTGCGTGCGTTCGCTGGCCTGCGCGCTGGCCACAGCCCCGGCACCGCGCGGCTCGCGCGACAGCCGCACGAAGTGTTCGACCAGGGCCACGGTCTGCGGCTGCGGCGACGGGGTGTCCACCCATTCGAACGCCGAAGGATTCACGACGCCCGCGCGCTGGCTGAAGCCCACGGCATGGCCGGGCAGGGGCGGCGGCGCGCTGTGTGCCCAGTCGAGCACGAAGTCGTCGAGCGCGATGGCGCCGTGTTCGCCCAGCAGCTGCAGGTCCATGGTGAAAGCGCCGGTGTTGTAGC
>Ga0209181_10005254_pt1 | contig 18708 bp, 11 predicted proteins | sample MAT05_FD_187208 | JGI IMG/M metagenome (GOLD analysis project Ga0209181, IMG submission 187208) | Freshwater microbial communities from Lake Fryxell liftoff mats and glacier meltwater in Antarctica - MAT-05 (SPAdes) (version 2) | ecosystem: Environmental > Aquatic > Freshwater > Ice > Liftoff...
TGAACGAGGGGCAATAAACCGCATTTTCCGTCACTTCGACGGTCAAGCCAGTTAGTCGCGAGAAGATTGCCGTAAAAATCGTGGACAATTCGTGGACAATTCGTGGACAATTCGTGGACACTTTTAGGCCTGTTCAGGGCTGTACGGAGCTGTAACGAGCCGTACGGGTGTTTTTTGGGGATTAGCCGGGGAGGCTTATAAAACCTGCTCTCCCCGGAGTGGGGAGAGGTGGCTGGAGCCGGAATCGAACCGGCGACACGAGGATTTTCAGTCCTCTGCTCTACCAACTGAGCTATCCAGCCTTTCTCTTGCGAGGGCGGGAACAATGCCTTGATGACTTTTTTTGGCAAGCGGTTTTCCCATGAGAAAATCAAATAGGGGTGTGATTGGAAGTCGGTCCGGTGAAATCGAGAAGATAGGCGAAGTCAGGGGGGCGGAGCGCACTAGCGCGAGCTTCCAGCTTGCGCCACGAATCGCTGCCGATTGGAACAAGCCACTTGATCTCCGTGGCATGCGCAAGCTGAAGCATGCGCACCATTGGGCGGCTTCACCGTCGCTCTTTCTCCACCGCACCCACTTTTATTCACACCCCATCTATACAACGACCCAGACAGAATGAGTGTGATAGTGAGCCCGCTGCGTTCCGTTGTTGGATAAACCTGTTCGTCTCATTTCAATCAGATTGTAAAGCTGGCAATTTCCTGCGCCTATCCATTCATGTCCCATCATCTGGCCATCAGTCCGAGTGGTAGATTGTTTCTTCGTGAAACATCCTATAGGGAAAGTAATGAGGGGGTGGCAATTTCCGACATCAGCATGGATTTATTGGAGAAGGCTTTTCATAAAAGTGCCGCGCATGGGTTGCTGGCCCTGGCTTCCAGACGGAAGGAGCTACAGTCTTTGCCCGTAGAATATGCATTTTGGCGTGAGTTTGCGGATGTATTTCTCGCTGCGCTCTCTCATGTGCAGGAAGGGGATGATGGTGCGGCGGCTGTGCAGATCATGATGCCGGCTGAGCTTGGTTTTGATTTCACCCTGCGAATCCCAGCCATGCCTGGGGCGGAGTACGCTTCGCCAGACATGTTCTCCATGCTTTGGCAGGAAATGGAGGCTGTCGCCAATTTGGAATCCAAGGTCGCTGGAGGATTGCGGCAATGGCTCCAATCCATCAACCCCTCGCTTCAACTGTTGGGAAAAGTGACGTTTCATCTCGCAGAAAACAAACGATCTCCCGAAACGCCATTTGCATTCATGGCGACCTATACCCACCGGCTTTCTGCTCAGGAAAAGCCCGTGCATCTACCGCTGGCCCGTGCGCTACAGGAATACGCCGGTGCAAAAAATCAGGCAGCCTTGCGTTCGTTGCTGGAGCCTGTGCAGAAGGCGGCAGAGGCGAGTGCTTGGATGCGTGGTCAACTGGAAAGTAGGCGGATTTTTCAAGCCCAGGCCTGGACGCCTGCTCATGCCCATGCATTTTTGCGTGAAGTTGCGGGACTGGAGGCGGGTGGGATTACTGTGCGAATTCCGAACTGGTGGAAAAACAATCGTGGAACACGTCCGCAAATCAGCGTGAAGGTCGGGGATGCTCGAAACATCGGTTTTGGTGTGGAAAGTATGCTGGATTTTACCGTGGCGGCCACGCTGGACGGAGAGGTGCTCACCGAGGAGGAGTGGCAAACACTGATGAACGCGCAGAACGGCCTGGTTTCTCTACGGGGACAATGGGTGGAGGTGGATCACGAAAAACTTCAGACCGTGCTGGAACAGTGGAAAAGCGTGGAGGCGGAGGCGAAGGCCGGAGGTGTTTCTTTTCTCAAGGCCATGCGGATGATGTCGGGGGTTCCACTCGGAGGTGGAGAGGATGCGAGTGCCGCAGAGACTGCGGACTGGAGTGAGGTGATGGCTGGAGGCTGGCTCCATGAAACACTGGAGCAACTCCGGCAGCCCGACCGTATCCAGGATTTTGATCCCGGTGCGTATCTCAATGCGGAATTGCGTCCGTACCAGGCAACTGGCGTCAAGTGGCTCTGGCTTCTTCAGCGGCTCGGTCTTGGTGCCTGTCTGGCCGACGACATGGGACTGGGTAAAACCATTCAAGTCATTGCGCTGCTGCTTCAACTCAAACATCAAAAATACGAGTCACGGAAAAAAGGAGAGTCATCTGTCCGGCCCGCAGCATCACTGCTAATCGCACCCGCTTCACTGCTTGCCAACTGGAAGAACGAACTGGCGCGTTTTGCCCCGGAACTTCGTGTTGGTTTTCTTCATCCCTCTGAGTCTCCAGCTTCGCAATGGCGTGATGCAAAAGTAGGGAGGGAATTACTGGCAAACCACGACTTGCTGATTACCACGTATGGACAGGTCGTGCGACTCCACTGGCTGGCAGAGGAGGACTGGCGTCTCGTCATTCTCGATGAAGCGCAGGCGATTAAAAATCCAGGCGCAAGGCAGACCAAGGCCATTAAGCTGCTGCGGGCTTCCGCGCGCATCGCGTTAAGCGGAACCCCGGTGGAAAACCGTCTCGGCGATTTGTGGTCACTCTACGACTTCCTCAATCCGGGGTTGCTCGGCAGTGCGTGGGAATTCGGGAATTGTGTGAAAGTTCTCCAGTCGGGAGTCCCTCCCGACTTTAGTTCGCTGCGCCGCCTGATTCGTCCTTACCTGCTCCGTCGGATGAAGACCGACCGCAGTATCATCGCGGATCTTCCGGATAAAACGGAACTTACCGCGTGGTGTGCTTTAGCAAAAAATCAAGCAGCGCTTTATGAACAGAGTGTGCGCGAACTTGCGGAAAAGCTCGAAACTCTGAGTGGGTTGCAGCGCTGCAGCCTGGTTCTGGCTTTCCTCACCCGATTTAAACAAATCTGCAATCATCCGAGTCACTGGATGGGAGACGACGCGTATGCTCTTGAGCAGAGTGGAAAGTTCCAGCGTTTGGTGGAGCTTTGTGAGGAAATCGCCTCGCGTCAGGAGAAAGTGCTGATCTTCACCCAGTTTCGGGAAATGACCGGGCCTCTTGTGGCTCTGCTTGGTAATGTCTTCAGACGTCCGGGACTTCAACTGCATGGCGGAACGCCGATAAAAGAGCGTCAGAAGCTGGTCGTTGAATTCCAGCGTGACGATGGCCCGCCGTTCTTTGTCCTTTCACTCAGAGCGGGCGGCACCGGTCTCACACTCACCGCCGCCAGTCATGTGATTCACTTTGATCGTTGGTGGAATCCCGCCATTGAGAACCAGGCGACTGACCGTGCATTTCGTATCGGACAAAAGCGGAATGTGCTTGTCCATAAATTCGTCTGTCGTGGCACGATAGAGGAGCGTATTGACGCGCTGATTTCAGACAAGAAAGCACTTGCGGATTCACTCATAGGGGAGGGCGAAGGTGCGGAAAAACTGCTTACTGAAATGAGCAATGACGAACTTTTGCAGTTTGTTTCACTCGACCTGAAGTCTGCCAGCGGCGAATAAAGACGTTCATTCTCATCACTATGTCCCGATACTCCTCTTTTTATCCGCCTTATGTTCCTGTCGCTGAGCGTCGTCGCAAGGCTGAGGCAGCCGCTAAAAAACTGTGTAAAAATGGCCGCGTCATGTCGCCCGTACGGATCGAGGGCCGTGGAATTGCACAGACTTTCTGGGGTAAATCGTGGTGCGAGAACCTTGAGTCTTACAGCGATTACGCGAACCGGCTTCCGCGTGGACGCACCTACGCGCGCAATGGCTCTGTGATTGATCTGCAGATTAAGAACGGAGAAATCACAGCGCTGGTGCAGGGATCGGGACTTTATAAAATTACTATCGAGATAACACCGCTTGCGCCCCAACGCTGGAGCGCCTTGGCACAAGAGTGCGCGGGAAAAATCACCAACCTGCTTGACCTCCTTCAAGGCCGACTTTCCAAAGAGATTCTTGCCGACATGACCACTAAAGGCACAGGGCTCTTTCCTTCGCCAAAGGAGATTACGCTCGAGTGCTCCTGCCCGGATTCGGCGGGCATGTGCAAGCATATTGCCGCCACGCTTTATGGAGTGGGCCATCGGCTCGACAGCAAACCGGATTTATTTTTCACCCTGCGGAGAGTGGACATGCAGGATTTGATCACTGCGGCCAGCGCGAACTCCACCATGCCTCTCACACCGATCTCTGATGGCAATGTGATTGAAGATGGAAATCTCGCGGAAATCTTCGGAGTGGATATTGAGACCAGTAATTCTGGGAGCATCGCTGCCGACTCCTCTGCGGCAAAACCACTTTCACGTCAACGGTTGCCAAAGGCGAAAGCCGCTCCTAAAGCCGCTCCTAAAGCCGCTCCTAAAGCCGCTCCTGGAGGCAGTAGAAAGAAAAGTGTCGGGAAGCAGAAGGGCAAGCCCGCTCCAAAACCTCTCGCGAAAAACAGCAAGAAGCCGAAGCGCAAACCAACAAAACGACTCTGATAATAGAGAATTGGTATCACCCTAAAAACGGCAGTTTAACCCGTATTGCTCACACTTTTTGGTAGGTCGAAGCGTTCGGATTAATCCGGCGAAGCCGGAATTCACGGGATCGGGTGGGCGTCTCGCCCGCCGTCTTTGGCGTCTCGCCAAAGACTCCCCTATAATGCGGAGCATCACTTCGATGGAAAGGCGGTTGGTCGCAAACAGCTTCCTTCTACAGCAACAATTAGGATAGATTTTGTGCGGAACATGCCTGTCTGCAACGTCTGGAACTGCTCGGGCAAGATGCCCCTCGCAGGCGGGCGGGACGCCACACCCTACCCGCGAGCGTCGGCTTCGCCGTCGCGTTTACACCCTGTCTGCTTTTTACAGAGACTGTGAGAAATACGGGTTAAGGGGTGTTTTTGTTGGCGTTTTTACAGAGAAAATACACACCTGCGGAGCAGTTGTATTGGCTCACCCCCAGAGCCCCTTGGTTTTCTCTGATAGTGAAGCTCAACTGCGGTTTTTAGGATCACAGATATGAACCGTCGCTCCCATACCCCGAAAAGCAGGAGCATTTCCCGCAATTCAGCCAATCCACCTTTCATCACACCTGCGGCTTACTGCAATGTAACTTTGAGACGCAGCGCTCCGACGGTGTTAGAGGCGGGAAGGTAGGCTTTACGGGTCATGAGCGTGCCTGCTTGGTTGACGAGCACATCCTGTCCGCTGAACGGGCTCCAATTGATCAGGTTGGTCGAGACTTCCAGTGCATAAGTGATACCGGTGCGGCTGATGTCGCGCTGATACTGGTAACTGAGCACGGGGATGCCGCCCACGATCGCATGCGTCGCGATTGGATATTGCGCGGAGCTTTTGTCGGATAAACGCGGGTTCATGTTGAAGGCGAACTCAAAGACGTTCAGAACGCCGTCGTTGTCCGTGTCGTCGGTAGGGTCAGCCATGCCGCCGCTGATTTCGCCGCTGGTAAAAAGCGATGCCTGCCAGGTGGCGTAATTGAGACTGCTGCCGGTGTTGGTGCCGATTTGCAACGACCAGCCAGTGAGGCTACCAACGTCGCCTGTGCCGTCGTCGTAAACGAAAAGCTGCCACGTGCCATTGGGGTTTGTGCCGTAGAGTCCTGCGAGCGTAGTGAGCGGAGCACCAGCGGGGGCGGGTCCGGGAAGCACATCGCCAGAGGTGATATTAGTAGGCTTGTAACGGGCGGTGTGAAGCGGAGGAGTCGCATCCAGCAAGCTCGTGGGTGCGAGATCGTCGAAGACAACCGTCCGCGCAGTCATGCCCGGCAGGCCACCTCCTGCATCCGACATGAGCATGACGCTCTGCCCATTCGGGGCGACGAGCAGAATATCGAGATCATCAGGAAAGGTGTGTGTAAGACCGTTGAGGGTGACAGTGAGGCGACTGAGCTCACCATTGAAGCCGGCTGCCGTGATGGTGGATGGATAAACGCTGGCGATGCCATCGGGGATACTGATCGCCGTGTTATTAGCTATAGAGCTTGGTTCCGTGCGGTAGGCAACGATGGACCAGTTATCGATGAGGAGCTGATTATCCCCAGGATTGAGGGCATCTTGCGCGCTCCAGTAGGTGGTGACGTCACCCAAGGTGAGCGATTTTCCGCCCGCGTGGAAAGTGCGCGGAGCGAAGAGCTGCACGCCGCCGAGCGATACCGTCCAGGTGTTGGTCGTGAAATTAATCTCCACGTCGAGGTGCGCGTGAACATCATTCACGAAGACCGAGCCTGCAGCCACGGCGGCGGTGCTGTCGCTAACAAAAACCCCCAGAGAATTGTTATCGAAGATGACGCCCGCAAGATATTCGCCATCCGAATTATAAACCTGAAATCCAAAGTCGTCGTATTTTCCATTGGTGGAATCGACGATCTTGAACTCCGCGCTGAAGCGCACGAGCGGGGTGCCTGATGCGAGCGGACTGTAGTTTACCGGACGCCAGAAAAATGCGGTAGTCTCGGTGAATGGAAGACTGCCGACATACATGGACTGACCTTGCCCGGTGAATGTGCTGTTGATGCCGTGCGGTCCGGGGGCAGGCTGTCCCTCCCAGCCATCCTGTCCGACGATCGTCCCGGCACCTGGGCTGAACGCACTGAAATCCGTCTGATAAAGCACTACCCCGCCCGATGGGCTGACCGAAATGCTCAAGGTCGCGTTGCCAGGGCCAGTGGCGTTGGTTGCACTGATGGTGGTGTTGAATTCACCGGTGGTGGTCGGAATGCCGGAAATGACGCCCGTGCCGGTATCGATGGAAAGCCCGCCTGGCAGACCGGTTGCATTGTAGCTTGTAGGCGTATTGGTGGCGGTGATCGTGTAGCTGAATGGCAGACCAACCGTGCCCGCCGCGCTGGCCGGACCAGTGAGGACTGGCGGTTGCAGCGTTTCAGCGCCGTAAGCACCTGCGAGGGTGATCGCGCCGTTGTTGCCGCCGTAGCCGTCCACCACGATTTGATACACCGTGCCTGAGACTGCCGTGAATGTGAGTGTACTGGTGAAAACGCCCGGCCCGGCGTCGTCATTACTGGCGATCTGAGTGAGGGACGAGACGGTGTTGCCGGTATAAACGCTCATTAACGTGTCAAAGGCGCTCCCTGTCGTATTGATACTAAAAGCGCCGTTTGCCGTCGCCGTCCATGTCCACCAAGCGGAGCGTCCGCCGACATTGCCTGCATGCACGGGCTCATTGAGTTCCTTGCTGTAGCCCGAGTTCGCACCAGTGACGCCAAACGATGCGCCGCTGAGAACCGTGCGGTTTACAAACGCGTCGTTGTTAATCCCGGAGTCGTTGTCGGCGATGGTCACCGTTGCAACAGCGCGTCCACCCGGTGCATAGCCTGCGGCGTCGCCTTCGGGATTGTAGCCCGCGCCTGGCAGAATCGCCATGATGACGGTTTCGTCGCCTTCGATATCGGCATCATCAACCGGTATGACGTTGATGTTTAACTGCGTGACACCCACGCCCATGACCTGAGTGGTGGCAATGGAGGTGTAATCCGCCCCATCCGTCGCGGTGCCGGAGAGTGCGAGATTGATGGTAAGACTCGCGCTGGTGTCGCCGGTGCGCCCGATTTGGAAGCGTCCCGTGTCGCCACTGCCTTCCTTGGCGGTGGCATCCGTGGCGACGACCGTGACGATAGGCAGCGGGATGGGATCGCCCGTGCGGCCGAGCGTGATATTTCCCGATGCGCCACCAAAGCCGTCCACGACGATGCGATAGGTCGTTCCGCTGACTGCGCTGAAGGTCACCGAGCTTGCAGTATTACTCCCCGGGGCGATGTCGTCGTTATTCGCGATAAGCGTCAACACATTGACCGCGCTCCCGGTGTAAACGGCGAGTAGCGTATTGAAATTACTACCGACCGTGGAAAGCGTGACTGTGCCGGTGAAGGACGGCGTCCAATTCCACCAGACGGAGGTGCCGCCTGCATTGCCGGCGTGATTAGGCTCCCCGGACTCCTTGGTGGTGCTGACGTTTGTGCCGGTGGTGGTTGCCACAGACATAATCGCCCCATTGCTGAAGAGATCGTTGCCGACAGTCGTGTCGTTATCGAAAACAGTGACCGCTGCCAAAGATGGCGCACCCACGGTGTAGGCAGAGTTGGATTGAATCGTGGCGATTACCGTTTCGTTTCCTTCGATCAGGGCGTCGTCAATCGGCGTCACACTGATCGTGCCGCTCGCTGCACCGACTGGCAGAGTGAAGGCGGTCGCGATGGTTCCGTAATCAATGGCATTGGTCGAGGTGCCGGAGATGGCGAGATTCACGGTGAGCGCGGATGTCGTCGCGCCGGTGCGGCTGATGGTGAAAGTTCCGGTGTCTGCACTGCCTTCCGTGGCGTCGGTATCCGTGGCGACAATGGTAATCGTGCCGAGCTGTGCGGGATCGGGCGTGCGACTGAGCGCGATATTTCCCGAGACGCCGTCGTAGCCGTCTATGGCGATTTGATAAACCGTGCCGTTCACTGCGGAGAACGTGACTTTACTGGTGCGGTTTGAACCGGTGTCGTCGTCCTGGCCGATGAGCGAAAGGGCGTTCACGGCGCTGCCGGTGTAAATACCCATGGTGGTGTCGAAGGAGCTGCCTTCGCTGGAGAATGTCACGCTGCCGTTGAAGGTTGCTATCCATGTCCACCAGACGGATTTCCCGCCGACATTTCCGGCGTGATTGGGCTCGCCGACTTCCTTGGTAGCGGTCGTGTTATTGCCGCTGGTGTTATTGGTCGTGAGTGCGAGACGTCCTGCGAAAGCGTCGTTTCCTGTCGCGACATCGTCATCTGCAATCGTGACAGTCGCGGTCGCTGGACTGCCGACGGTATAACTGCCGGCTGCAAGCGAGAGGATGATGTTTTCGCTGCCCTCCACGAGGGTGTCGTTCACGGGGGTGATATTGATTACCTCGGTGGTTGCGCCAGCGGCGATATTCACGGAACCGCTGAGAAAAGCGTAGTCGGTGGTGTTAGTCGCGCTGCCTGCGATGGTGTAATTTACCGTAAGCGCAGACGCGGTGCTCCCAGAGCGGGTGACGATGAATTGCCCCGGATTGTTATTTTCACCAGCAGAGGCATCGCTCACCTGCAAGGTCACGACGGTGGGTTGATCGTTGTCGAGAAGGTTGATGCTGCCGCTATTGGGTGTGCCGAGCGTGTAGCTGGCGTTTGCAGACAGGGTGAGGGAAATGGTCTCGGTGCTTTCCGTGGCGAGATCATCAATCGGAGTGACCGTGACCGTCGCCGTCGTGGAGCCCGCCAGGATGGTGACGCTTCCGCTGAGTGTCGTGTAATCGCTACCTGCGGTTGCGGAGCCGCCGACGGTGTAGGCGACGGTGAGCGCAACGGCGGTGGAGCCGGAACGTGTGATAGTGAAGACGCCCGTATCGCTGGGTTCACTGGCGCTGTTATCAGTCGCGGCAGCAGTGATGACAGGGAGCGCGACATCATTGTCGGCAATCGTCAATATAACGCTGCTCGGTGCGGCCAGCGTGCCACCCACGCCAGGACTGCTGAGTGTGAGATTGATCGTTTCATCCGTCTCAACGATGGCGTCATTGGTGATCGGCACATTGAAAGTGACCGTGTCCTGGCCGTCGCCAAATGTTGCGGTGCCGGAAGTCGCCGTGTAATCGCTGCCCGCAGTCGCGCTCCCATTGCTGGTCGCGTAGTTCACGGTAACGACCGAGCGGATATTGCCGGAGCGCGTGATCGAGACCGTGGCGTTTGCCGTGCCTTCTGCGACGGAGTAGCTGCCCTGAGTAAAGCGAATCGTGCTGCCGGTTCCGGGCGGATCCACCTTTGCCCACCAGGTGGACCAGTGATTACCGGTGGCGGCGTATTCCTGCACCGTCCAAAATGCGGTGTCATCCACGGGATCTACGCAGGTGGAGCTGTAATCACCCCAACGATTGCGCGAACCACCGAATGTCTTGAAGTAATTGGCTTCACCGGCCTTGTAAATATGAGCGGCGCGCATGGTTCCGGCCGAGTCGGTGGAGGCGCGGAACGCATAACCTGCGCTACCAAATGTCCCCGAGGAAAAACGCGAAAAACCAAGGAGCACGTCGTTGTTGCGATTTACCGCAATGGAAGGAAATGCGTAATGAAAAGTGCCGCTGACATCCTCGATGCGACCGAATTGCTGGGTGACGGCCGATGGGCTGATCTGCCACCACTGCACGAAGCCGCGCAACGATCCGCCCGATCCGGCAAAGGCATTCTGCGTCGCCCAGATCGAGCCGTTTCGATACACCACGCATTGCATCCGTGTGTCGCCGCCGTTGATCTTTTTACTGGAGCCGGCTTGCGGGAGATAGTCGCCAGAGGTGCTGGTGTTGTAAGCCCAAGTCTGTGTGGTGGTCGGGCGTCCGACTTCTCCAAACTGCTCGGAGCCGATCTCGCCGGTGATCGCCTGCAAGCGCACAAATCCCTTGCCGCCGCTGCTCGCATTCCAGTCTTCCACGACATAAAGCGTGGAGAGATTGTTGTCGTGGGTGATCGCAGGACACGGCGTGAACCCGTCGCTGGTAAATATTTTCGTATTTAAAGTGCCGCCTGCATAAAGCTGGGCACGCGGCACGACATAGATGCGCGCGGTACTGAACGAGTTCCCCGAGATGTTGAACATGTTCATCCCCACCGCGATCCAGTTTTTATTGAAGCCGACTGATGGATAGTCCGCCCACACCACATTGGAGGCGTCTGCATCGTAGGAATAGACATTCCACAAGCCATTCGGGTCGGCGGTTTGGGAGCCAGCGATGAGCGTGGCGGAGTTTGCAGAGCCGCCATTAGCGCAAACCACCATGAAAAAGCGGTTGGCAAAATGATCGTAGTAAACCTTGGGATCAAAAAGATCGTCATTGGTTCGGCCAAGAAACGCCTCCAACGTCGCGGAACGGATAATATTACCGCTCCGATCCTGAATCCGCACACCGCCGTTTACCGCAGTCATCACATGGTTCGGGCCGACCGCACCGTGGGTGTCTGGAGGAATGGAGGTGGTTTCTCCCTGTCCCAGAAAGCTGGCGGATGGAGTCGGGGATTGAGCGGAGACTTCAGGCAGACCGTTCAGCAGGATACTCAGCGCCAGAAGCGGCAGGAGCAGGATGTGTTTCATCATAGGGTAGGTGTTTAAAATGAAGGATTAGCGTTGAACAGGTGGCACAGGTGCGTCCACCGGTCTTGGGCCGGGGCCGGGCATCAGCGGATGGGATTTCCTAGGAGCATCAGGCGGCGGCGAAACGGCAGGCGGAAGTTTGGAGACATCCACGACAACGGGGGTTGCCTGGACGATTTCCACTTTGGGTGCCGGTCTGGAAGGTGCCGCTGTTTCTTGATCAGGAGATACGGCTTCCGAAGCGGAAGCTGGAGGAGGAACGGCTGTATCAGCAGAAGAGCTTTTTACGCTTTGCTGGCTTGGCGATGAATCTTCGCCCGCTGTTTCCTTTTTCGAGCGATTGCTGGAGCTGATTTGAGGTTCTGCCGGGTCGCTGGCTTTCCGCAGATAGGAGATCACGCCGAACGTGACTAAAAACGTAAGAATGAAAAAAATGAAGCGCATAGGTGGTTTGTCAGCAAACACTATAAGTGATGCGCAGGCATTTGTGCCTACGATTTAGCTGACTTGCAAACACTTACATCGTTCGCCCCCTGTTTACCCCGTTTACTGGATGGGATGAATGAAACCGAAGGTTCTTGCTCTTGATCTTACTCGCTCTCAGTAGCCGAGTTTTAAGTGTGAAGTTTTAAGAAAAAATAGTGCTCATCCATCGTCTGACGCTCCAATCAACCATCAACTATCACCAATCAACCGCGTTTGATGGCGTAAGTTCAAATGCAAGACAGCCGAGCGCAGACGCGGGCGTAGGTGGTTCAAAGAGTAAGATTTTGCCCGAGCTAGATGCCTCGCTGATTACTTCAACAGTCTCCCAACAGATTGTGAATCAAGCCGCCACCAACTTGCTCAGCGCAGCGGAAATGCTCTTGAAAACCACCAAACCATCCGTGCTACCCAGCTTGCTGTCGCACGCGCGTTCAGGATGTGGCATCAGACCAAACACATTCCGCGAGACGTTGCAGATTCCAGCGATGTTTTCCAGTGTGCCGTTCGGATTTGCGCTCACCGCAGGATTTCCCTGCGCATCACAGTAGCGCACCAGCACCTGTCCCTCACCATTCAAACTCTTCAGTGTCTCGGGATCCGCGTTAAAATTTCCCTCGCCGTGGGCAATCGGGATATTGAGCACCTGCCCCACTTTCGCCTCGCTCAGAAACGGGTTTGCCGTGTTCTCCACGCGAATATTCACATGCTCACAGATAAAATGCATGTCGCGATTGCGGATCAAAGCGCCAGGGAGAAGCCCGCTCTCACAGAGAATCTGAAAACCATTGCAAATCCCCATCACTAGCACTCCCCTGCCCGCCTGTTCCACGATCGATTTCATGATCGGAGAAAACCTTGCGATTGCACCGCAGCGCAAATAATCCCCATAGCTAAAGCCGCCGGGAAGCACGATGAGATCGTAGCCTGCGGCAGATGATTCCTTGTGCCAGAGATATTCGGTGTCGAAACCAAACTGTTTGAGAACCAGATGGCAGTCCTGATCGCAATTAGAACCGGGAAAACGAACGACAGCGGCGCGCATGCTTACTTCTCCTCGATGCTAAGTTGATAGTCTTCGATCACCGGGTTGCTGAGCAAATCGCGGCTAATCTCATGAAGCTTGGCCTCATCGGCACCCTCGATTTCCACCTCGATAAAGCGTCCCACGCGCACCGACTTCACGCCGGACATGCCGTGGTGGCGCATCGCATCGCGCACGGCGACACCTTGTGGATCCAGAATACTCTGTTTGGGCATTACAATGACTTTAGCTTTCATGAAGGCGGGAACTTAAAAGACGAAATCCCTGTGTGTCGAGGGCGGGGAAGATTTTTTTCAGGATGGTAGCGGTAGCACTCCTTCCCACGGATAAAGCCGCACGCCTACATTTCAGAACCTTGCTTCTTGGCGCCTTTGCGCGAGTCCTTTTTTCAACAGTCTCCTAAATCTCTCTTTTCCCAGACGGCTTTTTCCGCTCCACTCCCGCAATGAGTGATTTGTTTGATGTTCGCTACACCGCAGGGCTTGCCCGGCTGAATCTATCTGATGCCGAAATTGCCAAATTCCAAAGTCAGCTCGGTCAGGTGCTGTCGTATGTAGAAGCCTTGAAAACCGTGGACGTGGAAGGAATCGAACCCACGGCGCACGCCAATCAGGTTGCTAATGTCTTCCGAGAAGACGAAGCAAAGAACCCGCCTCCATCAGACACCGTCATGAAAAACGCTCCCCGCTCTGCCAACGGCCTCATCGTGGTTCCCAAGGTCATCGAATAACACGCTTTTACCCGTAGCCTGCATGTCCATCACTTCCCTTTCCGTCTCCGAATTGCGCGACCAGCTCGTCGCCAAAAAAATCTCTCCGCTCGAAGCGCTCGACGCCCTCGAAGCCCGGATCGCAGACACCGATCCCAAAATTCACGGCTATCTTTCCCGCGACTATCAAGCCGCGAAGGCGCTCGCGGAAAAAGCCGACATCTCCCTCCCGCTCGGAGGCGTTCCTATCGCGATCAAAGATGTCATCAATGTGCAAGGTGAGCCCTGCACCGCCGCCTCCAAAATTCTGGAAGGCTACACCTCGACCTATGATGCAGGCGTCATTCGCAAGCTAAAGGCTGCGGGTGCGATTCCGTTCGGGCGCTGTAATCTCGATGAGTTCGCGATGGGTAGCTCTACCGAAAACTCCGCTTTCGGACGCACGATGAATCCGTGGGATTTCTCCCGTATTCCTGGCGGTTCATCAGGCGGATCGGCGGCGGTTGTCGCAGCAGACGAAGCGTTCGCCTCGCTTGGCTCGGACACGGGCGGCTCCATCCGCCAGCCCGCCGCGCTCTGCGGTTGCGTCGGGCTCAAACCCACTTATGGCCGCGTCTCACGCTACGGTCTCATTGCATTCGCTTCATCGCTGGATCAAATCGGGCCTTTTACCAAAACCACCCGCGACGCCGCGCTCCTGCTGAATGTCATCGCCGGACACGACGCTCACGATTCAACCAGCTTGCACGAACCGGTGCCTGATTACACAGCCGACCTCGGCAAGGATCTCAAGGGCATCAAGCTAGGCATGCCAAAGGAATATTTCATCAGCGGGATCGATCCACAGGTGGATCAATCCGTGCGCGCAGCGATCAAGCATTACGAAAGTCTGGGCGCAGAGATCGTGGAGGTTTCCCTGCCCAACACGGAACACGCCGTCGGCGTCTATTACATCATCGCCACCGCAGAGGCCTCGGCAAATCTCGCGCGCTTCGATGGTGTGCGTTACGGACGCCGCGCCGGATCTGAAAAGCTACTCGATATGTATGCCGACACGCGCGCCGAAGGATTTGGTCCCGAGGTGAAGCGCCGGATCATTCTGGGAACCTACGTGCTCTCCAGCGGCTATTACGACGCCTACTACAAGCGCGCTCAGAAGGTCCGGACACTCATCCGCAACGACTTCAACCGCGCTTTTGAAAAAGTGGACGCCCTCATCTGCCCCACCTCACCTGAACCGGCCTTCAAGGCAGGCGACCGCAGCGACGATCCACTCAAGATGTATCTCGCCGACATCTTCACCATCGCCACCAATCTTGCCGGCATTCCCGGCATCAGCATCCCTTGTGGCTTTGCCGAGACCGATGGTAGAAAGCTCCCGATTGGGCTGCAACTTATGGGACGCTCATTCGAGGAAGCCCGTCTCCTCCAAATCGCCCACGCCTACGAGCAATCCACGGATTGGCACAAGGCGAGACCGGGAGTCTAATACCAATTCGTTCTCAATCATGAATTGGTATCAAATCATCGGAGAACGTATTTATACAAATCCCTACAATCAGGATCAGTAAACCTGGCCATGGTGCGAATTTGCGAAACTGACTCCGTGTAACAAGCCAGTCCGAATATCGGCTGGCAAAATACTCTTTATCCAAAGTCAGCCTAGCTCGTGCGATCACTTCAGACATAAGCGCTACCAATCTACACCGGCTTACTCACCTGATACTCAAAGCTATCCACCAGCGCGAGCCAGCTTGCTTGGATGATGTTATCACTCACGCCGACGGTGCCCCAAGTGCTGCTTCCATTACTGCTGGTGATCAACACCCGCGTTTTCGCGGCGGTGCCAGCCTGTCCGTTGATGATCCGCACTTTGTAATCTTCAAGACGGATCTGGTCGATTTGCGGATGAAACGGCTTCAACGCTTTGCGTAAAGCGGCGTCGAGCGCGTTCACCGGTCCGTCTCCCTCGGCAACCTGATAGCTCTCTTTTCCATCCAAACGCAGCTTCACCGTCGCCTCGCACTTATCCCAAGAGCCATCGCCAGCCCGTCGATAGGTGCAGTGATATTCCTGCAAGTCGAACAGCGGCGTGTAATTCCCGCTCCGCTTTCTGATGAGCAATTCAAACGAGGCTTCAGCCGCCTCAAACTCATAACCTTCACTTTCAAGACGCTTCACCTCCGTCAAAATCGCCTGCACTTCAGGCGCACCTTTCTTAAACGTAAAGCCAAGAGACTCCGCCTTCATGAGCACGTTGCTCTGTCCACTCATGTCCGAGATCGTGATGATCCGCTGATTTCCCACCAGCGCGGGATCGATGTGTTCATAGGTCCGCGCGAGCTTCTGCACCGCATGCACATGCAGCCCGCCTTTGTGGGTAAACGCAGCTTCCCCGACGAATGGCGCACGGATGTCTGGCGAGACGTTTGCGAGTTCTGCCACAAAATAGGAAAGCTCGCGGAGCTTGGTAAGATCGGGCACACACTCGATTCCCATCTTCAATTGAAGATTCGGGATGATGGTTATGAGATTGCAGTTCCCCACGCGCTCGCCGTACCCGTTGATCGTACCCTGCACCTGACACGCCCCCGCGCGGATCGCTGCCAGTGCATTCGCAACGCCCACACCGCCGTCGTTGTGCGTATGGATGCCCACGGGCTTGCCCAGATGCGCGATCGCGAGTGCCGTCACCTCCTCAATCCGCTCGGGCAGATTGCCGCCGTTCGTTTCACAAAGGATCACAAGATCAGCACCCGCATCGCTCGCGGCTTTGATTGTCGCCAGCGAGTAATAGGGATCTTCGTTGTAAGAATCAAAAAAATGTTCGGCGTCGTAAAGCACCTCACGCCCCTTGCTTTTCAAATAGGCGACCGTATCCGCGATCATCGCCAAATTTTCCTCCAGCGTAACCTGGAAAACTTCCGTGACGTGCAGTGGCCATGTCTTGCCCACGATGCAGACGGTCGGCGTCTCGGCGTCCAGAAGCATCTGCACCTGTGGATCGTCTTCCACCTTCAGCTTGCCCCGCCGCGTCATCCCGAAGGCCGTGATCCGGGCATGCTTCCACTTGCGCTTGGCCGCCTCAGCAAAGAACGCGGCGTCTTTCGGATTGGACCCCGGCCAGCCGCCTTCGATGTAATCGATTCCAAATTCATCCAGCCTTTCCGCCACCCGAATCTTATCGAGCACCGAGAAAGAAATCCCTGTACCCTGCGTTCCGTCGCGAAGGGTGGTGTCGTATAATGTAACGCGTTTTGTGCTCATAAAAATGGGCGCGCAGCCTACGCCCGGCTTTCCGTCACGTCAATTGGCGCGTGTTGGAGAGATTTGAAGCAGCGCAACCAGCAATGAAGCACGTAGTCAGGAAGAGTGGCATTTCCAGAAAAACCTATGTCAGTTTAATTCCCCATCTCCCCTTATCTCAGTCCTCTCAAACGCTTTAAACTTCGTGTCTTTCGTGCTCTCCGTGATCCAATTGCCTTCCACTCAAGTCGTACGCACACAGCAACAGCCCGGCTCCCGCACACCGCAGCAGGCCGGAATGGCCAGGAGCGCGCCGAGTGTGGGAGCGGCAAGGTAAACCCAAAGATATTCCATGTGTCCGCTGCAAATCGCAGGCGCCAGGGAACGCACTGGGTTCATGGACGCACCGCAAATCGGTCCGGCAAACATCGCCTCCAGCATGATGACTCCGCCAATGGCAATTCCCGCCGTAATCCCCTTTTCCTTCGCTCCGGTGGAGACACTGAGAATCACCAGCATCAGGATAAAGGTAAGCATCACTTCGAGGATGAATGACTGCTGCCAGGAGCCAGCCGGGAGCGTTGCGCCCAGTTTTTCATTCGTAGGAAAAAGCACCTTCAATAATCCACTCGCCAAAAACGCTCCAACAAGCTGCGCGCCAATATAAAGCGGTGCCTGGGAAAACGGCATCCGCCGCGCCGCGCAAAAGGCAATCGTGACTGCTGGATTCAAGTGAGCGCCCGACACATCGCCAAACGTGTAGATCATCGCCATTACGATCAGACCGAATGTCACCGCAATCCCCGCGTGGCTAACCGCACCTTGTGAAACCTGATTGATCACCACTGCACCCGTTCCGGCAAAGACGAGCGCGAACGTGCCAAACAATTCTGCGAGAAATATTTTTGATTTCATCACTTAAAAAACTTTGGCTTGGTCTGTGTTAAGCGCCTGACGGTATCCCGCAGCATAAGCGCCAAAGACACCCGTAATCTCATCGCGCACCCGCCGGAAAACATCCAGCACTTCGGAGTCATTCCCAGTAGCGTGCGCAGGGTCGTCAAACCCCCAGTGATAGCGGATCACCTTGCCGGGGAATGTAGGGCAGGCCTGGTCCGCATTCCCACAAACGGTGATCACTACGCTGATGTCTTTATCGAGAAAATCGTTCACGTGCTTCGAGGTATGTGCCAAAATATCAACCCCCACTTCCGCCATCACGGCAATGGCCTTGGGATGCACATATCCCGCCGGACGGCTCCCCGCGCTATGCACCTCAAACAAATCACCCGCAAGCTCTCGAAAAATCCCCTCCGCCATATGGGAGCGGCAGGAATTGCCTGTGCAGAGAATAAGAACATTGGGTTTTTTCATCGGGAAAAATAGGCGGCGATGAAGCCTAGAACTGACCGCATTGGCAAGCAACGTTCCTGTGTCGTTCGTCGGCGAAGCCGGCGCGAGGGTAGCGCCTAAGTCCACGCGGCAATCTTTGGTGCCCCTCACCAAAGACTTTAAAAACCGAATGCGTGGCATGCTCGTGCGCTCCAGCGAAGGCCTTCTACGCCGCACCCGCAATCTGTGTCTATCCTCGCTCGTCGAAACCGTGCAATCCGGCCAACTTCACTCCGAGTATCCTCGTTAACAAGTTATTCGCGTAAGTGTATTTGTGCAGTGACGCAGGATCGCCCATCCCACCCTCGAAGCTGTACATGCTCCAAAACCTGCCTCCCAGCGTATTAAAATAACGCGCTCTCAGGTAATACAACCCGAGTGCCTCATCATACTGTTCCCCGCTGTAACGATACCGGTTCGCCGTGCTCCCCGCCGTCCGCAACGCCACCCCGAACGCATCGTAATCGTAAGCATCCGCACGCCCCCCGTCGCATCGGTGAGGTAACGCACGTTCCCGTGCCCGTCATATCCTTACCAGCTCACCACCCACGCGCTCTGCGCATTTTCCCGCTGATCCTGCGCCAGCAAATCGAGCGCCATTAGCGAGCGTTATTAGGGTCTGACCCGGGTCTGACCCTTTATCCCCATTTGTCGTGCGCCCTTCCGCATCCTTCTGGTGGAAAAATGACGCTGACTTTTGAAAACTACCCTTCGCGGTAAACGGCGCACCGCACGTGAAAACGAACACCACAAGCGCGATCCACCCGGTGC